>Ga0137309_102553_pt1 | contig 10775 bp, 6 predicted proteins | sample NAcewiD2O_June_FD_97179 | JGI IMG/M metagenome (GOLD analysis project Ga0137309, IMG submission 97179) | Mouse cecal microbial communities from Vienna, Austria - N-Acetylneuraminic amended D2O_June | ecosystem: Host-associated > Mammals > Digestive system > Large intestine > Cecum | place...
CTGAATACCATGTATGAATCCGTCTGCTTCGAATACTCTCCCGTGACCACGGCCTACAGCCAGGCCCTTATGCCGGCCTCGGACTGGTACATTCCCACATACAACGGGGAGGCCTGGGGATACATCGGAAAAAACGGACGGACCATACTGGAGTTCACCTATGAAGAGGCCACCAGATTTTCCGGAAACTACGCGGTGGTAAAGACAGGCGGGGTTTTCACCCTTATTGACAAACAGGGATACTGGAACGCTGTGGACAAAAACGGCCTGGACCAGGTGACAGCCTTGGTGGGAAAAAGAATGGTGGGCGTCAAGGATGGAAAGGCCAGGGTCTATACCAACACCTTTGTCCCTGTAAGCGAGGAGGCCTTTGACCAGGTCTGCCTCAATGACAATGGGCTGATCGCGGTGGAAAAAGAGGGCCGGTGGGCCATACTGGATTCGGAGATGAAGCCAGTGACGGACTATATCTTTACCGATATGGCGGTAAACTGCCGGGGACAGGTTTTTGGAAAGGGCTACGCCGTGGCGGCGGACGAAAGCGGATATTTTCTCATTGATGAGAAAGGGAAGCCCTGCTATGGGCAGAGATTTTCAAATGCCAGGGGCATGGAAGGCGGATATTACGCTGTGTCTGACGGTTCAGGGAGATGGGGCTTTGCCGACGAAAAGGGACAGGTGGTCATTGACTGCCAGTACGAGGATGTGTACTCCTTTTCCAATCATCTGGCACCTGTGAAATACGTGGGAGAGTGGGGGTATTTAAACCAGTCCGGCGCATGGGCCATTGAACCGGAGTTTGATATGGCTTATCCCTTTTATGAAGGCAACAGCCTTGTGACAGACAGCCTGGGAAATTACCGGATCCTGAGCCTGAAACACTATAAGTTGTTTAACTGATATAGAAGAGAGGACACAGACAATGTTAACAGATGTGGTGATAGCAAACAAAAGTTACACAAAACTGAATCTTTCAGAAGACTGTCCGGTGGACAATATTGCCCTGAAAGTTGTGAGACAGGACTGCCCTGATTTTCTTCTTCCCATGAAAACCATGGAGATCGACGGGGAGATGGAGATCCGCTATGAGCTTCAGGAGGGAATCCGCCTGTCCTACATGTCCAGGCAGATGAGCAAAAAGGACTTTGTGACAATGATCGTCAACATGCTGATGCCCTTTAAGGTCTGCAATGACTGGTTTCTGGACTACCACAACTTTCTTCTGGAGGAAAATTATATCCTGGTGGGAAAAAACGGCCAGTCCATCAAATATGTGTATATTCCGTCTCCCGAGTACGCCAACACTGACGACAAGATCAAAGACTTTTTTACAACAATGATCTTGAAGACCGACATCAGCGATGACCCGGGATATCTGGTCAATGCCTTAAGAATCATCAAAAACCAGGATTCCAACCTGATCACGCTGCTGGAATATTTTCAAAAACAGTCCTCTGTTTCCGAGGAACCGAAAAAAGCCCCGGCAGCTCCTCAAACCCCTCCGGCGCCCTCAAGGCCGGCTCCCCAATCCGTGGGAGCGCCTGTACCTGGGCCCCAGGCACAGCCCCATGTTCCCCCGGTTTCCCCTGTGCCAAATCCCTTTAAGGCCATCATGCCTGAGAAAAAGCCGGAGCCGCCCAAACCCGCCGCCCCGGTGCCAGCGCCGGAACACAACACAGCCGCGTTCGGCAAAAACGATGAGCAGGGACGTCTCATGAACAACCTGTTCGGCGATTCCGATGAGCCGGAAAAGGACAAAGGGGCAAAGGGCCAGGGACTTTTTGGATGGAGGAAGGGAAAGGCCAAAGAAGAAAAAGAAGAGAAAAAGCCTGAGAAAAAAGGACTTTTCGGGGATAAAGGCAAAAGCGGCAATAAAGCCAGGGGACCTGTCCAGCCTCCGGTAAGACCCATGCCCCAGCAGCAGCCAGCCCCTCAAGCCCAACCTCAGCAGCCGCCGCAAGCTCCCCAGTACCCATATCAGCAGTACCAGCCAATTTCCCAGCAGATGGATGACTCTACCACCATTGTGGAATACGGTGAGGAGGTCAGCGACAACTCTGTCTTAAAGCTTCGGCTGGAGGACTGTTCCGGATGCGGCTGCCCGGAATTTGTGGAGATCGACCTGTCAAAGGGCTTTGCCACTGTGGGAAGGATGGACAAAAACGGGATGCCCCAGGCTGACTTTAACTTTGACGCCGCTGTGTCCTTTGTAAGCCGCCGCCATTTCCGGGTGGAGACAAGCGGGGATCACTGGCAGCTCATTGACTTAGAGTCCGGCAACGGCACCTATGTGAACCAGAACAAACTGGTTCCCAACATGCCCTGCCCTTTAAACCACAACGACGTGATCATGATCAACTGCAACCGCCGCCGTCTGGTGTACCGGGTCTGCTGACATGAGGTGACAGGACAATGAAGATTTTTACAGGCTGTGTCACTGACAGAGGGAACTTCAGGGCGAAAAATCAGGACCGGGCAGTGTGCCGTGTAAAAAAACATAAGACCACCCCCCTGGCCGTGGGCTGTGTGTGTGACGGAATCGGAAGCTTTTCAAACAGCGAGATCGCTTCCCAGATGGTCACAGACGGAATCAGCCGGTGGTTTGAGGGGGTGAAGGAGCTTTTTCCTGAATCCATGGATGAAGACATGCTTATAGAAGATCTGGAAATGACCCTCAATGAGCTCAATGAACTTGTCTATGATTTTCATGAGCGAAAGGGCGTGGATATCGGATGCACCATGTCCCTTATGGTCCTTGTGGGTCAGAATTTTTATGTGTTTCATGTGGGAGACAGCAGGATCTACCAGGTAGGTGAGACTGCCTTTCAGATCACCAAGGACGAGGTAGTTATGGTGGAGTCAGGGGGCCGCATAAAATCTCTTCTGGCTAATTTTGTTGGGAAAGCCCCGAAGCTGTGGATGAACCGTTTCACAAGCAGAGTGGAGGGTCAGGAGATGTTTCTCCTGGGCTCAGACGGGCTTTTTAAACAGCTCACATCCCAGGACATGGTCCAGTGGATCGGACAGATCAAAAACGATTCCAAGGCTCAGAAAGCCTGCGGGTATTTTCTGGACCTGGTTCTTGAGAGAGGGGAGAGGGACAATGTTTCCTGTGTCCTCATTTATGTGTTAGTCAAATAGTCCGCGTGGCCGCGTATACGCAGAAAAACACCAGTCCGTAGACGCCATGGTACCCGGCAAAGACAGCCAGGGCTTTTGCTATGGAACGGTAATGTCTGTCGCAGCGCCACAGAAGGAGGGCGCAGACAAACAGAAACCAGCTGACCACCGCGAGAAGAGGATGTCCCCACAGCACACAGAAGGAGACCCCGTAGTACGCAAGGAACCCGCCTTCTATAAGGGGATACCGGACTGGCACGGGCTCATGACAGTAATAACACCGGCCTCCCAGGAGAAACCAGCTGACCACAGGGATCTGCTGGAACGGGGAGAGAGGGTGACCGCAGAGAGGGCAGTAGCATCTGCTGGTGATCAGAGGCTCATCGCGGCGGACCCGGTAATCCGCGGTTCCAAAATAAGCGCCGATAATGCCGCCGAAAGCCATGGAGCAGAGAAAGAGTATCCAAAAAGGTGAGATTGTCATGGAGATCCTCCTGTCAAACCAATATTTGCCAGATCATTTGGCTTATGGGTATATATCTTAGAGACTGTTTTTTAAAATGTCAAGGAAAAAAATGGAGGGAATCATATGGGGTATGTATCGGAAACCCAGATGCTGTTCTGGGGAGGTATCGCCGTCATGGCCGGGGCGGCTGTTCTGGCCGTGATCTGTCTGGGTGTGTTTATTTTCACAGGACAGAAGATTAAAAAGAAGCTGGAAGAAGAATATGGAAAGCCGTTAAGATAAACTTACTAGAAAACAAGGGGGGAATAAAAGATGGCTTCTGTGATCGCCGGGATCTACGAGATCCAGGAACAGATAGGTGCCGGAGGCGGCGGAATCGTATATATGGGACGCCATGTGCGTCTGGATAAAAAGATCGTTCTCAAGGCAGACAAGAGAAAGCTGGGGACAAAACCGGAAATTCTCCGGCGGGAAGTGGACATGCTCAAGGATTTAAGCCACACCTATATCCCCCAGGTATACGACTTTGTCCAGGAGGACGGAGTTGTGTACACGGTTATGGACTTTATTGACGGGGAGAGTCTGGACCGGGTATTAAAACGAGAAGAGGTGCCCACACAGCCACAGGTCATCCATTGGGCCTGCCAGATTCTGGAGGCCCTGGTCTATCTTCACGGGCAGCCGCCCTACGGAATCCTCCACGGAGACATAAAACCTGCCAACATTATGCGAAAGCCCAACGGGGATATCTGTCTGATCGACTACAACATCGCCCTTGCCCTGGGGGAAAACGGAGCCGTAAAGACAGGCTTCAGTCGGGGTTACGCTTCCCCGGAGCACTATGGCATTGAATACGCGGACAAGGGAAGGCCAACTTCCGTCACAACAAAAGGACTGTCCGGCACCAGGGATGACGTGACAGAGGTGGAAGGGGACAGCGATGTAACCGAGAGAGCGGACAGCCTGTCTAAAAGTTCCTCTGGTGAAAATACAGGGAGTACGGGAACCCCGGGCAGTACCGGAAGCACAAGAAGCGGAGGCGGGGTCCTTCTGGATGTCCGCTCCGATATCTACAGTCTGGGGGCCACCCTCTACCACCTGGTATCAGGGAAGCGTCCGGCCCAGGATGCCCTCCAGGTGGAGCCTTTGGGGCCGGAGGTGTGCAGCCCCCAGGTATCCCAGATTCTCCAAAAGGCCATGGCCTCCAACCCGGATATGAGATACCAGACAGCCGGGGAAATGCTGGCCGCCTTCCGGAACCTCCACAAAAACGATATCCGCGTCCGGAGGCACAAAAAACGGGAAGCCATGTCAGCGGCCATGCTGTCTGTCCTGTTCTTGTGCGGCGGGGCCAGTACATTTGTTGGCATGAAGCGGATGGAACAGACCCAGGAGGCCCTGACTCTGGCAGAGTACTCCGCCAACAGCCTGTCTGACGGGGATGTATCCGCGGCCATCCATCTGGCCCTTGAGGCTATTCCTCAAAAAGAGTCTATCCTGGAAGCTCCCCCCACGGCCCAGGCCCAGAAAGCCCTCACAGACGCTCTTGGGGTCTATGACCTGTCCGATGGCTTTAAGTCCTTAGACAGTGTGACCCTCCCGTCAGCCCCCTTTACCACCAGCCTTTCCCCGGACGGTTCCCGGGTGGCTGTGGTGTACCAGTGGGAGGTAGCTGTGTTTGACACAGAGACCGGGACCAAGATCGCCGCCATCCCTGCCGTGAACTCCGCGCTTGCGGACGTGATATTTGTGGACAATTCCAGGCTGGTCTGTGGGGGAGAACAGGGAGTCACTGCCTATGACCTGGAAAAACAGGCAATTCTCTGGACAGGGGAAGAAGCCACCACATTGTCTGTGTCCTTTGATAAGACCACAGTGGCTGCCGTAAACCGGGACGCGGATTACGGGATCATCTACCAGATGGAAGATGGAAAAGAAATAACCCGGTGTTCCTTTGAGGGACATCACATGAAAGTGGCTGCCAACGATATTTTCGCCAATCCGGCAAACCGGATTTTTGCCCTGAACAAGGACGGAACCCTGCTGGCAGTCAGCTTTTCAGAGGGAGAGCTGCTGATCTTTGACCTGGCAGACCCTGACAACAACCTGATCGTATACGAGGAAGACAGCCAGTACCAGGATTTTGGAGGCGGGTTCCTGGGAGACTATTTCGCCTTCACGGCAACCAAAAGCGATGAATCCCTGTTCGGGCTCATTGACGCCGCGGAGGGTGCCTACATAGGGGCCATGGACTCTCAGGACAAATTCCTTATTAAGGCCGGGGAAGAGGGAATCTTTCTGGCCAACCAGAACGTGCTGGTCCGTTTTGACCCAGATACCCTGGAGGAGACGGAGCTGGCCTTTACCAATGACAAGAACATCACCGGCTTTTCTGTAGGCGATTCCCACGTCATAGTGGCCACAGACGACAACGGATTCTCGTTTTTCGACCAGGCCGCCAACCTGATGTCCTCGGAGAGCTGCCAGGAGCCCTGTGATTTTACAGATATAAAGGGAGAATACGCGCTCGTCGCCAACCGCGACGAGCCCTCTATCCGCCTTATGAAGCTGGAGGGACACAAGGACAGGGAAATCATGTCCTATGACCCCTGGTATTTCCACGACGAGGCCCGGGTCAGCCAGGATCAGAAGACGGTTATGCTTTTTGACTATGAGGGCTTTTCCATCTACGATAAAGAGGGAAACAATCTGGCCCAGACAGAACTTCCGGATCCGGAAACCATCTATGACCAGCAGTTCCGAAAGGAAGAGGACGGATCCTTTTTAGAGGTGATCTGGTACGACGGCACTGTCCGGTGTTACAGTGCCTCTGACGGCCAGCTGTTGTCTGAGACCAGTGGAGAACCACCTGAAAAAGACCTTTATGAAGAATTTTTTACCGATCACTACAGGATCGCATCCCCCCTCCACGGAACTCCTGAGGTCTACGACCTAAAGACAGGAAAGAAAGTGGCGGAACTGGAGAGAGACTCTTATCTCACCTATGTAACCCAGCTGGGAGAATACATTGTAACCGAGTACATCAGCGGGGCAGGACAGAGGTACGGCCTTCTGTTAAATGACCGGCTGGAAACCCTGGCCTATCTCCCGGATCTCTGCGACATTGCCAAAGATCAGCTGGTATTCGACTATGGAAGCGGGAATCTGCGGCAATGCCGCTTGTATTCCCTCCAGGAGCTGGTATCTCTTGGAGAGACATATCTACAAAAAGACGAAGGGAGAGATGAAGAGAAATGAAATTCATCAAACGGGGAACAGCAGTCTTACTGGCGGCACTGCTTACAGTACCAACCCAGCCAGCCACAGCGGCTTACGCCAAGCCTATTGGCGCTACGGAAGGGCAGAAGTCCCTGGATGGAGATTTCTGGGAAGTTGATTTTGAAGGAGATTTTCCCTCAACAGTCAACCTTTACACAGGGACTGCCAGCAATTCTGAAAAGTCCTCAAAAGATGAAGTAAAGTTCAACACAGGAAATTACCAGGTCACCATAGTTGACCAGGAAGCCTTTGACAGGGGAGAAGGGGACGGGTTCTTTGAGGAGGATGGAAGCTACACCATCCACATCCCGGAGAGCAACCCATATTTCCCCTACGAGGTACAGTTCACCGGCAGTGAGGGAACTGCCAGCAAGTGGTTTGAGACTCCTGACGACAGCGTGGTAATAGACGGGCATAGGTTTTATGTGTCCGCGTACTTTGACGGCCAGGCCGTGACCCAGATGAGCCTTGACGTGGCGGGAAAGACCGTGGTGGTGTACCCGGAGAAAAAGGAGTTTACTGACGGGGACGGGGCACAGGAGGCTTCCCTTCTGCCGCTGGTAGAAAAACAGCTGACCGTGGACCTCACTGGCTTTACCCCTGTGGAACTGACCATGGTAAAGATTAGTTCCATCTTTACGGGGGAGGATCAGCTGAAGGATACGGATAAGGTGATCTGGACTTATAATAATGGAGACGACAAGTATACGGTCAGCGCCCAGGAAGAGACTATAGATATGAGTTATCGATATGGCTCCTGGCAGATGATCGTAGGTGACGATGACCAGCTGGCGGCGGAGAATATCCGGTATATTATTAGTACCACCACAACCGACGCTGAAGAGTGGCTGGTTCCCACGGTCTATAAGCAGGACAGTGAGGGAAACCGGACCAAGGTCAATACCGTGGCTGCTGATTACGATTCCTATTCCAATGGAAACAGGCTGTTTATCCGGGCAACGTCCAAGGAAATAAGCCGGGAGGAGCTGGAGACGGCTTATGTGGGGCTGGAGATGAATACCGCTGTCTTCGAAACCCCTGGATTTGACCATTTCAAGGTCTATGAAGGCCAGTTCAGTGACCCGGCGAAAGCCCAGACAGAGGGAACCGATATTACAGACCAGCTGTTTGCCCCGGATATGACAGTAGCGGAGGCAGGCATTCGCTATCCCAAAGATTTATGGGTTACCATGATCAGTTATGATCAGGCGGGAAACGTAACTGGTTGCCTTCCCTTTGAGTTGAGTCTGTATCGATATGCGGATAATGTTTCCTGTTATAGTTTATACGCAAAAGACGATAAGGGAAATACGGTTTATGTGACCAAATCCAGCAGCACAAAAACAGAGAATGACTGTAGAGTCATTACAATTAAACTGAGATATGGCTATCCGGCTGATGGTAAATATTTTCCAGACTTCGAATATACCAGGCTGGCCGAAGATTGCAGTGAATTGGTAACAGCCGCCTATGTAGGAACCTTCTCTACCATCAAAGAGGCTGCGGAAGCGGGAGCGGAGGATAAGAAAGGGGTTCTGTTTTTGGACAGCGCCTACTCAGCCGAAGAGTTTTATGAAGCGGATTTCAGCCAGGGCGTGTATTTTACCTTCTTTGTGGGAGAAGACGGCTCAGAAAACCAGGAAGTGTACCACTGCTGTATTAAGACAGAAGAAGGAGATCCAGAAGAGTTTGTTCTCAGCGACAGCACCAACGTAAGCTTTTATGGACTTTATGATGGCAACGGACGTTATGTCAGATGTCTTGCCGTGGACAGAGATGAAGATTCCTATGGAGATTATTCTTACAGGACCATCTTGGTGGACAGTGACGTGGATCTGACCTGCCTGGCACCTACATTCAGTGTCAGTGACGACGGCATCAACCTATATGCCTCTGAGGGGAATTCGGAATCCGTTCTCCAGGTCAGCGGGAAAAGTGTCCATGACTTTTCAAAAGGCCCTGTCCACTACACCGCCTCTTCTGAGAACAAAGAGGTTCAGAGAAACTATTGGCTCCAGGTGGTGAAAAAGACAGAGGGAGCGGGGCAGCTCTACATAAACAGCCTGGCTGACCCTGACGCGGAGACAGAGACTGACAGCAACGGGGTGGTGACATCTACCAGGGAGATGATCCTTGACGGACGTTACGACTATTATCACGACATCCTGCTGATTAACCAAAACACCGGTGAGCTGGCCAACTTAAAGGCTGAGATCGACTCAGCGGAAGTAGAGCTGGATCCCTACTGGACCTTAAACGGCCAGTACCCGCTGTCTGGTTTTGATACGCTTAACAGACAAGACATTAACGGCGACTATGTCATTTACGGGGAACTGGCCAACATGGCCAAGCTTCGTGTGGTTCCCAAGGAAAACATGGCTGACGGAAGAGAGATCACCGGTACCCTCACCATCAAGTCCGGGGAGAAGACCCTGATGGTGCTGACCCTCACCGGTACCGTAGGTGACCCCAGCATCACCACCACAGAGGTGCCGGAGGCGGTTAAGTACGTTCCATACGGCACCATGATCCAGAACAGCAACAAGTATGATTGGAATGAAGTAAGTTATGAACTTACGGACGGAACCCTGCCCGCGGGCATGGAGATCAAGCCCAACGGCGAGCTTTACGGCGTTCCCACAGAGATCGGTGAATTTTCTTTTACCGTATTTATGGACAACAGCTTTGAGAAGTTCGCTGACAGCGAAAAGACCCTGACCCTGACAGTCATCGACAACACCAATGAGAACGTTGACGCTGCCACAGACCAGGGATATGAGCTGACCAGCCGGGTCATGGACGTGGCCCTGACTTCTGACAAAGACCAGGTCATGGTTTCAGCTGGCGAGTTCGGCCAGTTCGTGGATCTGTACTTAGACGGCGTGAAGCTGAAAAAAGACGAGGACTACACCGCGGAATCCGGAAGTACCAGGATCACGGTAAAGAACCAGACACTGAAAGGTTCCAAGTCAACAGGAACCCACACCCTCGGAGCCGAGTTCCGGGATGAGGACGATAACTTGAAGAGAGCCGCCCAGAACTATGAGGTTACGGAGAAGGAGACCAATCCGGGTGGAAATAATCCAGGAGGGAATCATCCAGGCGGCGACAACCCAGGTGGGAATAATCCTGGTGGTGACAACCCAGGCGGGAATCCCCCCGGCGGCAGCATCGGTGGAGGGAACGGAAGCAGTGGCGGAAGTAGTGGAAGTGGCAGTTCGTCCACAACCCCCGCGGTCAACGAGGCAGCCAGAAAAGGCCAGGTAGATCCGGAGAGAGGTATTATCACCGGAGAGGGATCCGGCTATTGCCGCTGGCAGCAGAATGACTCCGGCTGGCAGCTGATCTACACAGACGGAACTGCCGCGAAGGGAACCATGGTTCAGCGGGAAAACGGAGAAAGCGTTGAGCAGGTACTTTGGGAAATGGTCAATGGTTCCTGGTACGCCTTCGGCGCTGACGGGTATGTGAAATCCGGATGGGTGTATGATTATCAGTTAGACAGCTGGTATCTGACCTCCGCTGACACAGGTATGATGAGCGGATGGTATAAGGATCCTCAGGATCAGAAGACTTATTACATGGATCCGGTGACAGGAAAACTGGCGGCTGGATGGAATGAGATTGACGGAAAGTGGTATTATTTCCAGGCTGTTTCCACTGCTCCTACATGGGAGTTTAATAAGGAGACAGGAAACTGGTCTTACAATGTTAACAGCGGCGGGAAACCCTTTGGTTCCATGTATCTCAATGAGAGAACCCCGGATGGGTATTTTGTGAATATCCAGGGGATCTGGGATGGACGGAATCCACAGTAAATCCCGATGCCCCCGCACTTTGTGGTGCTGCTATGAATGAAGGGGGTACAATACTTTTACAGTGGTAAGACGGAAGAGCCAGGTAATATCAT
>Ga0137309_102554_pt1 | contig 10773 bp, 11 predicted proteins | sample NAcewiD2O_June_FD_97179 | JGI IMG/M metagenome (GOLD analysis project Ga0137309, IMG submission 97179) | Mouse cecal microbial communities from Vienna, Austria - N-Acetylneuraminic amended D2O_June | ecosystem: Host-associated > Mammals > Digestive system > Large intestine > Cecum | place...
TTGGTGTTAAAAGAAAGCGGCCAGCCAACCAGAGAAATATACCAGGATATTCGCTTGCGGGAATGGTGCCTTGGCACAATGGAGACCGAAAAGAACAAGGCTTTCATAGAACGTGTATCTGAATGGTTGGGGGGAGCAGTTTCCTTTTCGGAAATGAACAGGCGACTTCCGGAAAGTGGCTGTAGCCATTCAACAGCATGATACCACCGGAATGACAGAATCCTTTGAGCAAATAGGTGAGCGGCTAAAAGAGTTCTTTTTATCTATCGGGCCATCTTACCCTGATAGGAGCAACATCCTTATCGTTACTCACGCATTTTTGATAAAGACCATAATCTACCTATTTGACTTTGAGAATATAGAAAAGATTTCAAAAATCAACAATACCGACTGTATCAGGCTTGTATTCGATGGGGAAGTATTCAAGGTGATGTGAGTTTATTACAACGCAAAGGAGATGGCGAAGTGGACACTGTTTTGATTACAGGTACTACAAGCGGGATTGGAGCCGCTTTTGCTGAAAAATTTGCAAGAGAAAGAAATAATCTCGTTCTTGTGTCAAGAAATAAGGCAAAACTCCAGCGGCAACAGACAGAACTACAATCACGCTATCAAGTTTCGGTTGAATATATTTCCTGCGATTTGGCAGAGGATGGGGCAATCGAGTTAATTGCGGACAAGGCCAGAGAACTTGGATTGTCTGTTGATGTTCTTATCAATAATGCTGGGTTTAATGAAGCAGGATATTTTACCGACACGCGGCTCCCCGAAGAACTTGACATGATACAAGTACATATTAAAGTTTTGACAGCTTTAACAAAGCTGTTTTTGCCCAAAATGATAGAGCGTGGGTATGGACGAATCTTAAATGTGGGTTCTACGGGAGCCTATATGCCCTGTCCATGCGATACGGTATATGCTGCTACAAAAGCCTATGTCCTATCTTTTTCAAATGGGCTTTATCAAGAACTTAAAGGAACTGGTGTTACTGTTACTTGTTTGTGCCCTGGTGCAACAAAGACCCTTTTTGCAAGCAAGGCAAATATTGAGAACACACTGCTTTTCAAGCTCTTTGTAATGCAGCCAGAAGATGTTGCGTCCATCGGCTATAAAAGTCTGATGAAAGGAAGGCGATCAACAACTGCTGGTTTATATAACAAACTGCTGGTGTTTTTCTCTAAACTGCTTCCTATTTCTGTTATCAGCCCCATCGTTCAATGGATGTTCAAAGAGTAGAGGGCAACGATACCAGGTCTTGTCTCATTCGCTAAAAAGATTTTTTGAAATAGCAACTTGATAATTTGTTCCCCAATCGCACAGCGACTTCAAAACGGGGTAAATACTCTCACCAAGTTCTGTCAAAGCATATTCTACTTTTGGTGGGTTTTCTGGGTAGACTGTTCTCTGAATGATTTTCTGATCTTCCAGTTCACGAAGCTGCTGCGTCAGGGTCTTGGTGGTGATCTTGCCTAGACACCGCTGCAATTCGTTGAACCGCACCGCTCCTTTGGAAATCTGCCACAAAATTTTCAGTTTCCACTTCCCGCTTAACACATTGAGACCGATTTCCATTGGGCATTGTTCCGTAACAGCGATTGATTTTGCCATAAGTTTTCCTCCATAGTGCAGTATCAAAAAAGACACTACATATCAAAAAAGTGCGTTCTTGTTCACCCTTCCTGCCTATGATATGCTTGATCTTGTCATACAAAAGCAAAGAAAGGAATGAATACCATGATTGTAGACAGCCACCAACACGTTATGCTCCCCGCATCCATGCAGATTAAGAAAATGGATGATGCCGGAGTGGACAAAGCAATCTTGTTTACAACGACCCCTCATGTTGAGAGGGCCGCAACTGCAACTTTGGATGCAATCGGCGCAGAAATGCAAGTGCTGTACCAACTCCTGTCCGGCAGCTATTCTCCCGAAACGCGAATATCAAAAATGAAAGACACCATTCTGGAGCTGAATCAGGCTATACGGACTGCGCCAGATCGGTTCTACGGTTTTGGCCCGATTCCGCTGGGGCTTTCCGAACAGGCAACAGCAGAGTGGGTATCCCAACATATCATTGGGAACTCTTTCAAAGGCATTGGCGAATTTACCCCAGGTTCTGAAACGCAGATTGAGCAGTTAGAACCTATATTTAAGGCTTTGGAAAATTATCAAACTCTTCCCATTTGGGTACATACCTTTAATCCGGTCACACTGAATGGCATAAAAACCCTCATGGAGCTGTGCCGGAAATACCCTGCTGTGCCGGTTATCTTCGGACACATGGGCGGCTCAAACTGGATGGATGTAATCGCCTTTGCAAAGGAGCATGGAAAGGCATACTTGGACTTGTCCGCAGCTTTTACACCGCTGTCAGTCAAAACGGCCCTGACGGAAGTACCGGAGAAATGTCTGTTTGGTTCTGATGCGCCGTTTGGGGAGCCGCAGTTATGCAGGCAGCTTATTGAATTTGTCAGTCCATCCCTTTCTGTCACAGAACTGGCTTTGGGCGGTAACATGGAAAGGCTGCTGCAGATTTAAGGCTCACCCTCCCGGCGACACTCAATCTCCTGCCGGTAAAAGGCGATTTTTTCGTCCAACATGGCCTCATGTTCTTGTAGCCGCCTAATCCGCTCATTTAGGGATTGGCGGTGCTGCATCAGCATTTCCATACGTTCGGAAAGCGTAACATCCCCTTTGGCCCGTAACGCCGCATATTTTTTGATTTCCTTAATTGGCATCCCCGTTGCTTTTAGACGCTTAATAAAAGCAATCCAGGCAATATCTTTTTCCGAATAGCGACGGCGATTGCTGGAGTTCCGTAACGGGATAATCAGGTTTTCATGCTCATAGTAGCGCAGGGTATGTATCCCCAGCCCCGTGGCCTTTGAAAATTCTCCAATGGAATAGTCCAAAAAAATCCCTCCATCCTCTTGACGTAGAGTTTACTCTACATTGTATGCTCTTATTATACTTGATGAATGGAGGTATTGCAAATGAAGCCAACAAAAAAATACACTGTTGTTACCGGAGCCAGTTCCGGGATCGGGAGGGAAACCGCAAAAGCCTTTGCGAATCGGGGGAGGAACCTGATTGTCGCCGCCCGCCGCACAGAAAATCTTAAAGCTTTAAAGCGTGAAGTCAAAGAGCAGCACCCCACACTGGATGTCGTAATCAGGACGGTTGACCTGTCTGTGCGGGAGAATGCATATCAGTTTTATTCCGATTTAAAGGACTTCCAACTGGAAACCTGGGTCAACAACGCAGGCTTTGGAAACTATGCCAGCGTGGCACAGCAGGACTTGGGGAAGATTGACACCATGCTCCGGCTGAATATTGAGGCTCTCACTATCTTGTCCTCGCTGTTTATTCGTGACTACAAGGACGTTCCCGGAACACAGCTTATCAATATATCTTCGGCGGGAGGATATACGATTGTCCCTACTGCTGTTACTTATTGTGCGACAAAATTCTATGTCAGTACGTTTACCGAAGGGCTAGCTTGGGAGCTGATTGAAACAGGAGCAAAAATGCGAGCCAAAGTTCTGGCTCCTGCGGCAACACAAACGGAGTTCGGGAAAAAGGCCAACAACGTGAACGCCTACGATTATGACAAAGCGTTTGGCACTTACCACACAAGCCGGCAGATGGCGGACTTCCTGCTGAAGCTGTACGACAGCGACAGCACTCTCGGCATCGTGGACAGAGAGACTTTCCAATTTAAACTGCAACCCCCGGTGTTCCCTTATGCAAACAGCTCTGCTCATAATCAGAATCCAAACTAAGTAAGGATTTTTCCATTGAACGACAGCCAGTGGGTAAGGTCTTTCCTTGCCCATTGGCTGCCCATTCATGCTGGACAGTCCACAGAAATTTTAGATTCCACCGTAATTCCATATACGTTTCATACCCATCCCATATAGGGGTGTTATTCTACGGGTGCGTTCAGAAGAACAGCACAACAATATGGAGGTATCAAGCATGAGCATTTTCAAGAGGGCGTTTTTATACGTCGTGCGAAAACGGGGGAAAACCATTCTCCTGTTCGCTATCCTGCTGATCATGGCAACCTTTGTCCTGACGGGTCTCTCCATCTGGAAAGCGGCAGAGGCCGCACAGCTTGACCTGCGGCAGAGCTTGGGCGGAGAATTTGACGTTTTTGTGGATTGGAGTAATAGCCCATATGTAGTGAAAGAATCCGTCAAAGAGGTCGTGGACGAGGAAACCGGCAAAACATCAAGCAGTTTTCTCATGTACTCCACCATACAATTTACCCCGGAAAATATTGTGGCCATCAAGGGCGTTTCCGGCGTGAAGTATTGCGGCGCAAGGCAGGACAATCTTCTGCCGTTTGACGGGCTTTCCCTGTTTCCCGGAACGATCTCAACCGATGCAAAGTATCAGGGCTACACAAAGGCGCTGGGCGTCTGCAACACGGAGGACGATGAACTTTTCACTACTGGAACGCTGACGCTGACAGAAGGGCGGCATATCTCCGCCAATGATACCCATGTGGCAATCATCAGCCAGGACCTGGCGGAAAGAAACGAGTTGAAAATCGGGGACTATCTCACCGCCCACAGTTACAGCGTGGAAGATCAAGGCTTTACCGGACAGGAAATCAGGGTGCAGATCATCGGATTATTTACCCCTAACGCGGTGGAGCAGTTTGGGGAAACTGTTACTACCTACGACAAAATCCAAAACCGGGTATTTGTGGATTTGCAGACCTCAAAGGAATTTGACGGCGGAGAAATCAACTACGGCTTTTCTGCGCTCCATGTCACCATAGACGACCCGCAGGACATGGCGCGGGTGGTAGCCGATGTAAAGACTCTGCCGGGGATTGACTGGAAAGCCTTTGCCGTGGACGTGGACAATGAAACCTACGAAAATGCCGCCGCTCCGCTGGCTACACTGAATGAATTGGTCGTGACCCTGCTGGTGGTGATTATCGTTGTCAGCGTCATCATTCTGGCCTTGATCCTGACCCTATGGACAAAGACCCGCATCCACGAAATCGGTGTGTTCCTGTCCGTGGGTATCAGGAAATCGGCCATCATCGGGCAGTATTTGATTGAGGTGCTGCTGATTGCTGTTCTCGCCTTTGGCCTGTCCTACTTCACCAGCAGCGCCGTAGCGGGGCAGATCGGCAATCACCTATTGGAGCAGAGTATGCAAACAGAGCTGGTGGACGATAACGATGTTGTATCTGCCGCCGCTGCGGTTGATGTGGGTGCGGACAATCTGATTGAAAAGCCCCTGCCCACGGAAAACGGCATCCAAGTGTCCGTTGGTCTGGATAATTTGGCCCAGCTTTATCTGATTGGTCTTGCTATTATCATCGTGGCTGTCAGCGCATCGTCCATCACGGTTATGCGGCTGAACCCCCATGAAATCTTGTCGAAAATGAGCTGAAGGAGGGACGATCATGACTACATTAGAATTGAAAAATGTTTCTTACGCCTACGAAAAGGGCAAAGCGGTTTTGCAGAATGTCAGCGGATTGCTGGAAACAGGGAAGATGTACGCCATCCTCGGCCCGTCCGGATCTGGCAAGACCACGCTGCTGTCCCTGCTGGGTGGACTGGATATGCCAACACAGGGCAGTGTCCTATTTGGCAACGAAGATATTGCGGCAAAGGGCCTGGAACACCACCGCAGGAACCATATCTCGCTGATTTTCCAAAGCTATAACCTGATTGACTATATGACGCCAGTTGAAAATGTGCGGCTTACCGCCAAGATGGACGCCGCTCCCATTCTGGAACGGCTAGGGCTGGAGCAAGACGAGATCACCCGGAATGTACTGAAACTGTCGGGCGGACAGCAGCAACGGGTGGCGATTGCGCGGGCGCTGGCCTCCGATGCCCCAATCATTCTGGCGGACGAGCCAACCGGGAACCTGGATGCCGACACCGCCGAGGAGATCACGGCGATTTTGAAAGAAAGCGCCCATGCGTTCGGGAAGTGTGTGGTAGTTGTGACACACTCTGGCGAGGTGGCAAAGCAGGCGGATGTGATACTGGAAATCAAGCAGGGACATTTGAGAGAAAGGAAAAAAGCCCTGGTATCTCCCCACATTTTTACCTCCCTGAACCTACACGATTAACGTATATAAAACAGAATAATCAATCCGAAAGATATTTTTGTGCCAGATGGTCATTACGACTGTCTGGCATTTTTCTTTGTCGGATTTTGCCGGATTTCGCGGATTATCCACGGTGTCGCGGCCCGCCAGTCTCCATTTTGGTTACTCATTCACTTTCAACCAAAATGGAAAAGTTTTTGAAAAAATCTTTTTAAGGGTGTTGTATTTTCCGTATGAAATCTCACAGTTATTAGAAGGACACGCTTTTCCCGTGACCTCATGGCCTCTGAAAACTGAATATACCATATTACAGGCACGAAACCTGCGTGAGTAGCGGCATAAGGCCCGACGCGATGATGGCAGCTTGCCACAGACTTGAGGTGGAACCCTGCGGCATACGAGTAAAACGGTGCTGCGGAGTTATGACAGCCCTGCTAGAACGTGTAATATCCCTAATGTGGCTCCAATCATACCAGTGTGGCCGTTTTTAGTAAGTAGAAAAATATAATATCGTACAAACCTATTTGCATACATTCCTTTAGGGAGGTATTGCCTATGAAAAACGAGAAATATGTTCTTGAGACTACGGAACAGCCGGATATTGACAAACTGGATTGTAAGGATTTTAAAATCAATTTTCAGCGGGCAATCTTGCTTTCTCTTTTGGAGAGCCGCAAATTGACACAGACTCAATTTGAGGCTTGTATGGATAAAGTAGTTCAAAAATATAGGAGTTGATTTTATGTTGAAGGTAGGTGCTTACTGCCGCGTTTCCACAGACAAGGACGATCAGGCAAACTCATTTGAAAGCCAGCAAAAATATTTCCGTGAATATATTAACCGGAATCCTGAGTGGGAACTGGTACAGATCTTTGCGGATGAAGGTATATCAGGAACCAGTACAAAAAAGCGGAAAGAATTTCACCGCATGATCCGGCTGGCCAAAGCTGGCGAAATGGATCTGATCATCACAAAAGAGGTGAGCCGGTTTGCCCGCAATACGGTGGACACGCTGCAATATACCCGTGATCTGAAAAAGATCGGTGTCTATGTTCTTTTTATGAATGACAATATCAATACAAAAGACCCCGATGCAGAATTACGTCTGACGATCATGGCCTCCATTGCACAGGAGGAAAGCCGCAAGACTTCCGAACGTGTGAAATGGGGACAGAAACGCCGGATGGAACAAGGAGTTGTGTTTGGCCGTGATATGCTGGGATATGACGTTCGCGGCGGAAAGCTCTATATCAACGAGGATGGCGCGGAAACGGTGCGGCTGATCTATCATAAGTTTTTAGAAGAAGGAAAAGGTACATATACAATCGCCCGTGAGCTGCGGGAGGCCGGTATCGAGACTTCTACTCATATGAAAGAATGGTCAAATGTTGTTATCCTGCGAGTTCTTAGAAATGAAAAGTATTGTGGTGATCTGATCCAGAAAAAGACGTATACGCCTGATTACTTGAGCCATGAAAAGAAATATAACCGTGGCCAGGAAGAATATGTTGTCCTGCGGGATCACCATGAACCAATCATTAGCAGAGAAATTTTTGAGAGGACACAAAAGGAATTGGAGCGCCGTTCTCCATCTCCAGAGCAAAAAGCAAAACATAGTAACCGGTATTGTTTATCAGGTAAAATTCAATGTGGGTGTTGCGGTTCCCGGTTTGTTTCAAGAACGAAGAAGCGACAGGACGGAAGCCAATACAAGGCATGGCGCTGTTTTGAAGTAACCCAGCATGGACTTCCGAAAACGGATAAGGCAGGCAATCAGATTGGTTGTGCAGTCAACCAGCAGATCCGTGACGAGGACTTTATGCTGATGCTTCAAATGGTTATCAAGCATTTACGACACAATAAAAAACGGCTCATTTCTGATCTGGTTGAAATCGTCAGGCTGGTTCTGTCAGCTTCGGAAGGCGAGGAAATGGACGTTAGCAAACTAGAGCAAAAACTCGAAACGATTGCGGAGAAAAAGGAGCGGCTCCTTGATCTATATCTGGGGCAGGATATTTCCAAAGACGAATACCGCCGGATGTCGGAGCGTTATGATACGGACATGGAGAATCTGAAACAGCAGATCAAAGAGGCTAAAAAACAGAAAGAGATTACTGCCAATCAGGAAGAAATGATGGCAGACATCGCCGCTACGATCCGCGCCCTGGCCTTGGGAGAAAAGCAGGACGATACCTTTTACCGGAACATTGTGGAGAAGATTGTTGTCCACAGCAGAAAGCATATCGAGATATACTTAAATTTACTCCCTTACAAGTGGTCTTATATGCTGGCAGAATTACCGGGAAACCCCGGTAAAAAAACGTCGGCAGCGAGGAGCATTTTACTACCTCACTACCTATGTCTGTCAGGACAGCCTTCCCCTTCTCATAAGGCATAGCATACCGCTGGGACAGATACCGCATGGCAGCGGCAGATTCTCCATCAGGCCCGCCATACTGACTGATAATAAACTGCGCAAGCTTCGGATTGGTAAAAGAAATCTTCACCGGATACTGTAAGCGTTTTTCATACCTCCACATTAACCCATTCCTCCTTCCCACGGCCATGGATCACGGATCCAGTTCCAGTTCTGGGCATTGACCTGAGTGACCATCAGGGGACCATATGCCTGCTCATATCTGGCAACCGCCTGCCGGTTCGCTGCCAGGGCCCGACGGTAATAGGCCATGCCCGCCTGACAGTCCGGATGGGTATCCAGATACAACAAAATATCATCCAGCTGGAATCCTGTCATATACACCTGCTGCAACAAATAGTTCTGATTGGCATCCATAATCTATCTGCACCTCCCCATCATAAACGGAAAATCAAGCTCCGGGAAAATGGTGCCCTGCTGGAGAGCCTGCTCCGGCGAATAGACCTGCCCCCACTGCTGCATGGGCACATATCCCATACCTGGCGGTGTATATTCCGGAAAACGGCCTCCCTGCCCGCCCTGGGGAAAAAATCCAGGCATCCCTGGTGGCGGTGGAACCGGCCTTCCTGGCATCCCAGGAGGCGGTGGAACCGGCCTTCCCGGCATCCCAGCAGGAGGCGGCGGAACCGGCCTTCCCGGCATCCCAGGGGGCGGCGGAACCGGTCTTCCGGGCCGGGGTGGTTCCGGTCTGCAGTTACAATCACAATTGGTATTCATGCAAGGAGGAACCGGCATCTGCGGACGCTGACAGCAGGCAGGACCTCTCTGGTTCTGGTTGCAACTCATAAAGAATTCTCCCTTCCTATCGGAAATTCTAATATCATAATATGATGTTGCCCGCCAGCTGTGCGTTCCACTTTGTGTCCCTTTGCAGGAGCCCTTTTACTGCTTCCCATACGCCATCAGCATCAGAAGAAATGCCATCACGATAGCCAGCCGCTGGATCAGCGTCTGATAGCGGCCCGCATTCCAGGACTTTCCCTGGGCGGCCCGTCTGGCTGCCTCCTCATTGACCCCTTCCCACTTCCTGGCATACTCAAAGACGAATGCAGATTCATCCCTCTCATCCTCTGCCGCCTGAAAGCATTCCCCGTTGAAAAAGCTGATCCTCCGGATCCTCTTCCCCCCGGTTCTGCTTCCCAGGGTTCTGCTCCCTAAGGTTCTGCTCCCCCGCCCTGATGCGCTCCCGGCACCGGCCCTGCGCCCCCACGGACTGGCACAAGCCCTCCTCTGATCCTTCCCTTCCAGACACCAGTCTCCCACACATTTTAAGTCCCTCCAGTAATAAAAGGCCGCCGGACGCTGGGAATCCACCAGAAAATTCCTGGTTATGGTATAAGACGAATTCTTCCACACCGGTTCCTCTACAAAATACTCCCGGCAGAACTGCTCCCTAAGCTGGCGCGGATCCCCCCAGCGCCGGAACTGGTCTAAGGACTTCATCACCGGCATCAGACTGAAAAGGATCGTGAAAGCCCCGCACAAATACAGAAAGACCATGATGGTAACCATCTCCTCTGTCCATCCCTCACGGCAGAGGGCCATGGTCAGGGGGATCAGGATTCCCAGCTCGAACGCCGCAATATTTCTCAGGATGGCATTCTGGAAAAATACATAGTAACAAAACAGGAAAACAGACGGACTGATCCCCTCCCGCCACCGGAATATTGTCAGCCGTATGGAATAAAGCTGTACTACCAGATATAGGGCAAACAGCAGAACCTTACAGCACAAAAAATAAACCGCATACAAATAGAGCCACAATACCCATTCCGGCACGCTCCAAAAGAGACTTGCCCCGGCTGCTGCGCGGTATATAAAGCTGATACTGATCATCAGGACAAAGCAGGCATCCGGACCACAGGAAAGCATCCAGCGGGTCACGTCCTTTTTCTTCCGTCTTCTCTGCAGGGAAAAGCAAACTGCCCAGAGCAGCACATAGACTACAGCGATCAGAAACAGACTGGTACACAGACCCATACTGTCAAGTGCCGCAAAAAACTCTTCCAGATCCCCCAGTTCCGGCACATGTACGAACATGGCCGCCAGCGCGGCTCCCATCACAGAAACCGTACCCGGTATCGCCAGCATGGCGGCTGTCTCCGCTTTGGATTTGCGCCGGACCAGATTATAAAAATCAATCAGGTAAAAGATGGTATTGCCATAGAGAAGAAGCAGCATGAGCCATAAAGAACTCCCGAGCCAGTACTCCTCCTGCAGGTATAGTGAAAAAAATGAGATCAGTTCC
>Ga0137309_102558_pt1 | contig 10769 bp, 11 predicted proteins | sample NAcewiD2O_June_FD_97179 | JGI IMG/M metagenome (GOLD analysis project Ga0137309, IMG submission 97179) | Mouse cecal microbial communities from Vienna, Austria - N-Acetylneuraminic amended D2O_June | ecosystem: Host-associated > Mammals > Digestive system > Large intestine > Cecum | place...
CCAGCCGATGTCCGTTTCCTCGCTGGGGCCGTACTGCCGCTCCAATGCCGCCGCAACAGCGCCGGATTTCTCCGCCGTCATCTCCCACAGATACGGCTCACGCGCCCCACGGACGGGGCGGGTGTCAGCTACGTCAAAGACATATTCCAAGCGAGGCCGTCCACCCGCATCAGTCCGAATGAGGGCGATCCCCTTGGAACGGGGCTTCACCCACCGCCGCATGGTATCGTTCCACAGCTCCATACTGGCGCAGGCGGTGGCGTCCGGGCGCTGGGCGTAGATCAAAAGCTGTTCATCAAAGCGGTATTTATAGAGGCGGCTGGCGGTAGTTAAATATTGCTTCCAGCCGTCCACATCCCGCGTGACGGTTTGGGCGGTGTGGCTTGCCAGCTCGGATATAAATTGTAGTTTGCTTGCCATGAAAACCTCCTTATTTCAGAATAGAAAAGCCCGGAGGGGAACAGCGGTCAGACTGTTCCCCTCCGGGCCTTATAAATCATATGATTAGGCTTTTTCGCCTTTTGCTATGAGAATCCCCAAATACTTGACCATCAGGGAAATATATGTGAGGGTAAACACCACCGAAGCGGCAATCCGCACACCCTTTTTGCACTTCTCCGTTATTTGCAGACCCACCAGCAGACCGATGGAAAACAGACAAAACTTGACAATAGCTAAATCCTTCCAGTCGCTCTGCCTGATAAATTCGTCCGCGCTGTCAAAAATTCGCTTCATAGTGGTTCCTCCCTTCGATACGATGCGGTTACTTCCTACGAAACAATTATAACCTGCCAAGCGCGGCCCTGTCAATGATTGTTAGGAATCAGGGGGGCTGCTTGTTCTGGTTCATCCTGTCCAGCACAGCCCTCTGCGCCGGAGAGAGGACGCGGGGCGGCGATACCTTCAGCCACTTCTTCGGCAGCTCAAACGTCAGCCCGCCCCAGGCGTTAGCGGCAGCCTGGCGCACCTGCTCCGGGTGGGACTGGCACAGCTCCAAAAGCTGATGTTTCAAAGCCTCGTTGTGGGTGTAGATACTGGCTGTGCGCTCCGCCTCGTTGAAATTGATAACTGTCTCCTTCTCGATGTTGGTCAGCCGCATGGCGTTACCTCTCCGGGTCCCGGCTGGGGGGAGCGGTCCCACCTTGGGACTTCCCGGCTTCCTCCTGGCATTGGCGCAGATTGTCCAGGACAGAGGGCGGCTTGGGGGCTTCATTGTTGATGATGCCGTCAATCTGGTTGTAGTTGCCCTCCACGCTCATTTCAGCCGCCGCCAAATGGTTCGGCTTCACCTCCTGGGGGACCTTTACTTCATATGCGGGCTTGAATTGCTCCACCTCCCTGTAAAGCGCCTGACGGCGCGCGTCATTGATAAGCCCTAACTGCTGGGCCATATCCAGTGAACCAATATAGGTCCAATACCATGCCAACTGAGCTTCGGGGCGGGCGTTTTCCTTGGTAATCTCGCGGATCGCCTCACTTTTCAGCCCCGCAATAACCTGTTCCACATCACGCATAGGCTCAACCCCCGCTGTTCCCGGCAATCGCCAGCAGATCGCCGTACACGGCGTTGATGGTGGCGATCACAGCGCAGACGGCATCGTCCACCGCTGTCAGCACTTCCTCGCTCTCGGAGCCAGCCAGCTCCAGCAGGGCCTCCACCGTCTCCGGGGACAGTCCCAGCTTCACCGCCAGATCATCCGCATTGGGGATGCCGCCCTTGGCCTCCAGAAACCAGTCGTAGGGCATACCGAAGTAGTGGGCGATCTCCCGGAGCTGGTAGGCGTTGGGGGTACTGATGCCGTTCAGCCAACGGTTCACCGTGGGGACGGACACGTCCAGGTGACGGGCCAGCTCCCCGCGCTCCACACCGCTGGCAGACAGCAGCCCTCTCAAACGGCGGTCAAAAATATTGTTGTTATGATTCATATTCATTTCCCTTCCTTTCTCGTAGATTTGTTGTCAAATTCCAGCTTGAAGCGGACAAATTTGCCGCCATCATCATCCAGGACCACCGTGGCGTCATAGAAAACGCCCTTCTTCTCGGAAAACAGGCCGGTGACAGCCGCGCGCCCGGTTTTCAAGAGAGAAGCGGCGATTTTCTTAGTCAGCTCCTTGCGCTTACTGGTAAAGAAGCGGTCATTCTTCCACAGAGCAAAGCCGCAGGAGGGGGTATCGTGGTAGCCCTCGCAGTAGAAGCTCTTTTTACCCTCCACCACGTTTTTGCCGCAACGGGGGCATTTGCCGATCCTTGCCCGCCCAGAATCGGAGAGGGCGGTGGATTCCAGCTTCACGTTCCGGTAGGACCGGACCAGATTGGTGAGCATGGCGGTGATCCTGGCCATGAATTCCTCCGGGGACAGCTCGCCCCGCTCCACAGCACCCAGCCGGTCCTCCCACTCCGCTGTCAGTTTAGCGGATTTGAGCTGGTCGGGCATGGCCCAGGACAGCGCCAGTCCCTTCTCCGTGGGAAGAAGCTGCTTTTTCTTCCGCTCCACAAAGCCGGATTTCACCAGCTTTTCAATGATAGCCGCACGGGTGGCGGGTGTACCCAGGCCGGTCCGTTCCACGGATTCCAAGGCAGCAAAGTCCTCTGCGCTGGCGTGTTCCATGGCGGAGAGCAGAGTGTCCTCGGTGAATCGTGCCGGGGGAGATGTAGTGCCCTGCTTCAACAGAGCGTCCGCACCCTCCAACCGCTGACCCTCCGCCAGTTCCGGGAGCGCCGGGGCCGGTTCCTCGGCTTTCTTCTTCAACGTGGAAAGAAACGCCTTTTCGGTCCCCTTCCAGCCCGCCGCCGCCACTGTGCGGCCCTTGGTCATAAAAGAAGCGCCGCCACAGTCCAACGTGACGGCAGTCTCCGCATAGGTATGGGGTTCGCCCACGGCGCACAGCAGCCGGACGGCAATCATGTAGAGGATGTTCCGCTCCCCGGTGGGCAGGGCGGCAAGGTCAGCACCGGCGATCTCCGCCGTGGGAATGACGGCGTGGTGGTCGGTCACTTTGCTGCTGTCTACCACCTGGGCAGCGTGTACCGGGAGGGGCTGGCCCGCCATGAAAGACAGCGCACCGGCCACGGTGGCGCAGAGAGCGGGCAGGCCCTCCGCCATATCCTCGGTCAGATAGCGGCTGTCCGTCCGGGGATAGGTTGCCAGCCGCTTTTCGTAGAGGGATTGGAGGTAGTCAAGGGTCTGCTGGGCGGTGTAGTCAAAAAGGCGGTTGGCCTCCCGCTGAAGGGTGGTCAGGTCGTAGAGCTTCGGTGGCCGCTCAGTCTTGTCCTTCCTGGTGACGGACTGGACCACGGCGGTCTTGCCCAGGCAGGCGGAGCGCAGCTTTTCCGCGTCCGTCTTGGAATTGAATTTGCCGCTGGAGGCCCGGATGCCCTGTGCGTCCAGCTCCACGGTGTAAAGTTTTTCCTTCTTGAAATGCTCAATCGCCGCTTCCCGTTCCGCTAGCAGCGTGAGTGTGGGGGTCAGCACCCGGCCCACGTTCAGCGTCTTACCTTTATATAATGTAGTAAAAAGGCGAGTGCCGTTGATACCGATGAGCCAATCCGCCTTGGCGCGGCAGAGGGCGGCGGCGTAGAGGTTGTTGTACTTCTGACCGTCCACCAGATTGTCAAAGCCCTTGCGGATAGCGGATTCCTCCATAGAGGAAATCCACAGCCGCTTGACAGGTTTTGTGCATTGGCAGAGGTCATAGGTCAGCCGGAAAATCAGTTCTCCCTCCCGCCCCGCGTCGGTGGCACAGATCACCGTGTCCACATCATCCCGGCTCATAAGCTGGCGCAGGATGTTGAACTGCTTCCTGGTATCCGGCAGCACTTGGAACTGCCACGGCTGGGGGATGATGGGGAGATCGTCATAGGCCCACTTGGAGTAGCGGGGGTCGTAGGCGTCAGCCGGGGCCAGTTCCACCAGATGCCCCACACACCAGCTTACCAGCCAGCCGTTACCCTCCACATAGCCGTCTTTCCGGCTCCTGGCCCCCAGCACCTTTGACAGAGACATTGCCACACTTGGTTTCTCAGCAATCACTAACTGCGTGTGAATCACTCCTTTTCATCAGTTTTCGGTAGCAAATCCCCAGACAGGGCGCGTCCCGGCGGTAGGGACAGCCGTGGCAGGGGTGAGTGGGCGGAAGGGCGGGAGGTCCGTGGACCTCCCGCCGCTCCGTGGGAACCTGCTGCATCATTTTCTCATAGGGGCTGTCGGTGAAACGGGTCATTCATCGTCCTCCGGTTCCTCGTAGCCGTAGCCCTCCGGGTAGTCCGGTTCCTCCGGTTCGTCACGGGGGACACGCCGGGGGGTGGGGTCCAGATCGTCCTCGTTGACGGTTTCCTCGTCCCCGCCTGTCAGCTCGTCAAAGTCCTCCGCGTCGTCCAGGTCGTGCTTGGGCTTCCAGATTTTCAGGTAGTACCCCGCGCCGCCAACGGCCAGGGCGGCGATTACCACTAAAATCATGGTACTGCTGCCGCCTTTCTCCGGTTTTTTCGGCTCCTGGTCGGTATCCGGGTCAACGGCGGGGACCTTGCCGGTGCAGTCTTTCAGCGAGAGGACGCAGACGGGGCAATCGGTGTTGACCTCGCCTGGGGCGCACTTGTCCTTGCAGACGCAGACCGGCTCAGGGTCAGGAACAGCGGACACGTTGCTGTCCTCCGGTTCCTTGTCCTTCTCCGCCAGAGCCAGAAGGTCGGATTCCGTGACGGCGTTGAGGAAGTAGACGTTCTCACTCTCCCGCTGCTTGTCGATCACCAGATAAAAGGTGTTCTCATTGGGGGTAGTGAAGGTGAAAAACTCCTTGCTGTCCTGGTCGGTCACATTGTCCACCACCGTGCCCTGGCCGTCCGGGGTCAGGGGCTTGGCCGTCTGCTCCGTGCCCGTGGTCACGCTGGCCGAACCAGAGGGCGGCGTAGTCGTGGAGGGGTCCGTCTTGGACGGCGTGGTGGTATTGGTGGCCGGGGGCTTCACCGGCGTAGTAGCTGCCGGAGGTGTAACCGTGGGCTTCTGGTCCTGGTTGGGCTGGCTGGTGGCCAGGGCGTTGTAGTTGGGGTTCTTCACCTGATATGTCCGCGAATAGTTCCCAGCCTTGTCCGCCGCCTGGACAGTGATCTGCTCAGAAGTCCCCAGGTCTTTCAGGGGCACATCCACCGCATTGCCGGTCAGGTTGGGATAGCACGTTCCATTTACGGTGATATGCGCCACGCCGGAGAGATCATCCGCAGCCTCCACCCGCAGCACATCCCCGCTGACACTGGCCCGCAGGGTGGGCGGGGTGGTGTCAAAGCACTCCATGTAGCGGGAGTTTTCGTAGACCTCCCCATCGTGGCCGGTGACGCGGACATAGATGGTGCAGTTGGCGGTAATGTCCACCGTGCCATAGTAGCGGCTGTCCCGCTGTTCCAGGCTGGCGGTGATGTTTCTCCAACTGCCGCTCCGGTCAATGCGGACCTCTGCCGAAGCGAAGCCGCCGCCCGTCCCGTCCGTGACGCAGACCTTGGCGGCGGTGCTGGTGCTGGCCCAATCGGGGGGCAGCATGATTTCAATGGTAATGCCGGACGGCTCCACATCGGCGGCATGGGCCGCGCCCATCATGGAAAATGCCGCCCCCAGGCACAGAAATACACACAGCAGCAGAGCCGCCGTGCGCTGCAAGGGTTTTCTTTTTGTCATAGGCTCAAATCTCCTTTCCAGAATTGGTTGTGGACGGCGCATTTACCGCCCGGATCATATCCAGTACGGCCCGCAGGTCCTCCGGTGCGGAGATCATGCCGCGCACCGCCTGGATGATTTCAAGGTTTTCCTGCTCTGTGATCTGCCGCTCAATGTCCCGGACACGGGCCTGCCACTCGCTTGCCTTCTCTTTCGCCCGAACCAAGTCAGCTTTCAGGTTATCAAGTTTCGTCTCCTTCGGCTTACGCATGGCGAACACCTCCCATCCTGCCGGGGATGTAGTCGGCAAAGCTGGGGACCGTATGGAAAATTCTCTTGTTATTCACCCAGCGTTGGAGCTGGCGGGTAATGGGCGGGGCGCTGGGGCGGTCGTAGACCATCACATAGGGGTCATAGCCCATGTGCCGCAGGGTTTCCACCCGGTAGAGGTCCTGCTCATGGGTGCTGCCGTAGTTGGTCAGCACATAGACCTTCCGTTTGCGGAAATTCTTGATCGCGGTCAGCTCCAAAAAACGGCGGAAGTATGGGGTTAAGTCCATATCAGGGTTATCCCAGGCGAAATGCACCGTCTTGGTTCTCACCCGATTCAGCAGGGCCACGTTGTCCGGGGTGATGAGCCGAATGTCCAACCCCTGTGAGAAGTCCACATAGGCGCGGCTCTCCGCAAGCTGCAAAATCAGCTTTTCATGGTCGGGACAGGCCAGAAGGTTGGCGTCCAGCAGCTTGACCTCCTTCTGGCCGTTCCAAAACTCAGCGAGGTCGGCCACCTGGATGCTCCGCCGTCCCTCCTTGTCTGACACCAAACAAAATCCGCAGTTTCGCGGACAGCCCCGGCTGAGAAAGCCGTAGGCAATGCCAGAAAACTGCGGATAAATGCTGTAATCGGGATAGGTATGCTCCACCTCGTCCGGGAGGTTGGGGCCGGGGCCGTAGCCTGTGCCGCCGCAGACCACCTCGCCAGCGTTGGTGACGGTGATCGTGTCCTGGGAGTAGGTATCGGTGAACACCCGGCTCTTGTAAACCCGGTCATACCGGCCCTCCGGCCTCCACCACTCCACATGATCGCCCCGCGCCTTGTGGTAGGCGGAGAGCTTCATCAGGCACAGGTTCGGCCAGTTATGGGAATCAATATCGCATAAACCGATTCTCATATATCACGCTCCTTCAAAAAAGTTATAAAAATTAGGGCAAACGCCCCATTCCATAATAATGTTGCTGCCAATAGTTGCTGTTGATGTTGGCGTAGGAGATGGGATTTCCACAGTGAATCATTTGCCCGTTGCCCACATAGATGCCCACATGGGTCACACCGTTGGGGTTCGGCGCGTCGTAGGTGTGCCAGAAGAAAATGAGATCACCCGGTTGGGCGTTCGCCATGGAGACAGGGGTGCAGATGTTATAAAGGCCCTGAGCCCCCAGCCGTCCCACGTTCCATCCGCTGTGATTGATAACCCAGCTTACAAAGCCGGAACAGTCAAAAGAGGTGGAGGGGGAACTGCCGCCCCAAACGTAGGGATAACCGAGGTACTTCTGCGCTTCTTCCAGCATGGTGGCGTAGGTTTCGTCCGTGACCGGCTCCCCAGGGTAGGCGGGTATCTCCACGCCGCCCGGTGTGCCGGGAATGGCCCCAGCGGTTGAACCGTCATAGCCGGTGTCCACGAAATAGTAGGGGTTCAGGTACTCGCCGTTCAGCATGATTTCCAGGTGGAGGTGCGGCCCGGTGCTGTTGCCGGTACTGCCCACGGCGGCAATCACGTCCCCCCGCTTGACCTCCTGGCCCGCGCTGACGGAGAGGCTGGAGCAATGGGCGTACCGGGATTGATAGCCCTTTTCGTCCTCGATCACCACGCACAACCCGTAGCTGCCAGCGTCCCCGGCAGAAACCACCCGCCCGTCATGGATTGCCCGGATAGGCGTACCCTGCGCCACGGCAATGTCCACACCCCGGTGCAGGTTCTTCTCCCCGCTGATGGGATGGACCCGGTAGCCGTAGCTGCTGGACACATAGCCCAGCCATGGAAAATCAAAGGGGTTCCCATACGCCTGTCGGTTGCCGAGGGTCTGCTGATACACGTTGTAGCGGTCCGTCTGCTCACCAGGGGACAGCGTACCGGAAATGATCGTGGACAGCGGTGTTACCGTCAGCGTGGTTTGCAGGACATACCAATCGTAGGGATCGCCGTCGCTGTCATAGCGGGTTTCCACAATGACCTCCCGCGTGAGGGAGTACTGCTCCCCGAACAGCCGCGCAAGCTCCGCCTGGACCTGTTCAAAGGTGAAGGCGTTGAACACGGTGGAGAGGTAGCCCATCAGCTCATAGGGGTTGTGGCTGATCTCCCCGATGTTGTAGCGGTACTCGTCATAGCCGGGGTAATTTTCCTCGGTCTGGTCAATGTCCATCTGCAAATCCGTTTCCATTTCCGTGTAGTAGAGGTCCGAATTGCAAATGTCCTGCTCATTCGCCATATAGGACGCGGAGATATAGGAGGACTGGAAACCGGAGAGCATGGCGGTACAGGAGGTCATGCCAGAGGCAAAGAACACCACCACCATAGCCAGCATTGCCACAACCAGCAGCAGAGATTTTCGTGCCGCTATGTATTGCTGGACCGCCCGGACGATCTGCCCGGTGGCGTGTACCACGTTTTGGGTGAAGTGCGCCGTCTGCTTGGCCTCATGCGCGGCCTGGGCGTACTTCCGCTTGATTTTCTGCTTCTGTATCCACTTGGCGAGGGCATTTTTGCGCCGCAGCTCCGGGTTGTCCCGGAGGGCAGTCTGCCATGCCAGCTTGACATTTTCCTTTGCCGCCCGCTGCTCCGCTTGGCGCAGAACGCGGTAGGGCTTGGAGCGGCGGCGGTTTCTCTGCCAGCGCAGGGCGCGGCCCACGCCCTGTTCCATGAACAATTCGCTTTTGTGGGTGGCCTCCACCGCCACATTGTCACGCTCCGATTCATGGATTTTGCCGTGGAGCTTCATCACCGCCGCTGTTTTCGCCATGCCACCGGCGCGGGCGGGCAGAGAGGGCTTGCGGTACTCCGGCAAAACCTCTTGCTCAAAGTGGAGACGGCGGCGGGTCCTGCCCGTCTCGCCGTCCGGTTCCGGCTGGAAGGACAAGCGGCGCTTGGTGGGAAGATGCTCCCGCGCCTGCTCCACCTGACCCTCCGCACGTTCCACCCGGCGCACGGCCTTTTGATAGTTCCGGCTGGTTGGCGGGGCGTCCTCCTTCGGCGCAGGGGTGGGGGCGCTGTCCGCCGCAGAGGGCGGTTCCTCAAATTGCAGCCGTGGCCGGTCCGTCTTGCCAGCAGCGGAGTGGGCAGCGAACTTTGCCGCCTGCCGCTTCTGATACGCCCGATCATCCGGCGCGGGGGATGGTGATCCTGCCGGGGGACTGTCCCGCTGGTGGGTGTCGCCCCCGCCCTCTGACTGCTCCGGCTGGGCGGCGTGGTCCGTGACCTGCCGCTTCTTCACCGCCCGTTTTTCATCAACGGGTGCTTCTGCGTCAGGGGCCGGGACCTCCGAACCCTCAAAATGAAGCCGACTGCCGCCATCAGGTATCAGGCGGGAGGGCTGGGGTTCGTCCGCAGGACGGGCGGAATCCGGGGTAAACCGCTGTGCCTGCCGCTTCTTCATCTTCGCCCTGCCATCAGCGGGGGCCTTGCTGTCAGAAGGGAGCTGTTCACCCTCTGCCGCCTTGAATTGCAGCCGTCCGCCCCCCTCCACTGGACGGGGCGGGCGTTTCACCGAGGGCTTTCGCCCTTGGCCGGGGGGACGGTTCTGCATGGGAGCGTCCCCAGCAGTGCGCATAGCCTGATCTTCCAGAGAACGGGCGGCGTTCGGGGTGTGCTTTGCCGCCTGCCGCTGCTTGGATTTTTTACGGTTCTTCCGCTTGCGGCGCTTCCGGGAGGCTGGCGGCGGGGGCGGGTCCTCGCTGCCGGTGGGAGCGGCCATCATGGGCGCGTCCGCCGCCATCCGCATGGACGGAGTATCCGGCATGGGAGCCTCCGGGACGCTGGCGGGTTCCGGGGTGGCATAGGTCGCTTCCTCCGCCGTCTGCTGGACGGGCCGGGGCTGTTTCCGCCGTTTCTTGCCAGGGGAAACGGAATCGCCGCCGCTCCGCTGAACCGCGCGGTGGCCCGCCGCCTGTTCCTGGGGACGGGCCGGACCGAAGGATACATCCGCCGTCCGCTGGCTGACGCGCTTTTCCTCGCCGGTAGCCATGTTTTGCTCCACCAGACCGTCCCGGCCCAGCTTCTGCACCGTTTTCGCCCTGGACTGGAACCGTTTGCCGCTCATAGAGCCGCCTCCGGGGCCTTATGCTCTTTATCCTGCGCGGGGGCGGGCTGGGCAGCGGCTTCCGCCCGTTTCTCCGCCAATGCCTGCCGGATGGAGGGCTTTTTCTCAGCCTGACGCTCCGTCCGCGCCTCCCGTGCGGCCTCCGCCGACAGCTCCAAACTCTCCATCCCGCCGATAGCGGCAAGGGTGGCGTTGTTCATGCCGGACAGCAGCTTTTGTGTGGTCCGCATGGGGGCCAGCACCACGGACTGAAAGCGGCCCTCCTGTCCGCCGTCTACCACCTGCGTCTCCTTGCCGGTGATGGCACGTCCAGCGTTCTTCAAATGACCGCCCACACTCCGCAGCTCATGGCCGATGTTCTCCACCTTCGCAATGTTCTGCTTTGTATCGGAAAGCATTCCGCTGATCTTCTCCTGCAAGGATTCCAGCACATTTTTGACTCCAATGGCGGACACGGCCTTGTCCAATGCGGTCACACCCGCCTCCTTGAAATTTTCCACAGCATTTTTGGCGCAATCCGTGATTCTCTCCCGCAGATCATCCAGCGTCTCCCGCGCCTGCTCTACCTTGTGCCCCAGGGCTTCCACCATTCGGCCAATGGCCTTTTTCGCCGGGGATTCCTGGGCCTGGGCAAGCTGCTGGCGGACCTCCTGCAATTCCTGGGATACGGCCTCGAATTGCCGGGTCATGCCGTCCATGTAGAACATCAGGAGAGACAAATCCTGCGCCTGCCCCTGCCGGTTGTTTTCCTCCAGCAGCTTCATAAACTGCTGAATCGTCTCATTACTCTGCAATGGGTCTATGGGTCAG
>Ga0137309_102559_pt1 | contig 10762 bp, 7 predicted proteins | sample NAcewiD2O_June_FD_97179 | JGI IMG/M metagenome (GOLD analysis project Ga0137309, IMG submission 97179) | Mouse cecal microbial communities from Vienna, Austria - N-Acetylneuraminic amended D2O_June | ecosystem: Host-associated > Mammals > Digestive system > Large intestine > Cecum | place...
AAGGCAGGGAGGCTGAGGCCCTCAGCAGGTCGATCTGCCCTCTCATGTCCGTGATCTGAAAATATTCCGCCTTCCCGGTCTCAAGGTTGCTGCAGGTAACATAATAGTTCACCGATGAGCGGCTAAACGCGTCATAGTCAAAGAGATCCAACGTCTCCGGCAGTTCATGGTAACAGAACTTCTCGTCCACAATATCCCCTGTCCTGACCACATTCCGAAAGCTCATAAACCTTTTGTCCCGGCAATACTTTTTATAATAGCGGATGCCTCTTCCGACCTGTCCTGACACAAAGGAGCAGCCATGGATGGCTCCCGCCGACACTCCAATAACTCCGTCAAAGGATATGTTGTGTTCCATCAGCACATCCAGCACACCTGCTGTGTAGATCCCCCGCATGCCGCCGCCCTCCAGCACCAGCCCGGTCCGGGTATTTTCCTTTTCAAATTCTTCCTTTTCCATGTAGCGATTCCTCCATTCTGCCCCCTTCTTTCTCCTTATTCAGTATACCCCTTAATTCCCATCCATTCAATTACTTTTTGAATTTGCCGTTTACTTGAGGCAAAAAAATTGATATAATTGGACAAATATGTCATTATCTGACAAAAACGGGGTGATTGAGAGGATTGATTATGAACGAACAAGTTTTTATCAGTTACAGCAGAAAGGATACGGACTGGGCTGACAGGATCAAGGCGTCCCTGGAATCCAACGGCATCGCCTGCTGGATGGACCGGGAGGGCATCAACGCGGGGGAAAAGTACACCCGCAAAATCATCAACGCCATCAAACAGTGCGATATCTTTCTTCTGGTGCTGTCGGAGAACTCCGAGGCGTCAGAGTGGGTTCCTAAGGAGCTGGGAAAAGCTATCCAGTACCACAAGTACATTATACCGGTAAAGATCAGCGATTTTGAGATCGAGGAATTTGAACTTCAGCTGGAAAATATCCAGATCTTTGAGCTGGAGAACATCTCCGAAATACAGTCCCAGATCACACTGATCAATACCATCAAACAGGTGCTCCAGCTCAAACCAGCAGACAGCCCTTCCAGACAGGACCCTTCCCAGGGCTCTGAACAAATGTTTTCCACAAACAGCTCCAGCCACAGGTCTGACCAGAAGATTCCGGAAAACAACTCACCTCAAAACTCCACCCGGAGGCTTTCCCAAAACCAGTCATCCCTGGAATCCAGAAAAGCACCGGGAAACAACCGCGGCCTCTTTCTGTCTCCTGACATCAAAAAGAAGGCCGCCCTTGGGGCAGCTGTCATCTTCCTGCTGGCCGGGGCCGTCATGTGCTTCCGCCTGACAAAAGCGCCATCCGGCGATTCCCAGACCCTGCCCGCCTCTTCCCGGGAGGCCTCTGCCGAGGCGGCACAGGAGTCCGGTGCCAGGACGGAACCAACCCAGTCAGCGCCTGCCCCGGTGTCTGCCAATGAAGTGACCGAGCTGGTCTCCCTTCATATAATGGATTCCAACAATGCCCAGGTTCAGGAAGACGCGGTCAATTCCGCGGGCCATACTTTTGACCAGGCAGTGTGGGCCGTGGGTTCCTTCTCCGAAAGCTACGCGACCTACTATCTGGGCGGCGGCTACACCCGGTTTATGGGCACCTTGAGCTGTCCTGATGAGCTGAACAATTCCGAGACCTACGACTTCATAGTCTATCTGGACAATGACCGGACAAAACCCGCGGCGGAATTTACCATGAGCCGCTCCACCCCGCCTGTGGCTCTGGACATTGACCTTGCCGGATGTGATACCATCACCTTCCTGGCTGCCGAGGAAAGCAGGCTCACCGGTTTTCTCATCTCCGACGGGCTTCTGTACGGATCCGATGAACAGATTCCAGCCGGAGACAGAACCTCTGCCCCTGAGGAGCCAGACCCCGCCTCCCCGGAAGGGGGCACAGAGAACGGGGTGCCTCTGACTTCCCTTCACATGATGGATTCCCGCAACGGGCAGATCCAGGAAGACGTGGTCAATTCCGCGGGCCAGGTTTTTCATGAGGCGGTCTGGGCCATGGGTTCTTTTTCCGAGAACTATGCCACCTTCTATACCGGCGGCGGCTATAGCCGGTTTACAGGCACAATAAGCTGTCCCGACGAGCTGAACAACTCCGAGAGCTACCAGTTTATAGTCTACCTGGATGATAACCGGAAAGATCCCGCGGCGGAATTTACCATGAGCCGCTCTACGCCTCCTTTCCTCCTGGATCTGGACATCACTGGATGCCACACCATAACCTTTCTGGCTGCCGAGGAAAACAGGCTTACAGGTTTCGTGATCTCGGAAGGAGCCTTTTATGACTCCCCAGACTCCCCTCCAGCCTCCTCTTTGGACCGCTCCCTGTCCGCCCAGGATACCCAGCTGACCTCCCACCATCTCATGGCCTCTGTCAATGCCAGCGTTCAGGAGGATGCCATGAACTCCGCGGGACAGACCTTCGATGAGGCCATAGTGGCTGTGGGCAGTTTCTCTGAAAACCTGGCCACCTTCTATTTAGGACAGAACTACACCCGCTTCGTAGGCACCGTAACCTGTCCCGATGACGTAAACAATATAGAAACCTTTGATTTTATGGTCTTTCTGGACAATGACCGCAAGAATCCCGAGACAGAGTTTTCCATGAGCCGCTCCTCAGCGCCTGTCCTTCTGGATCTTGATGTCACAGGCCGGGAGACCATCACCTTCCTGGCCTCCGAGAAAAACCTGCTTACAGGCTTTCTCCTCTCTGACGCACGGTTTTACGGACCCGGCCAACAGGCTCCCCTGTCTCCTGAACCTGACCGCACTGTTTCCGCGGAGGATAACAGGCTGACATCCCATCATCTCATGGCCTCTGTCAATGCCAGCATCCAGGAGGATGCCATAAACTCCGCGGGACAGACCTTCGATGAGGCCCTTGTAGCCGCGGGAAGCTTTTCTGAGAACCTGGCCTCCTTCTACTTAGGCCGGAATTACACCCGCTTCACCGGCATGGTGAGCTGTCCCGAAGATGTAAACAACGGGGAAGTCTTTGAATTTATGGTCTTCTTAGATGATGACCGAAACAATCCCGCGGCCCGGTTTTCCCTGAGCCGCTCCACTCCCCCGGTCCCTCTGGACATCGATGTCACCGGCCGCGACAGCATCTCCTTTGTGGCTGCCGAGGAAAACCGTCGTACAGGGTTTTTGGTTTCCGACGGGGAGTTTCAGTAAATTGGAGCCAGTTCCCAGGGCAGCAGAAGACTTGCACCGGGTCCCTTACCTCTTAAACGCGAAGAAGACGCATGGATCATAATTATACGTTCCATGCGTCTTTGCGCTGTTATTATAATATTAAATTCATGTTAATTTTCTCCCCTCTCCCCCTTTAAATGACCGGATATAACGGTTTGTGTAGAATGTATACACCAGCTGCGCGGCCATAACGCACCAGATCACCGGCTCGCAGAAGATCACCGCCATGTAGGCAAAGCTGGGGATAAACACCAGGACAAACAGGATCTTTCCCACAAACTCAATGATGCTGGACACCAAAGGAAGAATCTTCATACCCAGCCCCTGGAGAGCGAATCTGGTATCCAGAAGGATTCCCAGGATCACATAGAAGGGCGTCACGATCCCAAGGTACATGGCCCCGTTGTCCAATACCACAGCCTCTGCGGAACCGGAGATCCATTTCACCAGACCAGGAGCCCACACCCATGTGACAGCGGTGATCACAATGGTTATGACCAGGTCATACAAGTACACACATTTCATGGCCTTTCGTATCCTTCCTCCCTGATCCGCCCCCTTGTTCTGGGACACAAAGGTGCTGAACGCGAGAGCCATGGATGAGATGGGCATCATGCTGAACATGTAAAGCTTCCTCGCGGAGGTGTGGGCCGCTATGATCAGATACCCCAGGCCATTGATGCCGTACTGGAGGATCACAGACCCGGCGGACACGATGCTGCCCATAAAGCCCATGGAAAATCCCTGTCCCATCAGTTCCCGGTACATGTCCCTGTCCACGGCAAAATGCTTCTTCTCCGGAACAAGGATCCTGCTCTTTTTCAGGATATAGATGACACAGAACACCACCGATATTCCCTGGGAGATCACAGTGGCCACCGCGGCTCCCCTCACTCCCATGTTGAACCTGGTGATGAACAAAATGTCCAGGACAATATTAAAACAGGATGAGATCACCAAAAACACCAGCGGCATAAAGCTGTTTCCCACGGCCCTCAAAAGCCCCGCGCACAAGTTGTAGGCAAACATGACCACAACAAACAGCGTCACCGTGGAGATATAGCTGTAGGCCTGGTCAATGATCTCCGGCGGCGTGTTCAAAAGCCTGAGAAGAGGATAAAGGCAGACCTGGGCGATCAGGGTGATCACAAGAGAAGAAAACAGGCCGATGACCACGGAACTGGCCACGGATTTCTTAAGCTCCTCCATATCCCCGGATCCGAAGCTCCTGGCCGTGACAATGGCCAGTCCATTGCCGATTCCCAGCCCGAACCCCACCATAAGGTCATAGATGGGGGTGCAGACCCCGATGGCGGCCAAGGACACGTCTCCTAAGTAATTGCCCACGATCATGGTGTCCATGGTGTTGTAAAACTGCTGGAAAATATTGGAGCCCAGAAGAGGAAGGGCAAACAGTACAAGGGACCGAAAGATCGGTCCCTGAATCATATCAATATTTTTTGTAATGGAAAATCTGTTTTTCATCTGTCAACACAATTCTTTCTCGTTAATTTTGATCCTCTGCCCGCCAGCAGGCAGGTTTCCGCCATGCCCGCTGATGTCAGACACTAATCTAAGTCCTGCCCGTTGGAGGCAATGACTTTCTTGTACCAGTCAAAGGATTTCTTCTTTCTTCTCTCAAGAGTTCCCTTGCCGGCATCATCCCTGTCCACATAGATAAAGCCGTACCGTTTGCTCATCTCTCCCGTGGAAGCGGCTACCAGGTCAATACAGCCCCAGGTGGTGTAGCCCATAAGCTCCACGCCGTCGTCAATGGCGTCTCCCATGGCCTTAATGTGTTCTCTTAAGTAAGCGATGCGGTAATCATCATCAATGGAGCCATCCTCCCCGACCACATCCTTCGCGCCCAGGCCGTTTTCCACAATGAACAATGGCTTCTGGTAGCGGTCGTACATGGCGTTCATGGTGATCCGAAGGCCCAGGGGATCAATCTGCCAGCCCCACTCGCTGGCCTTAAGATAGGGATTCTTCACAGACTTAAACAAATTGCCGTCCGCGGAAGACACTGACGGGTCAGCGCTGGCGCAGCGGGACGAATAGTAGCTGAAGGAAACAAAGTCCACCGTGTTCTCTCTCAACACCTCCAGTTCTCCTTCCCGGATATCCAGGACCACGTTCTTCTCCTTAAACACCCTTTTACTGTAGGAAGGATAATATCCTCTGGCCTGGACATCAATGAACATCAGGTTCTCCCTGTCCTTGTTCATGGCCAGCCATACATCCTCCGGGTTGCAGCTGTAGGGATAGAACTGGCCTCCTGCCATCATGCAGCCGATCTTATTGTCCGGATTCACCTCATGTCCGATCTTGGTGGCAAGGGCGCTGGCTACCAGTTCATGGTGAGCTCCCTGGTAGATGGCCTGATCCCGGTTCTCCCCCGGCTTAAAGCACAGCCCCGCGCCGGAAAACGGGGAGTGAAGCATAACGTTGATCTCATTAAAGGTCAGCCAGTATTTTACCAGGCCGTCAAACCTCTCAAAGCACACCTTCGCGTACCTGGTAAAGCACTCAATCATCTCCCGGCTCTTCCAGGATTCGTACTTTTTCACCAGCCCCATGGGAACATCAAAGTGGCACAAGGTCACCAGAGGTTCAATGCCGTACTTTTTGCACTCTTTAAACATGTCCGTGTAAAACCGGATCCCCGCCTCATTCGGCGTCTCCTCATCCCCGTTGGGGAAGATCCTGGCCCAGGCGATGCTGGTGCGGAAGCACTTAAATCCCATCTCCCCGAAGAGCCTGATATCCTCCTTGTAATGATGATAAAAGTCAATGGCGTCGTGGGACGGATAGTACTCCCCCTCCATCAACTCCACGGGATACATGTCGCCGAACTTCACATAGGTCCTGTTCTTTCCATGAGGGATCATGTCAACCGTGGTCAGTCCCTTTCCATCCTCCAGGTAAGCCCCCTCTGCCTGATTGGCGGCAATAGCCCCGCCCCACAGAAAATCTTTTGGAAACATCTCCTTTACCTCCTCTTATTTTCTGATACTATCATACAACGGAAAGTGAAGCCGTGTCTATCAATTTTTCTTCTTATGGATCACAAACGTTACTGTTCACATGCGTTCACAGCAACTGGCAAAAATCCATGAAAATCGCCTGCGGCGATGGGATTTTTGCTCTCTGGCTCAGTTTATCATACGGTCAGCGCGGCAAGCGCGCGGACCTACCTGAACAATAACTCACAAACGCCTCATAGGGACGCAGTTTTCCATCCAGGCTCCAGTCGTCAGCCCCGTAATTGGAGATCAGGCAGGTTCCCCCCGCATATTCCTCTGGCAGGGAAACCTTCGTTTCCTCCCTTGAGAAACTACACACCACCAAAAGTTTTTCTCCATTAAGAACTCTCTCGTAGGCGAACACTTCCTCGCTGTCCGGAAGCAGCAGCTTATATTCTCCGCTGACGATCACCGGATACTGCTTTCTGAGAGCGATCAGCTTCTGGTAATGATAAAACACAGAATCCGGGTCCTCCAGGGCGGCCCTGGCGTTGATCTCCCTGTAGTTGGGGTTCACCGGCATCCACGGGATCCCGCTGGTAAACCCTGCCTGAGGGCTGTCGTCCCACTGCATGGGAGTCCTGGCGTTGTCCCGGCTCACTCTGGTAATGCAGGGCCAGAATTCCTGGTGGGACACCCTTCCGCTCTCACACCACTCCTGGTAGGCGTGGATGCTCTCAATATCATGGAAATCCTCCGGACCCGCGAAGGGGTAATTAGTCATGCCCAGCTCCTCCCCCTGATAAATGTAAGGGGTACCCTGCATCATGTGGAGACAGGTTGCCAGCATCTTGGCTGACCGGACCCGGTAAGGAGCCGTGTCGTCTCCGAACCTGGACACGGCCCTGGGCTGGTCGTGGTTATCCCAGAACAGGCTGTTCCACGCTTTTCCCGCAAGCTCTGTCTGCCATCTGGAGAGGATCTCCTTTAACTTGGTCAGGGGCATGGATTTGTCATTCCACTTGCCATATTTTCCGTGGACATCCACATGCTCAAACTGAAACACCATGTTCAGTTCCCCCTCATCGGTCCCCGCGTAACGGCAGGCCTGCTCCGTGGTTACCCCGGCTGTCTCCCCCACGGTCATAAGGTCATACTTTGACAGAACCTCCCGGTTCATCTCCTTCAAATACTGGTGAACCCTGGGCCCGTGGACACAGTAGGGAGCAAAATCCCCGTACAGCCCCTTCACCTCCCCGTCCGGCATATCCTCTGTCTTTGATATCATGCTGATCACATCCATGCGGAAACCGTCAATGCCCTTTTTACACCACCAGTCCATCATGTCAAAGACCTCCCGGCGAACCCGGGGATTGTCCCAATTTAAATCCGGCTGCTTTTTGGAAAACAGATGAAGGTAGTACTGCCCCCTCTCCCGGTCATATTCCCAGGCCGATCCCCCAAAACAGGCTCCCCAGTTGTTAGGTTCCCGGCCGTCCTCCTTCCCATCCCTCCAGATATAGTAATCCCCATAAGGGCCATCCTTCCCCTTACGGCTCTCCACAAACCACCGGTGTTCATCAGAGGTGTGATTCACTACCAGATCCATGACTATGCGGATTCCTCTCTCGTGGGCCTGAAAGAGAAGCTCATCAAAATCTTCCATGGTTCCAAATTCTTCCATGATCTCCTGATAATCGCTGATATCATACCCATTGTCGTCATTGGGCGACTGATACACCGGAGACAGCCAGATCACGTCAATGCCAAGTTTTTTCAGATAATCCAGGCGGCTGGTAATGCCCCTCAAATCGCCGATCCCATCCCCGTTGCTGTCCATAAAGCTTCTGGGATAGATCTGATACACAACCGCCTCTTTCCACCACGGTTCACACATATTCCATACCTCCTCTGTTTTTTCGTATCTGTTCACGCCCTGTTTGTTTTCAGGAAAACAAACATTCCTCTATAAGCGGCTTATTTCTCAAAGTCTCTATCCACCTGGCCGGTATGGCCTCATACCCATAGAGGATCCCGGCCAGAGCCCCTGCCACGGCTCCCACGGTGTCCGTGTCATGCCCCAGGTTCACAGCCTTAAGGACGCACTCCTCATAGCTTTTTGTAGTCGCCAGGGCCCATACCGCAGCCTCCAGGGTGTCCACCACATAGCCGGAGCTTTTAATGTCCTCCTCGGGAAGCTGGTGGATCACCGGCAGCCTCTCAAACACCTCCAGCCTGTCATCCGGCACACTCTCCCTCACCGCCTCTGTCACACTCATCCCGGCCAGAAGCTTTCGGGCAATGCCCACATAGATAACACAGGCTTCCTTTGAGATCAGATGGCCGTGGGTCAGCGCCGACACCTGCCGGATCTGCTCATCTGTGGCATTGGGCACAAAAGCAAGGGGAATGATCCGCATCAGGGATCCATTTCCGTTGGAGGATATGTCCGTAAGCCCAAAGCCCTGGCTGATAGCCATGCTTGTGGTATTGCCAATGTCAAACATGACCCCGTCTGCTGTAAATTTTCCTTCCGACTCCCACGCCCGAAAGCACTCCATAATGTCAGAAAGATCAATTCCCCCTTTCCGCCTGATGCTGAAACAGGTAGCCAAAGTCATGCTGGTGTCGTCAGACCAGGTGCCCGGCGGCTGGTGGTATGTTCCATATCCTGTCATATCTGTCACCTGAAATGTCCCCCGGTAGGAAAATTCCACCGGAACCCCCAGCGCGTCAGCCACAGCCAATCCGTAGACAGCGTCTCTCAATGTCTTCATAAGCTCTCCCCTCTAAATTTACTTTTTCTTTCCAAATATACCCTTGCGGCGCTTCTTGTAATCCCTCTCAATCTCCTCCTTCCACTCCCCGCCTATCCGGGCCGCTGTAGGCGCTGCCGTGCGCATCTGACAGATAGTCCTGCCCACCACCTCATAGTTGGTCTCAATGCCCTGACTGTCATTCTGGAATGTCACTGAACGGTCCTCGCTGATCCCCAAAAGCCCCGCCTCCGCCACGGCATCCATATTCGCGCCCAGGAACAAAAATTCCCAGCCATACTTGTCCCGCTCATGGCGGATCATGTCTTTAATCTTCTCCCTGGAATACTGGCGGCTGGCATTTTCCAGTCCGTCTGTGGTGATCACAAAAATCACCTTCTCCGCTTTCTCCTGTTCCGGGAGATGCTTCTGGATCAGCGCCATGTCGTGGATCGTTTGGCCCACAGCGTCCAAAAGAGCCGTGCAGCCTCTCACATAGTACTGTCCCAATGTAAGCTCCCCCACCTGGTCTAAGGGAACCCGGTCATGGATCTTCTCGTACTGATCATCAAACAGGACTGTAGTGATGTTGGCCTCCCCCTCTTCCTTCTTCTGCCTGTCCATCATGCCGTTGTACCCGCCGATGGTGTCCTTCTCCAGACCTCTCATAGAACCGCTTCTGTCTAAAATAAAAACCAACTCTGTCAGATTTTTCTTCATCACTGTTACCTCCGATTTATTTATAATCCGAGTATAACAGGACCCAAAAATCATATGGTCGCTTTCAAAGCGACAAATCTTCTCAGCCGGCAGCGAGACCCGCCCTCTGCCCGCCGTTTGCTGGCAGCAGGCTCCCTAAATTGCCCCATGAATAAACAGAGGCAAAAGCCCGCCCTCACGCGCTTCCCAGAACAGGCTGCTCATAAAGAAACAGCATCTCATTGATCTCAAAAATATCATAGATCTGGTTTTCCAGGAAAAACCTTATGATCACATCAAAACGAGAGCTGTCAGACAGAGAATAACCCGCTGTCCTCAGAAGATCCCTGGTCTCGTCTAAAGAAAGCTCCAGGGCAATGGCAAAGGCTATGATGGTCTTCTTGTTGGGCGAATACTCCTTGTTGTTCCTGATCTTTGAGAACAGCTTCCGGTCTATGTTAGCCTTGTGATACACCTCCGGGTCCGTCAGGCCTCTCTCGTCGATGAGCCTGATCAGCATCTGGGAAAATGTCTCCCCCATGTGGGTCATAATATCCTCAAGACGCCTTTTCTTCTCCTTGGAAGATAAAAACCGGGGAAGAATCGGGGCTCTCGGCGATTTCTCAGAAGCCTTCCGGTCACGTTCCTTTTTCCGCGGCGGAAATGAGGCAGGCGGAGGGGCCAGAGGCCCTCTGGACGAACCCGGCAGCGGCTCAGGCGGCCCTCCCGGCGAACCCGGCGGCGGCACAGATGGTCCTCTGAACGAGCCTGGCAGCGGCTCTAACGGTCCTCCGGACGAACCTGACGGCGGAACCGGAGGCGCTAAGTTAGGCAGAGGCGGCGGACTGGGAACTCGTTCTTGTTCTTCTTCCGCGAAAGAAGGCAGGGGTGGGATCTTTGCTGTATCCTCAAGGTCCTGGCCAGGAAGGGGTTCTTCCTGATAGAGCAGAGGCGGAAGGCTTCCCGTATTCTCCAGGTCCTCCCCCGAGGTGCCCGTATCCTGCCCCTTCTTCTTTTTCCTGAACAGAGACAGCCAGGGAAACTTTTTCTTTTCTTTCTTTTTCCCATCCAGAGACTTTTCCTGTCTCTGACTCCTCTGGCTCTGGGACAGATTCGCCG
>Ga0137309_102562_pt1 | contig 10738 bp, 12 predicted proteins | sample NAcewiD2O_June_FD_97179 | JGI IMG/M metagenome (GOLD analysis project Ga0137309, IMG submission 97179) | Mouse cecal microbial communities from Vienna, Austria - N-Acetylneuraminic amended D2O_June | ecosystem: Host-associated > Mammals > Digestive system > Large intestine > Cecum | place...
GGGGATGTGCAGGTGGTTGACCTTGCCTGTGGTGAGGAAATCCCGGCGGATATCGTGGCGGCGCTTTCCGATGATTCCGTCATCAAGTGGAGCTATAACAACAATTTCGAGCGCGTCTGCCTGTCAAATTATTTCGGCACATGGTTCGAGCCTGGGAGCTGGCGCTGCACGATGGTGTGGGCGGCTTACCTGGGACTGCCACGGTCACTGGAGGATGTAGGCGCAGTGCTTGGGCTGGAGAAGCAGAAGCTGACGGAAGGGAAAGACCTGATCCGGTATTTCTGTGTCCCATGCAAGCCGACCAGAACAAACGGCGGCCGGACGCGGAACCTGCCGGAGCATGACCGGGAGAAGTGGGAGCGGTTTAAGGCATACAACCTCCGTGACGTGGAGGCAGAGATGCAGATACAGCAGAGGCTTTCAAAGTTTCCGGTTCCGGAGTTTGTGTGGGAGGAATACCGCCAGGACCAGGAAATCAATGACCGGGGAATCGGCGTGGACATGGAGATGGTCAGGAATGCAATCGCTATGGACGGGCGCTCCAGGGCAGAACTGTCGGCTGCCATGAAGGAACTGACGGGACTGGAGAACCCAAACTCCGTTCAGCAGATGAAACAGTGGCTTTCGGAGAACGGGATGGAGACGGACTCCCTTGACAAAAAAGCGGTGGCGGGGCTTCTGCAGGATGCGCCGGAGCCTTTGAAGACCGTGCTGACGCTCCGGCAGCAGCTTGCCAGATCCTCCGTGAAGAAATACCAGGCGATGGAGAATGCGGTGTGCGCGGACAGCCGGGCTCACGGGATGTTTGCATTCTACGGCGCCAACAGGACCGGTCGGTATAGCGGGCGCATTATTCAGCTTCAAAATCTGCCTCAGAACCATATCCCGGACTTGGCGCAGGCACGGGAACTGGTAAAAGCCGGGGATTTTGATGCCATTGCCATGCTTTATGAGGATATCCCGGATACGCTCTCGCAGCTCATCCGCACGGCCTTCGTGCCGCAGGGCGGCAGGAAGTTTATCGTGGCAGATTTTTCCGCTATTGAGGCGAGGGTGATTGCGTGGATTGCCGGGGAGCGGTGGAGGCTTAAGGTGTTCGAGGGCGGCGGGGACATTTACTGCGCCTCGGCAAGCCAGATGTTCCATGTCCCGGTGGAAAAGCACGGCGTAAACGGGCATCTGCGTCAAAAAGGGAAGATCGCCGAATTAGCCCTTGGCTATGGCGGATCAGTCGGCGCTTTGAAATCCATGGGCGCTTTGGAAATGGGGCTTGCGGAGGAAGAGCTGCAGCCGCTTGTTTCTGCGTGGCGGGATTCCAACCCCAATATCACGGAATTCTGGTGGGCGGTAGACCGCGCCGTGAAGGAGTGTATCAAAAAGAGGATGCCCACGGAAACACACGGCATCCGGTTTGATTACCAGAGCGGGATGCTGTTCATCACTTTATTTTCCGGCCGGAGGCTTGCGTATGTGAAGCCGAGGATTGGCGAGAACCAGTTTGGTGGGGAGTCTGTCACTTACATGGGCGTGGGCGGCACAAAGAAATGGGAGCGGCTGGAAAGCTATGGCCCGAAGTTCGTGGAGAACATCGTGCAGGCGGTCAGCCGGGATATTTTATGTTATGCCATGCGGACGCTGCGGAACTGCTCCATTGTCGCTCATGTACACGATGAGATCATCATTGAGGCGGACAGGAGGATGTCCGTGGAGGCTGTGTGCGAGCAGATGGGCAGGACGCCGCCCTGGGCAAAGGGGCTGCTGCTCCGCGCGGATGGATATTCTTGTGAGTGGTACAGGAAAGATTAGGCAGGGGGTGCATGATGGAACGGCTGCGGATTGAATACGGGACGGGATACATGGAGCTGAACGTGGAGGCGTTCTTCCCCTGCAAGATGCCGGCGATGAGGAAAGCCGCAAGGCTCATCAATTCCTACTGCACGGATGAGGCAAGGGCGGAGCTGCTCTCGGAGCTGCGGGAGCTGGCGGACGGGTATAAGGCACTTTGCGATATGTACACGGAAAAAGCGGAGGGGCTCCCTGCGGATTCCCCGGAGCGGAGGCACTGGAGGGCGGAATTCAACAAAACGGAAGTCCTCCGCAAACGGATGGAAAATAATATCAGGTTGATCTCAGGAGGAAAAAAGGGATGAGCAGGGCGGCAATGCAGGGGTGCAGGGCGCATGGCGACTGTTTCGCAAACAGGGGCGGCGTCTGCACCTGCTTAAAGGACAATGACTTTGGCGGGAGGGACTGCCCGTTTTACAAGCCTGCGGACACGGTCCGGGATAAGCAGCGCAGGCAGAATGGAGGTATGGTTGATGGGAATCAGCAGATATAACAGCGAGGGATACAGCGACCCGACGAGCCATGCGGCACTGTCGGGGATCAGGAGGGAAGAAAGGGCGGCGAGGCGGGCATACCGGCCGCTTGTCTATATATGCTCCCCGTTTGCCGGGGACACGGAAGGGAACACGCAGAAGGCGAGGCGGTACAGCCGGTTTGCGGTGAAGAACGGCGCGATTCCGCTCGCCCCGCACCTGCTGTTCCCGCAGTTCCTGGATGACACAAAGCCTGCGGAGCGGGCAATCGGTATGTTCATGGGCATGGTGCTTTTGGGGAAATGTGAGCAGTTGTGGGTATTCGGCGGCACCATATCCACGGGGATGGCGGCGGAGATCGAGAAGGCAGAAAAGCGGGATATGGTGATCCGCTATTTCACGGAAGGCTGCGAGGAGGTATGCAGGGTATGAAAATGACATTTTATGTGGCGAACTGCAGGGGAAATGAGAAGAACAGCCTGTACCCGAAAAAGTGCGTCGTGGATAACGAGGACGACTGCCTGGAGGTCATGGCGTTCGACCATGTGTGCGGGGAGTTCAGGGGATGCCGCCGTGGGAATGATAACTTCCTTTCCTGCGACGCATCCGTGATGGACTGCGACAATTCCCATTCCGATAATCCGGCGGATTGGATTCATCCGGAAGACCTGGAAGGGAAGGTCGGGAAGGATGTGGCATTCGCGGTGGCACCGAGCCGGAACAACATGAAGCCGAAGGAGGGGAAGTCCGCAAGGCCGAGGTTCCATGCGTACTTCCCGCATGACCCGGTCACAGACGGGGAGGTGTGCGCCGCTCTGAAGAAAGCCATACAGCAGAAATTCCCGTTCTTTGATGCCAAGGCGCTTGACTGTGCAAGGTTCATTTATGGCACCCAGGTGGATTCCATCCTCTGGCATGAGGGTGAGATCACCATTGACTGCATCGTGAAGCCGCAGGGCGGCAGGGAGATACCGCAGGGGCAGAGGAACGCCACCATGTCCCATTTTGCGGGGCGCGTGGTAAAACGGTACGGCGCAACAGAAAAGGCGCATGAGATTTTCATGGAGGAGGCGGCAAAGTGCAATCCGCCGCTGGAAGAAGCGGAGCTTGCCATGATCTGGCAGAGCGCCTGCCGGTTTGCGGAGAAAGTGCAGGGGCAGGAAGGGTATGTCGCCCCGGATGCGTACAATGACGAATTCGGGCGGGAGTCCTTAAAGCCGGGCGATTACTCGGACATTGGGCAGGCGAAGGTGCTGACAAGGGAATACGGCGTGGAGCTGCGTTATACGGCGGCCACGGATTATCTGCGTTTCTGCGGGCAGTATTGGGTGGAGTCGAAGCAGCAGGCAGTGGGTGCGGCGGAGGAGTTCCTCGACCTTCAGCTTGCGGACGCAAAGGATGAGATCGACCGTACACGTCAGGCACTTATGGACACGGGCATTTCAGAGGATGCCATCACTTCCGGCGGCAAGTCGCTGGAGAAGAAGATCAGTAGCGGGCAGATGGACGCCTACCTTGCGTACCTGTCCGCCCAGGCATATAAGGCGTTCGTGATGAAGCGGCGGGACATGAAGTATGTGGTGTCGGCACTGCAGGCGGCGAAGCCGATGCTGGAGATTAGCGTGTCCGACCTTGACAAAGACGGTTTCCTGCTGAACACGCCGGACGGCACCTATTACCTCCCGGACGGGCTGGCGGGGAAGCGCGACCACAGCCCGGAGGACTATATCACGAAAATAACGGCGGCAGCTCCCGGCGATAAAGGGGAGAAGCTGTGGCTGGATTCCCTGAATACTATTTTCTGCGGTGATGCGGAATTGATTGACTATGTACAGCAGATTGTGGGCATGGCTGCGGTGGGGCGCGTCTACATGGAATCGCTGGTCATTGCCTACGGGGAGGGAAGGAACGGCAAATCCACCTTCTGGAATACCATAGCCCGTGTGCTTGGCACCTACAGCGGGAATATGTCCGCCGACACCCTGACCGTGGGCTGCAAGCGGAACGTGAAGCCGGAGCTTGCCGAGGCAAAGGGCAAACGGCTCATCATAGCCGCCGAGCTGGAGGAGGGGATGCGCCTGAACACTTCCGTGGTGAAACAGATGTGTTCCACGGATGAGATTTTTGCGGAGAAAAAGTACAAAGACCCTTTCAGCTTCACGCCGAGCCATACCCTCGTGCTGTACACCAACCATCTGCCAAGGGTGGGAGCGAATGACCCTGGGACGTGGCGGCGTTTGATCGTGATCCCCTTCCATGCCAGGATAGAGGGCGCTGGGGACGTGAAGAACTATGCCGATTTCCTCGTTTCGGAGGCAGCCCCGGCTGTCATGGCGTGGATCATTGAGGGAGCAAAAAAAGCCATCGACCGGAATTTCCATATCCCCTGTCCTGCCTGCGTGGAGGAAGCCATCAAATCGTACCGGGAGGACAATGACTGGCTTGGGCATTTCATGCATGAGTGCTGCGAGGCTGACAGGGGCAGCATGGCAAAGTCCGGGGAGATGTATAAGGAGTACCGCGCCTACTGCCAGCAGACGGGGGAGTACACCAGAAGCACGGCAGATTTTTACAATGCGCTGGAAACGGCGGGCTTCAAGAAGCAGAAGAAAAAGGATGGTGCGTATATTATCGGGATACGGCTGAAAACCGCTGATTTCGTGGGCTGAGGGCAAAAAGGGTGACGGTCGTTGACGGTCGCAGTATAAACCCCCTTTAGGGCAGTTTTTTCAGTAAAAAAACACTTATAGAGGACTTTATGGTACGACTGTCAACGACCGTCACCCGAAAGTCTGGAACGCTTGAAAAATAAAGGGATTGGAGGCATCTGCATGAGAGAGAAAACCATAGAGCAGAAATTCAGGGCGGCAGTCAAGGCCGCCGGGGGCTTGGCAGTAAAGTTCACATCGCTCGGTTTTGATGGGGTGCCTGACAGACTGGCACTTCTCCCGGATGGAAAAATGGCATTCGTGGAGGTCAAGGCTCCGGGGGAAAAGCCCCGCCCCCTGCAGCTTTCCCGCCACAGGCTCCTGCGGCGGCTTGGGTTTAAGGTGTATGTGCTGGATGACGAATCGCAGATTGGAGGGATCATTGATGAGATACAGTCCACATGAATACCAGAGATACGCAGCGGAGTATATCAAGGCGCACCCGGCAGCGGCGGTATTCCTCGCTTGCGGGCTTGGCAAGACGAGCATCACGCTGACGGCGGTCAACGACCTGATGTTTGACAGCTTTGAGATCCACAGGGTGCTTGTTGTGGCCCCAATCCGGGTGGCCTCCTTCAGTTGGCCGGCAGAGATTGAAAAGTGGGACCACCTTGCGGGGCTTAAGTACAGCGTGGCGGTCGGCACGGCGGCGGAGAGGCTGGCGGCGTTAAAGAAACAGGCGGACATTTACCTCATCAACCGTGAGAACGTGCAGTGGCTGATCACGGAGAGCGGCATCCCGTTTGATTTTGACATGGTGGTGATTGATGAGCTGTCATCTTTCAAGAACCACCAGACGAAGCGGTTTAAGGCATTGATGAAAGTCCGGCCGAAGGTAAAACGCATCGTGGGGCTGACCGGCACGCCTTCCAGCAACGGCCTCATGGATCTGTGGGCGGAGTTCCGGCTGCTGGACATGGGGGAGCGGCTTGGCCGGTTCATCGGGCAGTACCGCACCTCCTATTTCCGGCCGGATAAGCAGAACGGGCAGGTGGTATTTTCCTACAAGCCGCTGCCGGGGGCGGAGAAACAGATATATGGCAAAATCTCCGACATCACCATTTCCATGAAGTCCACCGACCACCTGCGGATGCCGGAGCTGGTGGATTCCAGGTACACGGTGTACCTTTCCGAAATGGAGCGGGAGAAATACGAGGAGCTGAAAAAAGACCTCGTCCTGCAGCTACCGGATGGGGAAATCACAGCCGCCAATGCCGCGTCCCTTTCCGGGAAACTGTCGCAGATGGCGGACGGGGCAATATACACCGATTCGGGCGGGATCATTGCTATCCATGAGAGGAAGCTGGACGCACTGGAGGACATCATCGAGGCGGCATACGGCAGGCCGGTGCTTGTGGCCTACTGGTTCCGGCATGACTTGGAACGGATCACGGAGCGGCTCCAAAAACTGAAAATCCCGTATGCCAGGCTGGACACGGACGGCAGCATCCGGAAATGGAACGCCGGGGAAATCCCGGTGGCATTGATCCACCCGGCATCCGCAGGACACGGCCTGAACCTCCAGGGCGGAGGGAACACCCTTGTGTGGTTCGGCCTTACCTGGTCGCTGGAATTATACCAGCAGACGGTGGCGAGGCTGTGGCGGCAGGGGCAGGAATCGGAAACCGTGGTGGTGCAGCACATCATCACGAAAGGCACCATAGACGAGCGGATCATGAAGGCATTATCCGAGAAGGACACCACGCAGGCCGCACTGATCGATGCGGTGAAAGCTGACCTGAAAATAAAAGCCAATCAATGACAATCTGAGCCAATCCGAGGGAAACAAAAATATTTTAAGGAGGCATCAGCTATGGGAATCATATGGCAGTATTTAGACAAAAGGGGTGCGACCGCCAACGCGCTGAGGGATTACGGGAGGATGGAATTCATCATCAGCCACACGGATGACGAGGTAAAAGCGGTGCATGAAAAAATGGGCGGCATCAGCAGCCCGCAGTTTGACGGGATGCCGCATACGCACAACCCCCATGCGGCAGAGGACAGGATGGCGGAAGGGATGGATGAGATCAGCGTCCTGCGGGAGCGGTACCGGGAAGCCGTGGAGTTCATGGGGTGGTTCAAGCCCGCATGGGAAGAGCTGACGGAGGATGAGCGGTATGTGCTGGAATGTTTCTACATGGGAGCGGACGGGCCAGCAGTCAGCGCCGTCTGCGAACGGTTCCAGATTGAGAGGAATTCGGCATACCGCAGGAAGAACCGGGCGCTGTCGAAACTGTCCGTCATGCTGTACGGGAAATAAAAGTGTCCACTTTGCGGGCATGACATTTGGCTTTGGGCGTGGTATGCTGATAGCATGAAAAAATGTCAAGAGGGCCTTCGCGGGAGCAAAAGAATCCTGTGGGGGCTTTCTTTATGCCGTGAGGAGGTGAGGCAGATGCCAAGGAAACCGAAGAGGCCGTGTTCCTTCCCCGGCTGTCCCAGGCTGACGGAGGGACGGTTCTGTGAGGAGCATGGGAAGCAGGAGAACCGCCGCTACGAGAAGTACGACCGTGACCCGGCTGTACGCCGTAGGTATGGGAGGGCGTGGAAGCGTATCCGTGACCGCTACGCAGCCAAGCACCCGTTCTGTGAGGAATGCCAGAAGAAGGGGCTGCTGCGGCCGGTGGAGGAGGTACACCACAGGCTGCCATTGGCAGAGGGCGGGACGCATGACGAGGGAAACCTTGTGTCGCTGTGCCAGCCGTGCCATGCGAGGATTCATGCGGAGCGCGGCGACCGCTGGAATAAGCGTTAGGTCATTGTGCGCAGGTCCCTTGTGAAGATTTCTGCCAGCCGGGAGGGGCGGTCGAAATCTCCACAAGGGACCCGCCGGGGAACGGGCGTGGGGCGTCACGCATAAAAACCGGAAATCAAACGGGGGATTGACCCCTCGGAGATTTCCCTGAAATAAAGACTTTCAAGGTGCTGCGGCGTTTGATTTCCGCAACATTTTTTCAAAGAAAATCAAAGAAACGGGGTGGAAACGGTGGCAAAAGACGGCAGCGGGCGCGGCGGCGCAAGGCCGGGGGCGGGGCGGAAGCCCAAGGCGCTCACGGAGAAGATCAGCGAGGGGAAGACGGCGGAAGTGCTGATGGAGCCGACCGAGCTGGAGGGCGTGGATGTGCCGCCCGTGAAGGACTTCCTCAAGTCCCCGCAGAAAAGCGGGCGGGAGCTGGTGGCGGAGGAGGTTTTCAACGAAACGTATGCATGGCTGAAGGCGAGGGGCTGTGAGAAGCTGGTTACCGTGCAGATGGTGGAGCAGTACGCCATGAGCGTCTCCCGGTGGATTCAGTGCGAGGAAATCGTGTCCTCCACGGGCTTCCTTGCGAAGCACCCGACCACGGGAGCGGCCATCGCCTCCCCTTATGTCACCATGAGCCAGTCCTACATGAAGCAGACCAATTACTGTTGGATGCAGATATACCAGATCGTGAAGGAGAACTGCTCGGTGGAGTTTTCGGGGAACACGCCGCAGGATGACGTGATGGAGCGGCTGCTCCGCGCAAGGAAAGGAGTGTAGATAAAAAATGGGAAAGACGACAACCGAGATGCAGCTCATCCCCCTGGGGAAGCTGGTGCCGTATGTGAACAACGCGCGGACGCATTCGCCGGAGCAGCTCACGAAGCTCCGCTCGTCCCTGCGGGAGTTCGGCTTCATCAACCCGGTCATCATCGACCGGGAGTTCAATGTCATCGCAGGGCATGGCAGGATTGCCGCCGCGAAAGAGGAAGGCATGGAGGAAGTGCCGTGTGTGTTTGCAGATTTCTTGACGGAAGCACAGAAGAAAGCCTACATTCTTGCGGACAACCGCATGGCTTTGGACGCGGGATGGGATGAGGAGCTGCTCCGCATCGAGATTGAATCCCTGCAGGGTGCGGATTTTGATGTGTCGCTGACGGGATTCGGCGAGGATGAGATTGCCGAACTTTTTGCCGGGGACGGGGAGAAGGATGTGAAGGATGATGACTTCGATGTTGATAAGGCACTGGAGTCAGAGACATTTGTACAGCCGGGAGATATATGGCTCCTTGGCAGGCACAGGCTTCTCTGTGGCGATTCGACAAAGCCAGAAGATGTGCTGCTTCTGATGGATGGGAAGAAGGCGAATGCGTGTGTGACTGATCCGCCGTATAACTGCTCGTATTCCGGTGGCACAGGAATGACCATTATGAATGATAAGTGGGGCGACAGTGAAAAATTCTGCCAGTTCCTGCTTGATGCGTTCAAAAATGCTTATGAGAACCTCGCTGATGGCGCAGCTTTTTATTGCTTCCATTCCGATGCAGAAAAGTGTAATTTTTTCAACGCAACCGTCAATGCTGGATTCCACTATTCCACTACCTGCATATGGGTAAAAGACACACTTGTTATCGGCCGGATGGATTTTCAGATGAGGCATGAGCCAGTTATTTATGCGTTCAAGGATACGGCAAAGCATAAATTTTATGGTGACCGCAAACAGACGACCATATGGGAATTCGACCGCCCGAAAAAATCAAAGCTGCATCCCACAATGAAACCCCTGCCGCTCGTTGCGTATCCTGTCAGAATGTCTTCGCAGGAGAATGGAATAATCCTTGACCTGTTCGGTGGAAGCGGCTCAACGCTTATGGCATGTGAGCAGACCGGACGGATTAACTGCACAATGGAACTGGACCCTAAATACGCATCTGCCATCGTCCGCAGATATGCGGCGTCTTCAGACGGGACGGAGGATATTTTTGTCATCAGAAATGGGGAAAAACTGCCATGCAGCAGCATATATATCCCATCTGGCAATGACCTGGATTTCAAGGAAGCGTCGGTTGATGAAGCACAAGGGGGTGGCGGCAGATGAGCAATGTGAAATATATTTTTTCAGATGATGGACTTACTGCTTATGGGGAACTGCCGGGCGGGGAGGTTTTTGTAATTGACGCGGATATGGTTGATAAGATAAAAACTGTCAAATTTTATGTTGGCGGCAAAAGCAGGGACGGCAATCAGAGCTATGTAATAGATTGCAGGGGGCGGTCATTGCATGATTATCTTTTTGAACATCGTGATGGATTTGAAATTGACCATATTAATCTGGATACGTTTGATAACCGCAGATGTAATATCCGCTATTGCACCCACCAGCAAAACCAGATGAACCAGCCTCTGCAGAAAAATAACACATCGGGAGTCAGTGGGGTAAGCTATTATCCGCCGAGACATAAATTCCGCGCAAGGATCAAAGTCAGCCAGCATGAAATACACCTCGGATATTTTGACACATTTGAGGATGCAGTGAAAGCAAGGAATATCGGTATGCTTTGTATGTTTGGGCAGTATGGGCGGTTTAATGATGCAGGGGAGATTCCGGGCTGGATTGAAAACAAGGTGATAGAAAAATGCATTCGTTTTGCTGGTTTATCGCAGAACAGTGCATTTTTTGATTTTTGGGAGGTGCAGATGGATGGACAGAACACTGATGACTGAGATTTTCCGCAGGATACACGCCCTCGGCGGCTGTGACGCCTCGGAGCGGTTTGACCGGGGATGGGACGCGGCGGTGGCGTCCTGCGAGGACGTGCTGACGGAACTGACGGGCATCTCCTATGATGACCTGGAAGATGGGGGCGGTGCGGATGGGTAATCGGAATATAGAAAAGAAGCTGACCCTCGGAAGCCTGTTTGACGGCTCCGGGGGTTTTCCGCTTGCCGGCCTGCTTGCCGAGGTACGC
>Ga0137309_102574_pt1 | contig 10704 bp, 6 predicted proteins | sample NAcewiD2O_June_FD_97179 | JGI IMG/M metagenome (GOLD analysis project Ga0137309, IMG submission 97179) | Mouse cecal microbial communities from Vienna, Austria - N-Acetylneuraminic amended D2O_June | ecosystem: Host-associated > Mammals > Digestive system > Large intestine > Cecum | place...
TCCCGGATTCCGCTGGTATTTTTATGCAGCTCAATCAGGGCATCCAGGGCGCCTTGTGTCACCACACATTCCTCCGGCCGCAGCTGCATACGGCCCAGAACCTTTGGAAGGGCATACCGGGAGAAGATAATCTTTTTCTCCTCCGGGGTATAATCCGGGATGTCAATGACTGCAAACCGGGACATTAACGGCGCGCTGATCAGCTTCTTGTCGTTGGCCGTAGCGATGGGATACACCCCGGTGGTGGGGATCATACACTCGATATAATTGTCTGTGAACCCTAAGTTGTCCAGAAGGGTCAGCAGCACATCCGCCGGATTGCCGCTGCCCTTGCCGGAGGCCGCCTTGTCCAGCTCATTGATGATAAATACCAGGCTGGAGGCGCCTGCCATGGAAAATGCTTCCATGATCATGCCGGGCTTGGCGTTGGAATAGATACGGGAGCTGCCGGTAAGCTGCTCCGGATCATTGATGGAACTCATATCCAGTGTAGTCCAGGGAAGCTTCAGAATCCGTGCCACCGCATAGGCGATCTGGGATTTGCCGGTTCCCGCAGGCCCTACTAAAAGAAGTCCGTAGGCAGGGAGGGTGTGGGTGCGGTTGATCTGGATTACGGTCTCGATGATCCGCTGTTTGACACGTTCCATGCCATAGAGCTCCTCATCCAGGATCCGGCGGGCTTCTACGGGATCAATGGACTCAAAATAATCGTTTTTCCACTGGATATTCATCATGATAGACAGGGCACGCTGGGCATGGCGCCGTTCCTCCGGTGTCACCTCGTGGGAACGGGCCACGGCCAGATTCCTTCTGGCCCAGACCCCGATATTGTCCGGAAGGGTCCTGCCGGCGCAGGTCATAAAGTCGGAAATACTCTGTAAACTGGTAAGCTTCATGCTGTCACCGGATTCGGCCTGCTCTTCATCCACCGCCTCCTCCGACGGTGCATGGCTGGCCAGGAGCCGTCCGATCATAAACTGGAGGAAGCCGTCTTCAGCGGAAAGCTTGTTCCCACCACCCAGTGCGGTCTCCCGGATCTTATACACGGCGTAGCCGTCCTTCCGGTTCTCACCAGAGAGGCGCACGGGGATGTGGTTCTCCCCCAGCCATTTCAGCAGACTGACGAACCGGGCGTCCACCTGGAGAATATCCGCGCTGACCGTGCCGGAAGCTTCTTTGAATTCGAAGGCAGTCCGCTTGTTCTGGTTGGTAAAGGTGCCGCAGGAATAGTGGCCCCAGGCCTGGAGCTGATTATCCAGCAGGAGTATGGGCCGCTCCGGCGAGACTGTGCTTTCGTTGGAACGCAAGGTAGTATAGGTACAGATGGTTTCTTTCTTGTCCTCTGGGGAATTGTTAAAATCAAAAACTGGCATATGAAGGTACTCCTTTGTGGTTGAATAGATGCCTTTCCTGGACAGATGGCCAGACAGTAAAAGTCCATGCGTCCGGCAGATGACAAGGAAGGCAGATATCTCTGGCCGTACTGCCTGGGAATGCAGGGACTGGTCTGTGAAGGAAGAGCAATGTGTATATCATACCATATTTTTTGCATGTTGTGTGAATGATTTCTTTGTGTGACCAGTAATAACTGTTAGTTAATATTCACGGGGGAGTTGTTCCGAAGGGTACGCTCTGGAAAAAGTTTCCCCCAGCTGGCCAGGGGAAACAGTCTGGCCGTGAACTGTAACCAAATGTTATAGATAGTGAAAAGAGAAAACCAAATTTAATTGCAATCGAGAATTCATAACTGTATAATGGAAGTGACAGTTCAGCCCCTCCGAACGGTTATCAGGAATGAACTTTAGACACACTCTAAAGAGGAGAGAAGCCTGACTTTGGCTCGCTGCACTGGAGTTTCGGGACGATATGGGAAATCAGGAAAGAGGTGATATCTGTGGCAAGAAAAAAACTTCCGGTCGGGATTGACGATTTTTCGGAAATCCGCAGGAAGAATTTTTACTTTGTAGATAAAAGCCGGATGATCCAGGAGTTTCTTGAGATGGGAGACAAAGTCGCGCTGGTCACAAGGCCGAGACGTTTCGGGAAAACTCTGAATATGTCCATGATTCGGGAATTCCTGGATATAACAAAGGATAGCCGGGAGCTGTTTGAAGGACTTGCTATTATGGATACAGAATATGCTGCCAGCATCAACTCGCGCCCGGTAGTATTTTTAACCTTTAAAAACTGCCGCGCCCGTACCCCTTCTGACCTGGTGGAAACCATAAAGCGGGAAATTTGCGGGGAATATATCAGGTATGAGCAGGCAATCCGGGCGCTTGAAAAAGAGAATTCCTATGAGGCAAAGATGATGCTGGAAATGGCGGGGGCCATCATGGCTCCGGCAGCGCCGCCAGTGAAAGTAGAGGCCGCCGTGGGCGTTCTGCTCCGTATCCTGAAAAAATATTACGGGATCAGTCCTGTATTGTTGATTGATGAATACGACCAGCCGGTCATGAGCAGCTACGAGTATGGATATCATGACCAGCTGGGAACATTTTTCACGAATTTGTATGGCATGGCCATGAAAGGAAATGATGCCCTGGACCAGGCGCTCCTTACAGGCGTACAGAGAGTGGTGAAAGAAAGCATTTTTTCCCAGTTCAATAATCCTAAGGTCTATACAGTATTTAACCGGCAGTACGCTTCCTGTTTTGGACTTACCCAGGAGGAAACCCAGGATCTGCTGGAAGCATATGGGCTGGAGCTGAATGAGGCAGTAAGGAGAAAATATGATGGTTACCAGATGGGCGCTGTGGAAGTGTACAATCCATGGTCTGTCCTGAATTATGCAGATAATGGCTTTTTGGACAATTACTGGGTCAATACTTCCGCAAATTTCCTGATTCGGAAGGGACTCAAAGATGCCACCCGTGACTTTTGGAAGGATTTCGATATTCTGGTAACCGGGGAACCGGTGAGAGTCTGGCTGACGCTTGATACCTCCTATGCAGAACGTGACAGTGATTACAGCTTGTGGGGGCTTTTTGTGAATGCCGGTTATCTGACCGTGACAGAACGTACGGATGCGGATTCCGCAGTGGTGAAGATTCCCAATGAAGAGGTGATGGCAGAATTTCGGAATATCGTTTCGGAGATTTCTGGAATCAATAATCAGAATCTGAACAGAATGTTTGACTGTCTGATGAAGAAGGACATGGAGCGCTTTTTCAGTCTTTATGAAGAACTGGTGATCTCTTGTACCAGCTATATGGATGCAAAGGAAAATGCGTATCATATGCTTTTTCTGGGAATGTGTATGACATTGCGGGGGTCTTATAAGGTAACCAGTAATATCGAAGCAGGGTATGGGCGGAGTGATATTACTCTGGAATCAAAGATAGCGGGGTATCCCAGTATTATTGTAGAATTTAAGCAGGGAAAGAATCTGGAAAAGCTGAAAGCCCAGGCGCTGAAGCAGATTCTTGATAACCGTTATTATGCAGGTTTGTGCGGAAATATTATATGTGTAGGAATGGCTCATGACGGAAAACGGTGCAGTATGGTTTATGAAACAATAAGCACTTGTTAGTAACAGTTCAGACGGCCATCTTCTTGCCCCCGAAAAGCACCGGGGACAAGAAGCCTCGGACGTCAGCCCGATGTCAAATCAAATAAGAAAGCGCTTATGCAAACGAAAGCATGTTTGCAACACACTTTCTTATCCGATTTGCCTCTTGTCTGGACCGTTGTAACAGTTTAGATACCCCTTGAACTGTTACGGCATCTGCCCATGAGAATCGCTGCGCGATGGGGCGGATGCCCTCCGGCCACTACGTTTTCATACGGTCAGCGCAGCGAGTGCGCAGACCTGTCTGAACTGTTACGAACCGTCACATTAAACTATGCGTAAATTAAAAATCCCCTTGACAGAAAAATCAATCTGAGGTATCCTAAAACCACGAAATAACAAACCGTTGACCGGGACGAGTACTGATCTGGAACATGTACAGAGAGCTGCAGATGGTGGGATTGCAGTCATGGGAACGATGGGGAATGGACCCGTGAGGGCGAGCTGAAACGACCCCCGCAGCAGGCTGTTTCCATGTAATCTACATAGGGCAGTGGCTGGATGGGATTTAGGAGTATGCAGGACGTGACTGCACGTTACAGCAGAGCGCGTATGCTGGTACGCGCATGAGAGCATTCGTGAGAATGAAGATAGGTGGCACCGCAGAAGTAGTAGCTTCTGTCCTATTGGCGTAGCTGGTAGGATAGGAGTTTTTTTGTTCATCAAACGCTTTGCGACAGAATCCCTGCCGGTTTCCGGGAAAACCATTTCCCATCCTGCCAGATCATGCAGTATCCCAAATTCATTTTAAGAAAGGAAGACCAGGACATGGAAAAGACAATCCCTTACAAAATTTATCTGGAAGAGCAGGAGATGCCAAAGCAGTGGTACAATGTACGTGCCGATATGAAGAAGAAACCGGCTCCCATTCTGAATCCCGGAACCTTAAAGCCGGTTACTTTAGAGGAGCTGTCAGGAATCTTCTGCACAGAACTGGCCAGACAGGAGCTGGATGATAATACCCCATATTTTGATATTCCCCAGGAGATTCAGGATTTCTACAAGATGTACCGTCCGTCACCTCTGGTGCGGGCCTACTGTCTGGAAAAGAAGCTGGACACTCCGGCCCATATCTACTACAAGTTCGAGGGGAACAATACCTCCGGAAGCCACAAGCTCAACTCAGCGATTGCCCAGGCCTACTACGCCAAACAGCAGGGGCTGAAAGGCGTAACCACGGAGACCGGTGCGGGACAGTGGGGTACCGCTCTTTCCATGGCATGTTCCTACTTTGATCTGGACTGCCAGGTCTATATGGTGAAATGCTCCTATGAGCAGAAGCCCTTCCGCCGGGAAGTGATGCGTACCTACGGTGCCAGAGTTACTCCGTCCCCGTCTATGGAGACCGAGGTGGGACGCCGGATGAATGCCGAGTTCCCGGGCACCACCGGAAGTCTTGGCTGTGCCATCTCCGAGGCTGTGGAAGCAGCAGTCAGCCAGGAAGGATACCGCTATGTGCTGGGATCTGTACTGGCCCAGGTACTGCTCCACCAGTCAGTCATCGGTCTGGAGACCAAAGCCGCTTTGGATAAATACGGTATTAAGGCCGATATGATCATCGGCTGTGCGGGCGGCGGCTCCAACCTGGGAGGTCTGATCTCCCCGTTTGCAGGCCAGGTGCTGCGGAACGAAGCGGATTATGAGATGATCGCCGTGGAACCGGCATCCTGCCCCAGCCTGACCCGGGGTGTGTACGCCTATGATTTCTGCGACACCGGCAAAGTCTGTCCTCTGGCAAAGATGTACACCCTGGGCAGCGGCTTCATACCCTCGGCCAACCATGCAGGCGGTCTCCGCTACCACGGCATGAGCTCCACTGTATCCGAGCTGTATGACCAGGGCCTGCTGACTGCCAGAAGCGTGGAGCAGACAGCGGTGTTCCAGGCAGCACAGACCTTTGCCCGGATAGAAGGCATTCTCCCGGCTCCCGAGAGCAGCCACGCCATCAAGGTGGCCATTGATGAGGCGATGAAGTGCAAAGAGACAGGAGAGGCAAAGAATATCGTCTTCGGTCTGACCGGTACCGGATACTTCGATATGTATGCTTACCAGAAATTCAATGACGGGGAAATGCAGGATTATATTCCTTCGGACGAGGAACTGGCCAAAGCGGTTGCGAAGCTGCCAAAGGTGGAAGGGTAAGACATTTTAATCAAAGACAAGGTTCAATTCCCCGTGGCTTGCTACGGGGAGTTTCATTCATGATTAAGGAGAAAGACGTATGGAACATACACAGACCAGCAAAGAATTTATACTGGATGAAGAATTTATCCGGCTGTTCCCGGACGTAGCCATCGGTGTGCTGGTGGCAGGCGGGATCAGGAAGGCAGAAGAAATAAGGGAGGAAGAGGCCGCAGAAATCCGGGCCTTTCTGGAGTCCGCAAACAGGGAAGCGAAGAAATTCCTCACCAGCGAGGTGATCTCAGAGAATAAGATTCCTGCCATATGGCGGGCCGCCTACAAGAAATTCCCCACAAAAAAGGGGGCACGCTGCTCTATCGAGGCGTTGCTGAAACGGGTCCTCCATGACAACCCGGTGTCCTCCATTGCTCCCACGGTGGATATCACTAACGGGATTTCCTTAAAGTATGGATTCCCCATTGGCGCGGAGAATATTGACGCCTTCTGCGGGGATCTGCACCTGGGAGTCATGAAAGGTGGCGAGGCCTTTCTGCCGCTGGGAGCGGATGAGACGGATCCGCCTCTGGCCGGGGAGGTGGCCTACTATGACGAAGAGGGCGTGGTCTGCCGCTGCTGGAACTGGCGGGACGGCCAGCGCACAGCCGTCACAGATGATACGGTCAATGAGTTTATCATCATGGAATGTATTGAGCCGGAGCGTGTGGGAGAGCTTAAGGAAGCCATGGAAGAGCTGGCCGGACTTCTGTCCCGGTATACGAAAGCAACCATCCAGGCCAGCGGGATCGTCACAGCCAGGACGCCCAAGATGCTGATCTGCGGCAGCCCCCGGCAGACAGAATAGGCAGGAGGATGCTGCCTGGGAGTAGCATTAAGAAGGCAACAGTTCAGGGGGGGATCTGAACTGTTACTTAAAAAGAGAATACCCGGAAGGATGTATCGGATTCCGGGTATTCTCTTTTTAAGGTTTGTGATATACTTATGAACATCTGGGGAGGTATTTTCATGCTTCACGCGAATAAAATCCAGTCCCATTCTAGAGTGTGTCTGAAAATTGCTTTCCGGTAGCTGTGCGCTCCACTTTGTGGGGATTTGGCCCAAATGAACGCGGCGTAGTGGGCTACGTTAAGTGAATTTGGGCCAAATATACCGCGAAGTGGGGCGTGCAGATGCCGGGAATGAATTTTCAGACACGCTCTAGGTGGACAAGGTATATTTCAGCCCTGTTCAGAGGATTCTATCTACTATGACAAGAAAGCAGGATGCGTTATGGCAAACCGTGAGAAAAAAATCCGAATTGTGTTACTGGATCTGTTATATGATGTAATAGGAAGCATCAGCTATGCAGTCGGTCTCTACACCTTTGCGAAGATGGCCGGCTTCGCGCCGGGAGGGCTGTCAGGTCTGGCATTGATTGCGAATCACTTGTGGGGGCTGCCCATCGGCGTCACTACGCTGGTACTTAACATTCCCATCATTCTGGTCAGCTGCCGGATCCTGGGAAAGGTTTTTTTGCTGAAATCCTTAAAGTCCATGGTGATCAGCACAATATTTCTGGATGTGGTCTTTCCTTATACACCGGCCTATACAGGGTCTCCGCTTATGGCAGCGCTGTATTCAGGAGTATTTCTGGGGGCCGGACTGGCATTGTTCTACATGCGCGGGTCCTCCACTGGGGGGACGGATTTCCTTACCATGTCCATCCGGGCCCGGTATCCTTACCTGTCCCTGGGAGCAGTGACTATGGGGATCGATCTGCTGGTGATCAGTCTGGGCGGTGTGGTATTCGGTAATGTGGACGCGGCCCTTTACGGTCTTGTGGCTACCTTTGTCACTTCTACCGTTATTGATAAAATCATGTATGGTCTGGATGCGGGAAAGCTTTTGATCATTATCACCAATCACGGCCAGCTGGTAGCAGACCGGATCGGTGAGGTCACGGGGCGGGGCTCTACAGCTATCCGGGCCCGGGGAACCTACACAAAGCAGAACCGGGACGTGATCCTTTGCGCCTGCTCCCGTTCCCAGTCCTACACGGTGAAAAATGCGGTTCATGAGATTGACAGCACGGCATTTGTAATGCTGGTGGAGACCAGTCAGGTATTTGGAGAGGGATTTATTGAGGGAGAATGAGCAGGCGCTGTAGTATGTGGAAGCATGGATGGAATCTGGCCGCACAGGGATGTATCTGTGATGAATCAAAAAACGTGACACGGCGGCTGTTCGGATCATCTGAATGGCTGCACAGTATGATAATCAAATCTGGGCTATGGAGGGATAGGAATGTGCACTGCAATCACCTATAAAACAAAGGATCACTATTTTGGGCGGAATCTGGATATGGACTACACATACCATGAGATGGTGACCATTACGCCGCGGTATTACCCGTTTCATTTCCGGAAAATGGGGACCCAGCTGCAGCATTATGCCATGATCGGTATTGCGTATATTGTGGATGATTATCCGCTTTATTATGATGCGGTCAATGAGATGGGGCTGGGGATCGCAGGGCTGCTTTTTCCCCAGAATGCCCATTACAAGGAGGAGGATTCAGACAAGGACAATGTGCCGCCCTTTGAATTTATTCCCTGGATCCTGGGACAATGTGCTACGGTGGAGGAGGCCAGAAAAAAGCTGGAGCGGATCCGGTTCCTGGATCTGAAATTTAAGGAGAACCTTCCGCAGTCCCATCTTCACTGGATGATCTCAGACCGGGAAAGCTCCATTACAGTGGAGGCTCTGGAGGAAGGGGTGAAGGTGTATGACAATCCGGCAGGTGTCATGACCAATAATCCGGCCTTTGATATCCAGCTGTTTAATCTTAATAATTACATGCGGCTTTCCACTGAGAAGCCTCAGAACCAGTTTTGTGCCAATCTTCCCCTGGAGGCCTACTGCGTGGGGATGGGGGCCATGGGGCTGCCGGGGGATATGTCCTCCATGTCCCGGTTTGTAAAGGCTGCATTTACAAAGTTCAATTCTGTGTCGGACTCTTCGGAGTCGGCCAGTATCAGCCAGTTCTTCCATATTCTCCGGTCAGTGGAACTGCCCCGGGGCTGTGTGCAGGTGGGGGCAAACCGGTATGAGATCACCGAGTATTCCAGCTGCTGCAATGTGGATAAGGGAATCTACTACTATACCACCTATGAGAACTGCCAGATCACGGGGGTGGATATGTATAAGGAAGATATTGATGGAAACAGGCTGATCACCTATCCCCTGCTCAAGGGACAGAGGGTGCAGATGCAGAATGGGTAGATAACCGATTTGCCACCTGTCTGAACTGTTACTGAAGTGTTACTATTTGACAGAAAAGCTCTTGACTCTGACCCAGGGGCAGGATGTATATTGGGGAATGTAACCGGCGTGCAGGATGTCCCGCCTGACCCATGGGAAGTAACCAGGAAACGGATACCAGAAAGAGGAGAGAAGGATGCTTACAATCGGACAGATGTCAAAGGCCTGCAGTGTCACGGTAAAGACACTGCATCATTATGATAAGATCGGTCTTTTAAAGGCCAGCGAGGTGGATGAATTCACCGGATACCGTTATTATTCGGAGGATCAGATCAGTACCATGCTGCTGATTGACCGTTACAAGCGTTATGGTTTTTCCCTTTCAGATATCCAGGATCTGCTGAAACAGACGGATCCGCGGGAGCTGCGAAGACAGCTGAAATTCCAGAGGATCCGTCTGGAGAGACAGAGGGAGTACATCTCGGTGACCATGGGAGAGATTGACCGCCATATGGAAGAATTTGAAAGGACAGGTGATATTATGAGTTATCAGAACCAGTATCAGGTTATTGTGAAGGAGTCAGAGCGGCTGGTCCTTGCCACGGCAAGGAATACCATGTCAGTGGATGAGTTTGGACACTATTATGGAGGTATTTATGAACGGATCGCAAAGACCCATCTGACCCCCAGCGGTGTGACTCTGGCCATCTACCATGACGATGAGTTTGATCCGGCTGCCAGTGATATTGAGCTTGGAGTTGAGATTCTGGAGGAGGATAAGGCAGACAGGATCCTGGAGCCGGTGCAGTGCGCGGTGACCATGCATAAGGGGCCTTATTCCTCCCTGCCCGATGCCTACGGCAAGGTGGTGGCCTGGATGAAGGCGGAGGGCTGGCAGATCGCCGGATGCCCCTTTGAGATCTATAGGAAGACCGGCTTTGACAAGCTGCCGCCGGAGGAGTGGGAGACAGAGATATTCTTTCCGGTAAAGAGGTAACAGTTCAACGGGTGTCTGAACTGTTACGCAAAGTATCTGCCAGACGGTTGGCCATATCACCGGAAAATCTGGGACAAGGATGCCTCGGAAAAGAACCGCAGCACCAGATCGATAAAATACTGCTCTGCCTGGGAGAAGCGGGTCTCCTCCCGGAAGGCTACGCTCTGGTACCAGGTCTCTGCGGGGGAGAGGGAGAAAATGTGGACACCGTCGGAAGGAAGCACCTGATTCTCCATGAGGATGGAGGGGCCCAGGCCGTTCCGGACGAACTTGTAGGCCAGAGTGCTCATGCTGCATTCCACCAGAATCCTGGGTTTAAAGCCTGCCAGACTGAAATGCTTGTCGGCAATGGCCCGGATGTTGGTGTCCCGGTTCATCAGGACAAACATCTCATCCTTCAGAAGCCCTAAGTCCAGAGTGGCATAGGGCTTTCCCGGCGGGGCGGCATGGATGCCCAGGGGGTGGCCGGGAGGCAGCACCAGAACCACCTCGCAGGCGATGGCCGTGATATGCCTCAGATTGGTGGGGATGGAGCCGGTGCCCACTACAGCGAATTCGATATCGCTCTCTGCCACTCTTGTCTCCAGTTCTCGTACATTTCCCTCTTTCAGATTCAGGGTATAGTTGGGGTACTTCTGATGAAACTTAGGCAGTACGTCCGCCAGCATGGCATTGCCGATTCCATGGGTCACGCCGAGACTGATACAGCCCACGTGATTGTCCCGGATATCCCCCAGCATTTTGTAGGTCTGTTTGC
>Ga0137309_102582_pt1 | contig 10675 bp, 9 predicted proteins | sample NAcewiD2O_June_FD_97179 | JGI IMG/M metagenome (GOLD analysis project Ga0137309, IMG submission 97179) | Mouse cecal microbial communities from Vienna, Austria - N-Acetylneuraminic amended D2O_June | ecosystem: Host-associated > Mammals > Digestive system > Large intestine > Cecum | place...
TTTTTTTGGAAAGTGGCGAAGGAAAACGGGAAGAAATTTATAAACCGTTCGACAAACATACGGAAATATGCAGAAATATTCCGTATGCCATCATATAATGTCATTTATGCACATCAAATCCCCTGTCCTCGAAAAACAGGAGCAGCTTCTCCAGCACCCTGTCCCTGCGGCTGGCAAGCGTCCTCCTGTTCTCTTTTTTCATCCGGGCAAACTCAGCCACCGGCATTTCCTCACCGACCACCCTGACAGCCAGCTCCCTTTCCTCCGGGAGGAGCGCATCCAGCGCTTCCCCCAGGATTTCCAGCAGTTCCCTTTTTTCAATGACCGTGTCCGCGCCTTCCACCTGCGGTCCTTCATCTTCCTGCCCTTCCGTAAGCCCGTCCTTCCATCCCTCGTAGGATTCTTCCGTGTAGCCGTTCTGCTCCATCGCCTCACGGTTCCGCTGTTCCTTTTTCTTCATCCGCCACCACGGGCGGTAATACTTCTGGTATTCCTCTTCCGTGACATCCATTGTGATTTCTTCATTCCCTGACTTTACTGTGATTTTCCTAAAAGACATAAGGCGTTCCTTTCTTTACGCCTTCGTAAAGCCAGAAACACATTTATGCAGATATGGGACACCTCCGCCAACGAAAAAAGGCCGGAGTAAGCTACTTGAATCTCTAGCTTTACTCCGGCCATTCGGTGACTCGTTGTTTAAGCGGTCCCACTCGCTCGGTCGTAAACATTATTCTGTTTACACTGGATTGGTCATGCCGCCGGCATGATGATCTTTACTATTTTTCCGCAGTGCGGGCATCTGAGCCTGAAAACGACTTCATAAGCCCTGTCGCGCCTGACGTCCAGCACCCTCCGGCTACATACCGGGCATACACCTGTTTCCATCATATGGCTTCCTTTCCCCGTTTCCCGTATGCCGGGGAAACGTGTTTCCAATATTTTCCATCCATGTTATAAAGTATTGCCCGGTTTTTATTTCCTATACAGTTTTGCAATAAAAAGGCAGCCGGATTTTTAGCGTTCCCGGCTGCCCTTATGTATGCATTATTCTTTTTTTGGTTCCCATACTGCCGTGACAAGGTTGTTGCATTTGGGGCATTTCGTTGTGATCTCCACCTTTCCGGGGGAATCCGTCCCTATGTCCAGCAGACGCCCGCCGCATCTTGGGCATCTTAACTGTTCCATCGGGTATTCATCTTTTTCAGGAATCATTTTCCACCCTCCTTTGGCTGTTTATGCCGAAAGGGAACCAGGCAGATAATCCCGGTCCCCTTTTCTTTTGTCGCCCAGGGGCGAGGGGGTTCTCCCGCAATGCCCTTCTTTGCATCTCCACGGCATACGGCAGCCCTTCCGGTCACTGCCTGCCGTTTTCATCTTTCCCTTTCTTCTTTACTGCCACGAACACTCCTGCACCGATAGCGGCTGTCAGCAGGAGGATCACTATCATAATCCACCATACCGCGCCTGTCTGCCCGGTACCCGGATTTTCCGGCACACTGCTGTTCTCCGCCGTCCCGTCCCCGGCTTCCCCATCGGTTCCTTCCGGCTGTATGGGTTCCGCAGCGCCGTCTCCTTCTTCCTGTTCCTCGTCTATCGCGATCACATAATCGGACGCATGGGTGAATGCAAGGGATACCGTGCCGTCCTCTGCGATCTGGTCTTTACAGATAAATTCAAGCTCTCCCGTGCTTTCGTTGTAATAATACAGGCTTGCCGTATATCCGGCGTTCTCCTTGCCAAGCCCTATGGAAAGCACAGCCGTAAATCCGAACTCCCCTTCATGGGCAAGGCTGATCTGGATGCTGTAGCTCTCCCCGGTGACGTTGTTAATAATATCCACCGGCACAGTCTTTACGCCCGTCTTTACGGAAAAATCAATGTCGCCCGCCTTGTCGGTGGTGATGTTCTTCCCGTCCACGCTCCAGAGGATGCCGCTGCCCATGTCGAAGGTGATGGTGATGTCCTTTCCCTTAATGCTGTCAAATATATCTCCCGGAACCACGGTGGAACCGTTCATATCCACGTTGATAACGCTGCCTTCCTCTGCGTTTTCTTCCTCGGCGCGGATGACCTCCCAGCCAATCTTGCCGTCCGCTCCCTTGATGAATGGCTGTTTTGTCCCCTGTGCGGGTGTCCCCGCGCTGCCGCTGCCCGGAGTAGTTCCCGGCCTTACTGTATTTCCGGTTCCCGGATTTACGGGCGTTGTCCCTGTTCCCGGTGTGGCTTCGTTACCTGGATTTGTATTATCTGCTGGCGGGATCACGGGTATCTGCGGCGTATTGCTTCCATTGCCCGGATTTGTACTGTCACCTCCGCCGCTGCCCTGTCCGCCGTTATTTTCATTGTCCCCGGAATTTTCGCCACCATTATTACCGGAACCGCCCGAATTTCCACCATCACCCGAACCGCCGCCATTGTTTCCGCCGCTGCTGTTGCGGGTGTAGTTCGCCTTTACGGTCACTGATTTTGCGGGCATGGTAAAAGTTGTGGTCTTTGCTTTGCTGTCGGCAAAACCAACGCCGTCTTCGCTGCTCCAGCCGGTAAAGGTATAGCCGCTTCTGTCATTTGCCGTGACCGTCACGGTGTCCCCCTCGGCATATTCGCCGCCGCCCGTGCCATCCGTCACGGTGACGGTGTAAAAGCGTTCCACGATATTCAATGTGCCGTTCACATAAGTGATATGATAGCTTTCGCTGTTTCGCAGCGTGCCGCCGTTTATCACAATATCATATTTTCCAAGGGTGTCCGTATTCTGTACACCGGCTATTATGGAAGGGGCTGTCGTAAAGGTATCGCCGTTCACCAGGCCGTCCGCCCGGTAAGTAAATGCAGGCATGGGATTCCCCCTCACAACCGTCTTGCTGTCAGCCCTCACCGTGAGCGCCTTCTTCGCAACCGTGACATTCCTGCTTGCGGAAGCCTCGTTGTATTTGTCATCCCCCTCTTTTATGGCGGTGATGGTGGCTGTGCCTGCCCCCACAATGACTGCCCTGCCGTCCTCTATGCGGATCACATCCTCATCAGAGCTTTCATACCTGACCGCGCCGCTGCCGTTTCCTCCGGTGGTCTTAAGGGTGACAGCAGCATCGCCATAGGTCTTTGCCCCGATTGCATCCAGGGCGAAATCCTGCTGGTTCTGCTTCGCCGCATCAAAGGTAAACTCCCGGCTTACAGCTTCCTTATAATTGCTGTCGCCTGCATAAACCGCCTTTATGGTATACGTTTTATCCAGAAGCCCATCCCATGTGTAAGAGGCTGTGCCATTACTTAACGTGGCTGCCCCTATCTCCACTTCCGTACTGCCCGTGCAGTCTATGAAGGTTACCGTTCCTGTGGGGAAAGCGCCTGCGCCTGCCTTTGCCACGTTCACGGTAATCGCTGACTGCCGGTCGTCTTTGCTGCCGGAGACCGCTGCCGTGATGCTGACTGCAGGAACCGCTTTTTCTACTTTGACTGACACCTTTTGGGTCGTATCTGTGATTGTTTCATAGTTTTTCTTCGTTTCTCCACTTGCCGTGAATACCACCGTATAGCCAGTATTATCCACAGCCGGTACCATACTGCCGTTTTCCCATGCAAATGTCCCGTACTCCGTACTGCCTCCGGTCAGGGCACTGTCAGATAATTTCTGCCCGTAGGCGATACTGCCTGCCGTAGGATAAGTAATAGCCGGTGCAGGCGCTTTCTCTATCGTAATCTTCCCTGTTGCCGTTGCCGCTTTGTAATTGTCGCTCTCCGCTTTGGTTGCGGTGACTGCCACGGTTCCCACTCCGATGATGGTCGCCTGGTCGCCGTTTACCATAAGTACGCCGTTATTTTCAGGAACCCGGTAAAGGACTGCGCCGTCCCCACTTCCTCCGGTGGTGGACAGGATGAATGTTCCGTTCTTTTCATACTGCGTTGTCACTGCCGTGGCTGCAAAATCTTTCTGTTCCGCCTTTTCTATGGAGAATGTTTTCTTTATCTCAAAACTGTAATTTTCTTTGCCTTTGACAGTGACGGTGGCAGTATCCGTACCAGCATTGATGTTATTGGCATAGGTTACGCCATAGTCTGTCTCCGCCAGCTTTGTGCCGTCCAGCGTAACGGTAACTCCGGGTTCACGAGGATTGCCATCATAGATCAGCCTCTCCGTACCTGCCAGGGCAACAGACAACGTGGAACCGCAGGCACACCTACTGTCAGTGTAGCTGCAATTTTCTTCGTCCCATTTCTTGCCGCAGGCAAGGCAGGTCTGCTGGTGGGTGGTGGTGCTGGTGGCATGGGTGTACTCACAGACGCCCTCGCCGGTATGGTTGCACTTCTTCACCGTCACTGTGCCGGTCAGCGACTGATCGCCCAACACGCCCGTAAGGGGAGCGCCGCTTTCGTCAAAATAGGCGTACCGGGTGTCGCCGCTGTGACCCAGCAGGTCGCCGAGGGTGAGGGATGAGGATTGGCTCGCTATCGCAATCGCCGCCGTCCCCCCGGAGTAGGTCCCGCCCTCCAGCGTGGCAGTTCCCAGCACAGTAAGAGCGTTGCTATTTACGGAAATAATCTCGCCCGTTCCTCGGATGGTTACGTTAGAATCTCCATAAGTATAAATGGCCATCCCAGAGCCGGTCATGCGGATTGTGTGCCCGTTCAGATCCAGGGTGCAGGTGACGTACTGGCCGACGACAAGCCTCTCGCTTCTCTCCAGATCCCGCAGCAGCGTAAGCGTATAGATCCCGTTTACGGTGTTGAGGGTCGCCTCAAGCTGCGCCTCCGTCAGGAGCGTGCCATCCGGTTCCATCCTTGCCACGGCCGCCGCGCCGCAAACAGTGCAGGTGAGACGGTTCTCGGTCCAGTCGTGGGCCTCGACGCCGTCGCTCTTGCCGCAGGCCAGACATGCGGAGAGGCTGTGGGTGCCGTCGCCCTTGTCCTGAGGGGCGGTTGTGTCCGGGTGGGTACATTTCACTACGGCGACGGGGCCCTCAATGTCTTTTTGGTCCAGAGTCAGCGCCACGGGCTTGCCGTCTCGGCAGAAAGCATAGCCCTCCGCCAGGATGGAGGACAGGCCATTTTCGGCGTGTATATCACCGAAGGTTCCGCCGCTGAGCGTAGCGGTACCGCTTGAATACAAGTTCAAGCCCTTGCCGCTTTCTCCCACGCTCCCGCCGGTGACGGTGACGCTGCCGTAAACTTCTATGGCGTGACCGCTGCCGCCCTCCGGCAAAAGCGTTCCTCCCTCCATGCGAAACTGTCCGAATTTGCTAGATACAGCGACACAGCAGCCAGTTGGATCGGTATTTTTCAGTGTGCCGCCCTTCAAGGTCAGGGAGTCCCTATTGACATAGACGAGCGCGCTGCTTTCACAGTTGCCGGAGAGGGTGTAGCTTCCGCAGTCCAGGGTAATATCACCTCCGGCGTGCGTAAACAGGGACACTCCATCCGGGAGCTTTACGTCGTCCAGCAGGGTGAAGGTGGCGCCCTTATTCTGGTTGGCCCCCAAGGCCTCCTTCAGCTGATCCCCGGTCAGGTAGGTGGTGACGCCCTTCACCTCCATCTTAATCTGGGCGGGGCCATCCTCCTCCGCCGCCGGGTCGGGGGCATTGGCCCCGTCCAGCGCCTCTTGCAGCTCGTAACAGCGGGAGAGGTCAAGCTGCTCCTGTTCCTCCCCGGTCAGTTCTGCAAACAGTGCAAGTATCTGATCAAGCTGCGCCCGCACCTCCGACCCATTCTCCTCCGTGATGCTCCCCACCTCCGGCAGGGCGGCAATCAATTCCTCTATCGGGCAGATGCGGCAATCATAAGTACACGGGCTGCCTTCCCCGTCCTCTGACGCAGGCTGGTAGCCGCAGGATTCATCATGTGCCTGATGGTGCTTGCAGATGCCGGTATCCTCCGGCTTTTGGGTATCTTCTTCCGCATCCTTCCCCTTGCACTCCGAAAGGTCGGCATCCTCTGCGCCGCAGACAGGGCATTCCTGATTTATGCTATCCTCTTTGCAGGGTTTCTCACAGATACATTCCTCCTGCCCGTCATCCGGTTTTTCTTCCGCTTCTTGATCCGGCTCTTTTGTTTCCCCGCCGGTTTCAGAATCATTTCCGTCATCCTCCGGTGTCCCGCCATTGCAGATTTCACATACAAAAGTACAGGGGCTTCCCGGCATTCCTTCGGTGTAGCCGCAGGAACCGTCATGCTCATGCCGGCAGTCCAGCTCCTTTGTGATACAGCCGCTCTCTTCACTGCAGGAGTGACTGCATTCCGTGGGCTGTCTTTCCCCTACGTCAGCGGGTGCGCCCTCACTTTCCGACACCGTGTCCGCCGGATAACAGCTTTCCGTATGTTCGTGGATACAGTCCTCCACGGTTTTATAACAGTCCTCCGTATGCTCATGGGTACACTCCGCCCCCGGCTCTGCTTCCCTGTAGCCGCAGTCCGGGGTATGCGACCTGTGGTGTTCACACAGCCCTCCCCTGCCCTCCGATGCGGATGCGGCGGCGCTGCCAAAAGGCAGCGTCTGGAATACCAGCGCCGCCGCCAGCAGGACTCCCAACGCACGTTTTGCTTTCCGTGCGTTTGTACCACGGTGTATTTCCCGTGCATTGGTTTCCAACAGCCTTTCCTGTTCCCATTTTCTCCCCTGCTTACCGGGAAATTTCCCTATAAAAAACTTTCTTTTATTCTTTTCCATAATGTACCGCCCTGACCTCCTGTATAATCTTCCCGGCAGATGCCACACCCATGATATGCCGTTTTTCCCGCGGGCATCCTCTGCCATATTTCGATATCCCCTTCTTTTATTCTCCTTACCGTTTCCCGGAACCGCTCTTCCTCAAGCGGACGCACGATAAAGTCAAAAATATGCGTCCGTATCGCCACCCCCGCGAAGTATGGGTCGCCCGTGATCCAGATTACCAGCGTGCCGCCGAACCGCTCCCGGTACCTGCATACAAGCTCCATACCCTGTGCGCCGTCCACATCCACCACCGCCACATCATACCTTTTTTCCAGATGGTAGCGACCGTCCATCACGCCCCACGATACCACGGCTCCCGGTAATTCATCCACGAGTATGTGGGAAAGCATTTCATATTCCCATATGCTGTTTGTATAAATAACCGCATCCACTCCCGTACCTCCCTTTTTTAGCCATATCTGTAGAACACCCTGACTTCACACCGCTCATAGCTTACACACAAAAAGACCGCCTGGGGGCGGGAATCCCGTGAGGGCATGAAAGCCCTTCGGGAAGCCCCGCCTCCGGCGGTCTTGACCTTGAAGTTCCTGTATGTAAAAAAGTATGGCAAAAAGACAGGCTTATTCTGTCTGTCTGTCTGTCTGTCTGTCTGTCTGTCTGTCTGTCTGTCTGTCTGTCTGTCTGTCTGTCTGTTAAAATTATCGCATCTATGGACATACTGTGCAACCTCTCCCTTAAAATTTTTGAAAACAATTCCCTTCTGCCGTCAGACACGGGCATATAATTCCAGTATACGGTTTTACCCGTTTTTTTCCATAGGCGTGGCACGAATTGTTAAAATCCGTCCCGAATTGTAAAAAAATACCCCTTTTATGGCTTGACATAACTGCTTTTTCTGAATCTCGCTTTTTCCGCCGTTTTATGCTATGATATTGCGTAGATATTTTTGAGTAAAGTAAAGGGGGGCTTCCCATGCGGATTGCCATTGTGGATGATATTGCATCGGAACGTGAAAAACTGAAAGCGGGACTGGAGGCACAGCTTACCCGCCTTTCCCTTGACGCCGCTGTTTTATGTTTTGGTTCCGGCGCGGACTTCCTTTCCGCCGCCGGAAGGGAACGGTTCGGCCTTGTGTTCCTTGACATTTATATGGGAAACGAGAACGGCGTGGATACGGCATGGGCCCTGCGCCGTTTTGACGCGGACTGCCTGCTGGTGTTCACCACCACCTCCGCCGACCATGCCCTCGACGGCTTCCGCGTCCGGGCATTCCATTATCTGGTGAAGCCCTGCACGGAGGCAGACCTGGCCGCCCTGTTTGACGAGATCGTAAAGCGTCTCCCCGCCGGTGACAGGTATATCGAGGTAAATACCGCCGGAGGCCCCGTCCGTCTCCGTTTCCGAGAAATCCTTTATGCAGAGCATTACCAGCACCAGATACATATTTACAGGACGGATGGGCAGAAGACCGTGACAAGGCAGACCTTCCGCGAGCTCTGCCAGAGCCTTGCGGACGGACGTTTCTTCCCATGCAGCCGGGGCGTCATTGTCAATCTGGAACACGCGGAGGATTTTGACGGCACGGATTTTGTCCTGAAAAACGGGAAACGAGTCCCCGTCAGCCGCGACCTTGCCAAAAACGCAAGGATGGCTTTCGGTGATTTCCTCTTTGGAAGGAGGGATGCGTGATGACAGGTTTTTTGCTCCCGGCGCTGGAACTTATGGTGATCCTGCCCGGCATGCTGCTGGCATACCTGCCCATGAAAGGGTATTTGCGGCTGCCACCGGCAAAACTTGCGGCGGCGACTGTGGCGCTGACGCTTTCCCTCTGCCTTGCCGGCGGCGCCGTAAATTTCTTTTTCCATGCGGGAACCCTCCGGCTGCTTTTTCCTGCCGCCGCCGTCATGGGCTTTTTCTATGTGCATACGCTTAAGATCACCCGGTGGAAATCCGTCAGCGTCTTCCTTGCCATATGCGGCGCTTTCTCCTGCCTGGGCAGCGCCGCTGTCGCGGTGACCGGCGCCGCGCCCCTTTCCCTGCGGGGCGTACTGCTCTGGCTTCTGATGTGCTGCCTGTCCGTCCCGGCCGTCTGGCACCCCGCCACCCATGCCGCGCGCAGGCTCCTGGAGGACAAATCCTTCGCCCAGACCTGGTATGTGTTCTGGATACTCCCCATCCTGTTCACCGGCCTGAACCTCCTACTGCTCCCCGAAGACCCGGACATCCTGGGGCTGGGGCGGCTCCGCCGGCTCTACCTCCTGCTCAGCCTTGCGTTCCTGCTGCTCCTCCTGCTGTTCTACGCGCTCTTTTACCTCATGGCGTCCAGCCTGAACCGCAATGACCGCCTCCGACGGGAGAACCAGCTCCTGTCCATGCAGCAGGCGCGGTATGACAGCCTCCGGGTTACCATCGGACAGATCCGGCAGGCGCGGCACGATATGCGCCACCACTTCCATATCCTGCAGGGCTTCGCCGCACAGGAAAACTGGGCGCGCCTTGCCGCATACCTTGACGAGGTGCAGGGCGGCATCCCGGAGGGCGACCTTGGCCTGTGCGAAAATGCCACCGTGGACAGCGTGGCAGGCTATTTCGCCATGTTCTTCCGGGAGCGGGGCGTCCCGGTCACTTTTTCCCTCGACCTGCCCCCACAGCTCCCGGTGGCGGAAAGCGACGTGTGTTCCGTTCTGTCCAACCTCCTTGAAAACGCGATGGAGGCCGGCATGGGAACCGCCCCGGAAAGGCGGCGGACAAACGTGCAGGCACGCATCCATTCCGGCCATATGGTGCTGCTGTCCGTGGAAAACGCCTACGACGGGGAAGTCCGGGAGAAGGACGGCATACTCCTCTCCTCCAAGCGTCTGGGGGAGGGCGTGGGCTTACAGTCCGTGCGACATACCGCAGAAAAGAACGGCGGGTACAGCCGGTTCCATTACGGGGACGGGATTTTTACCGCAAATGTGATACTGCGGGCGGGACATAAAAATGAAACGGGAAAATGACTGGCATGACAGTCTTTTTCCCGTTTCGCCAATATCCTGCACCCTCATACTTTTGCCTGATAGTTACCCTTTTTACCCCAAAGGTAAATTCACCGCCGGCAGCAGAAAACAAAAAGCGACATTTTCTCCGATTGACCGGGACGGCTTTTCCACATATAATGAAATCCGTAGCAGGAAAAAAACGGAAAAGACAGGAGGACATCCCATGAAATATACCTTGTACCGTTCCTTCGGGAACCTTGATAATGACGTCAGGAAGCACGAACTGGCCGCCGTAGAGTACGCCCCGGACATCTACGCAGCCACGGACGCCCTTGTCTGCGCCGTGGCAGACGACCTTGCCGGGATGCCGGAATACGCCGGGTGCGAGACCACCTCCTTTGCGCCGGAGCCTGTGCAGCTCTACCGAAAAATGAAGCGTTACAGCTATGTAATGACGGGGCAGGTTATTCCCCAAAACGCGCCGGAAAATATCCTCATTGAATACGGTGTGGTTGAGGGAAATGAATAGCGGCGGCCTTACATAAGGGGCAACACAAAAACAGGGTATGCGCTTTCCCTTACTCCGCGCATACCCTGTCTGTTTTCCTATTGACAGATTATTCATTAAAATAACAATATCGCCAAATTTCAACAGCATTTTTCTACAAACAGGCGAAACTCCATACTTTCACGCAAAACTCGGATACTATCACGGAAACTCCCGACTTTTGCGTGATAGTATAAAACACCGCCCAATCGCCACCTTTTCAGCGGCATCAAAAACGCAAAAAAGAGGGGTCCACCAACCACCGTGATGAACCCCACCAAGCCTAAAAAACCTTGATTTTAAGCCATTCTTCAATACTTTTGCCTGCGAGTACCCAAATTCCTATGGCATTATTTTTTTATTGCCGCCTGTGCCGCTGTTATACTTTGATGACTTTTTACCCCGGGGTAAAAATATTTACCCCTTTTACCCCACCTGTGAGGAATTTACCCCACCCAATTTGCGGTTCGACAAATTGCGATT
>Ga0137309_102585_pt1 | contig 10667 bp, 9 predicted proteins | sample NAcewiD2O_June_FD_97179 | JGI IMG/M metagenome (GOLD analysis project Ga0137309, IMG submission 97179) | Mouse cecal microbial communities from Vienna, Austria - N-Acetylneuraminic amended D2O_June | ecosystem: Host-associated > Mammals > Digestive system > Large intestine > Cecum | place...
CAGCGGCCCGCAAGACCCGCCTGTTACCGCTGCATAAAATATATATAAAGGCAGGCCCTTCCCCACTAGAAGAGCCTGCCCTCGGCAAAACTTCATATATGCTGTATTTTGAAAGCTTTATCCCATCTGCTTCCTAATCTGCTCCTCTAATGACTGTTTCATCGTCAGCACACAAGACTCCATGGCCAGACCAGTCTGAGCGGCAAAGAACCGCAGGTAGAAAGTGCCGGAGAAGGCCGCCACATCTAAAGTGAAGGTCTCCCACTCCCGCTGGGCGCCAGTGAGGGTGATAGTCCCCAGCAGATTCCGGTCCTGGAACACAGAAATGGGCAGCTGAGACACATCATTGCTGTCCGTACTGCGCAGCCGCATGGTCAGGGTATAGAAGCCCCTCTCGTTGACGCTCACAGAAAACCGGGTGTTCTGGCCCTTTTCCAGGCTGATAACAGAGGTATCAATGTCTGCCCTGCCAGTTTCGTCTGTCTGGGCATAGTACATCTGGGCGGCACTGCCGTCATCAAAAGAGGGCGCCTCGCCTAAAGCCTTGTCCAAGTCAGTCTCCACACCCCGCAGGCGGAGCAGGGCCGGGCTTTCCAGCAGGAAAGCGCAGATATTTTTCGCGCACCGCTGGAACTCACCCCTGCTGACAGTGCCCTCCTGCAGCCCCTGGGCAGAGTTGTCCTCATGGGTTTTGGCGTTGTTGACCACCATATACAGGTCATTCTGGGCCCGGACCATGGCCGCGGTGTTGGAGCGGTCCCCGTCCTGGCCCTCGTCATTGCACCTGGCCCACCAGTCGGTCATGACCTGGCCCGCAAAGCCCCACTGCTCATGGAGGATGGTGGTGAGCAAATCGTAGTTGCTGGCAGACCAGAAGCCGTTAACCGGGTTGTAGCTGGTCATAATGGAGCGGGCGTGCCCGGCCTTCACAGCAATCTCAAAGCTGCGCAGATAAATCTCCCGCAGGGCACGCTCAGAGACCACAGCCTCCACATCGTGGCGGTGGAACTCCTGGCTGTTGCAGGCGAAATGCTTGATGGTGCCCGTGACTCCATACTTGTGCATGGCGTTCAGCTGGGAGGCCGCCATGCGCCCGGTGAGCAGCGGATCCTCGGAGAAGTACTCGAAGTTCCGTCCGTTCAGGGGGTGCCGGTGGATGTTGATGCCAGGCCCCAGCAGGGTGTCCACCCGGTTTTTGCGCAGCTCCAGGCCCTCATACTCATAGAGCTCGCCCACCAGCTGAGTGTTGAAGGTGCAGGCCTGGCAGGTGCCGTTTGGCATGGCAAAGGCCATGGTGCCGCAGTCCATTCGGATGCCGCTGGGGCCGTCCGCGCAGCAGCCAGTGGGAATGCCAAAGGTATCCAGCAGCCTTTCGGTCACGCCGCCAAAGGCCCCCGCTGTGCCAGGGGTCACCTTGGGGGAGCACATGCCCTCACCCCGGACAATGGCGCACAAATCCTCGTCCGAGAGCTGGCCCACAAACGCGTCCAGAGAGACCTTGCCCTCCGCCACATCTGCCAGCTTCCAGCCCTTGTCCCCGGTTTGGGGAATCTCCGGCGCGGGATGGGCCGCCCTGCGCTCTGCCGGGGAGACAGTGCGCAGGGGCACAGGCTCATAGGTTTTGGCGTACACGCCATCAGCCTCCTCCCCGGGACGCAGGCGCTGGAATGCTGTCATCGGGGCCATGGCCTCCTCCAGCTGCTCCAACACCTGGGCCTCTAAGGTGACGGAGCCCACAGGCTTTGCGCTGCGCACATCCGTGCCCGCGAAGAACCGGTACTCTCCCGGCTCAATCACCCAGGCGGACTTGTACCCTGTCACGCCGCTGTCGTCATAGGAGGCCAGCAAATCCACGGAGAAAGTGAAATTAAGGGTGTTCTCCTCCCCTGGAGCCAGTTCAGGGGTTTTGGCAAAAGCGCACAGGGCACGGGCAGGCTTGCCCAGCTTACCCTGGGGCGCGGAGTAGTACACCTGCACCACTTCCTTGCCCGGGACGGAGCCCACGTTCTTCACAGAAGCCTCAAGGCCAATATGGTTGGCGCTGTCCACAGAGATGGCGGTGGTTTTCACCTCAAACTGAGTGTAACCCAGGCCAAATCCAAAGGGATACAGCACCTTTTCCGGGGCAAAGGTCTCAAAGTACCGGTACCCCACATAGATGTCCTCAGGGTAAATGTTCCGAATCTCACTGCCAAAGTCATTGGCTGCGGGGTAGTCCGTGATGTCCCGGGCAATGGTGTCAGACAGCTTGCCGGAAGGATAGGCCTGTCCGGTGAGCACATCCGCCACGCCCAGGCCGCCTTCCTGGCCCCCCTGCCACACGTACATCACTGCCTGGGGCTGGTATTCCTCCACCCACTTCATGTCCAGAACGCTGCCTGTGTTCAGCACCACGGCCACCTTTGAGAAAGCCCTGCACACGGTTTCCAGCACCTGACGCTCAGCCCCGGCCAGCAGGTAGCTGCCCTCCGCGGCGGAGTTGTCCTTATCCTCTCCGGCGGTGCGGCCCAGGATAACAAGGGCCGCGTCGTTCTGCCCGCTGAGCTTTTCTGCCAAAGCCATATCCAGGGGCATCTCCTCCTGATACCAGGGCTCAGCTGCCCAGCCCTGGCCCATATCAAAGGGGTGGTCCTGGAGCCAAGCCTCATATACGGCTTTCAGCTCCTTATCCACCTGCACCCGGCCGGAGGCCTCCAGGGCCTCTGTGATGGTGGGCACATGGGCAGTGTTCACCAGGCCCCCAGAGCCGGTTCCGGACTTATAATAGTTAAACTGGCTGCGGCCAAACACAGCCACCCGGCTGTCCTTTGGGAAAGGGAGTACATTGTCCTGGTTGCGCAGGAGAACAGAGCCCTCAGCCACGGTCTCCCGGGCCTTGGCAGCGTAGGCCTGCAAATCAAAGGTTTTCATGTTAATTCCGCCTTTCGTAAAAATTTTTCCGCTTGTGAAAGATATTCTGTATATCTCCCATTATAATATGAAAGAGGAAAATCCGCAAGAAAAATTTTACAGTCCCCCTCAGCCCTCCGCCAGCTGGTAGCGAATATCCCGCAGGAAGTCCCCCACCGCTTTTTCCATATCCACCTGGGCCACGTCATCCCTATAGTACAGGTCCCCCAGCTGCTGATAGGCCATCCTGTCCAGCTCGCCGGGGATGCGGACCCTATCGATTTCCACGTCCAGAATGGGGAAATCACTGTCGTCCAGCTCCAACTGGCCTAAGGCATAGCGGCGCTTTTCGTCCGGGTTCTGCATAAAGCGCTGCTCACTCACAATCGTCTGCCACCTGGCCTGGACATAACCCTTGTAGCGCACAGGCCATCCGGGGAGGTGGGAAGAGAAATCCTGGTCAAAGCTGGTGTTCACCACTGACCCGTCCGAGCCGTGGATGGGCTCCCCGTGCTGGACCTCCGGGCTCAGCAGAGTGCGCAGGAAGTCATAGGCCCAGGCCTTGTGCTCGCTCCCGGCGCTGATTGCGCCCCAATAGCTCACATTGGCGGTCAGGCTCCCGTCCGTGGCCCGGATTGGGACCATGTCAATTTCAATCTCCTGGAACTTGGCCTGGGCCACCGCGTCCAGCAGGCGTTCCAGCTGGTAGACATGGGAGGGTGTTTCCTCATTGGAGAAAGCCCCGCCTCCTCCGCTGGCAAAACTCAATACATTATATTGATTTACATACGCATTATTTTCATCCAGTGTGCCGAGATATCCCCACCGCTGGTCATAGCTCCCTCTCACTACAGTCAGATACTCCACCAGCTCCTTTTGCTTTAAGAGGACTTCCTCGCTCTGATAGTCGCAGACCTGGGGGAAGTAGTTGAGGAGCCACTCGGTCCCCACATAGGTGCCGTTCCAGCAGGGAACATCCAGCCGGGACTCCAAAAACTTCTGGATGCCGCCGTCCATCAGCTCCGCCGCCTCCCCGGCCTTCTCCGCGTCCTTGCGGACCGCGTACACTTCCATGCTGTACCACAGGGGGAGGATGTACCGCCTGCCCTGATAGACTCCGGCCTCCATAACGGCTGGATGCAGCTCCTCGGTGTGCAAATCCTGGTCAGCATTGTAATAGCCGCTGATATCCGCGAACCAGCCGTTGGTCATGGACTGGGCCGGGTCCTTGAAGATAAGCTGGTAGTCTGAATAGAACTCTATACTGGACAGGCTGGGCTGCAGGTAGATGTCCGGCACCTCCCCAGCCGCCAGGGCTACCCGGCGCTGCTGGATGACCTGCTCCCGGGTACTTTCGGAAATGGATGGGTTCTCCACTTCAATCTCCACATTGGGGTGCTCCCGCTCGTACCAGTGGATGATGGGGGTCAGCACCTCGTTGAAATGGGAGGCTTTGTTATAGAGCACGGACCCCGCCTCGTCGCCCCACATGGTGCGCTCGCTGAGGATTTTCAGGGTGACAGGCTCGTTTTCGTCCAGCTCCTCCCGGTGGTCCACCGGGGCGGCAGAGGGGGTTTGCTCCTCCTGGGGCGTACAGGCCCACAGGCCCAGGAACAGTGCCCCGCAGAGCAGCATGGCAAGGCAGGACTTCCATAACTTCTTCATTTTCACACCCGCTCACTTTCTCAATTTAGCTCAACAACTCTACTTAAATTGTATCCTATTCATACTCTTCTGTCAAGAACTGAAAAGCTCTGGATGCCGCCGGCTGTAATGAAAAATATACTGCTGGGCCAGGCCCGCGTTGGCCCCAAAGTCCTCCGGCCTCAGCCCCGGCAGAAGGGTCTTCATGGCCCGCTTCATCCACACGTCCATGGGAAAACACTCAGTTTTGTGGAACCCGTACAGCAGGGCGCACTCCGCCACTTTGGGCCCCACGCCACGGATTCTCTGCAGCTCCTCACGCCCAAATCCAGCCGGCTCCCGGGCCACCCGCTCTAAATCCAGCCGGCCAGAGGCCACCATCTCCGCGGCGTCCAGCACATAGGCCGCCCGATATCCGCAGCGCAGAGGAGCCAGCTCCTCCGGGCTGAGCCCGGCCACCCGCTCTGCTGTGGGGAAGGCCCGCTTACCACCCTCTAAGGGCTCCCCGAACAGCTGGCAGAGCCGCTCTACAATCCCCTGAATGCGGCGGATATTGTTGTTCTGGGACACCACAAAGGAGCAGAGGGCCTCCCAGGGCTCTTGGCGCAAAATGCGGATGCCGGGAGCATAGGCCGAAGCATCTGCCAGCACAGGGCTCAGGGAGGACAGCTCTGCCCGGACAGCGGGGTAGTCTGCCTCTAAATCAAAATAGCTCTGCCATAGGCTCTCAAACTCCTCTTGGGAGCAGGAGAGCTCCAATTCCCCGCCCGCTTCCCGGATACACAGCGCCCGGCCAAAGGCCACGCCCTCCCAGCAGGCGGAATCCTGGGGGCTCTGCTGCCAGCGGAAGGCCTGGCCGCAGTTCAGGGTTTCCGGGGGGCTGAACAGGGCCGGAATCCGGGTCACCGGTTTTTCTCCCCTGCGTCCTGGTGGGCGATAGGCGGCCGGGAGGTGAGCCAGGTCATAGCCCGCTCAATAGAGTCTTTGGAGTTGCCCCAGTCGCCGCCCGCGTTCCGGTAGTCGAACATCCGGCAGAAGTGGGTCACATCCCCACCCAGCTCTTCCAGATAACCCTTGGCCAGTTTGGTGGTCACAGCCTCAAAGGCAGGGAAGACCTTTCTGTGCAGCTTCTGGGCCGCCTCCATGACCAGACCGTAGTGGGGCAGGCAGATGTAAGGCTGGGCGGCGTACAGCTCCCGGAACTCCTCTTCCGTCTGCCATAGGGTAAGGGTGCTGTCCAGCAGGTGCTTCATGTTCTGCTCAATGTTCTGGCAGATAAAGCAGTTCTCCTCCCGGCTATGGACAGCTGCGGCGATTTTTTTCAAAGGCGTCTTCCCCTCTGGGAACACCTGGTCCTTTACCTCCTGGAGCAGGCTCTCCAAAATCAGGGCCACAGAGAGCCTGCTGCCCCGGGCGAGAATCTGGTTGAAATGCTCAGAGCAGAATCCCAGGCGGTTGGTCTCAATCCTCACGTCCGGCTCCATCATGGCCGCGCCTGTGATGTAGGTGGCCATCCGGTCTTCCAGCATGTCCCGCATCCGGCAGAAAGGGCAGCCATCCTTTGGCTCGAAGACCTCGTTTACCGGGATTGAACAGATATCTTCTCTCACTGTTGAAAACCTCCTGTTTCCTCAGGGCAGGCCCTGAATCCTTTTCGTCCTGTACCGCAAGGCCGCAGAGCGGCCATGCCTGAAGCGTATGGGCATATTATATCATAAAACCGGGCAGAATGAAAGCATATGCCGTGGAGAACTTGGGGGTAATCTGTGAAAATACCCATATTTTTCCCCAAAAGCCTGGTGGAAAAATCCAGGCTTTTCTGCCGCACAAAATGGAAATTTTCGAAAAAATATCCGCTTCGTTTACATAATTTTCATTTTTGGGGAATTCTCTCCACGGGAAGAAAAGGCGGCAGGACAAGCGGTTATCAACATTTTCCACTGAGTTTTCCACATTCCACCCTCAACATAACCCTTTGAACAGCGAAAACAAAGCCTCTGGCAGCTGGATGTGGAAAACTTGAAGCGCCCCAAAGAGGAAAACTGCCGGATTCGCATTTTTGTCCTGCCAGCTTTACTTTTTCCTCCACCTTTGTTATAATTCTCCATATATTCCCCTCCGGGAAACCGGAGGCGGAGCCAATATTGTTTGGAGGCGCCTATGTCGAAAAATCCTATGTACTGCCATGTTCTGGACTGGGATGACAGCATCCCGAATAAATTCGTGGTCATCCTGTCCCGCTATCAGGGGAAGCTGCTCCTCAGCCGCCACCAGGAGCGGGACACCTGGGAGACCCAGGGCGGGCATATTGAACCCGGCGAAACCCCGGAAGCAGCTGCCCGCCGGGAGCTTTGGGAGGAGAGCGGCGCGGAGGAGTTCACCCTGACCCCGGTGTGCATGTACTGGGCCTCGGATCGGGTACCCGAGCCGGAACAGGATTCGGAGCGGAAATGGTCTTCCTATGGGGCGGTATTTTTCGCCGATATTTCCGTCTTGGGCCCCTTGCCCGAAAGCGAGATGGCAGAGACCCGGGCCTTCCCCGGCCTGCCGGAGAACGTCACCTACCCGGCCATTACGCCCCGCCTGTATGAGCGCCTCCGGGAGTATTTTGAGCCCTGACAGAGCCAACATGGCTATGCTGGGCTGTACTTGGGCTATACTAATAAATATGTATCTGTCACGGAAGGAGAACTGTATGAAAGCGAGCATTCTTATCAACCCCAACGCGGGCAAACAGATTATCCTCCACGAGCTTGTGGGCCTGTATGACGCTTTTGCCGCCACTGGAGACCAGCCGGTGATGGAGCTTACTGTCTCCCCCCAGCAGTCAGACGCGGCCTTTGGGCGGGCTTTAGAGCAGCGGCCGGATGTTATCGTGTGCTGCGGCGGGGACGGCACCCTGAGCAGCACCGCGGATCGGCTGCTCCGGGCCGGTGCGGATTTGCCCCTGGGGTACATCCCCGCTGGGACCACCAATGATTTCGCCAGCTTCCTGGGTCTGCCCAAAGAGCCTGCCCAGGCAGCGGAGCTCATCACCGCCGGTTCGGCAGAGCCCATTGACGTGGGCCGCTTTGGCAGCCGGTACTTTGTATATGTGGCCTCTTTCGGGGCCTTTACCCAGACCTCCTATGCCACCACTCAAAGCCTGAAAAACTCCCTTGGCCACTTGGCCTACATTATTGAGGGGATTAAAGAGCTTCCCACTCTCCAGTCCTACGCGGTGCGGGTTGAGACTGTAGAGGGAGATATCTATGAGGGGGATTACCTGTTTGGCTCAATGAGCAATTCCACCTCCCTGGGCGGCGTCATCAAGCTGGATGCCAGCAAAGTCAACGCCACAGACGGCAGGTTTGAGCTGAGCCTGGTCAAGCGCCCCAAGAACCTGTATGAACTCCACCGAATTTTGGTGGCCCTTAAGGGCGGCAAGACAGACGAGGAGCTGATTACCTTTGTGCACACAGCCGGGGCCTCGTTCTCCTGTGCTGAGCCCATGCCCTGGTCCCTGGACGGGGAATACGCCAGCGGGGGGACGGATGTGAAGGTAGAGGCGCTGCCAGGGGCTCTCCGGCTGTTCCGATAACAGAGAGTTCACCTGTTTTGTTATACTTTTGGAGGCTTTTGTTTACAGTGTGTTCAACACCTTGGGCCTAAAATCCGCTAAAATATCAGGTAGAGGGAGGATGGTCCCATGTTCGGTTATGTGCGCCCTTATACGTCCGAGCTTCTCGTGCGGGAGTACGCCCAATATAAAGCTGTCTACTGCCAGCTCTGCCGGGTCCTGGGCCAGGAGTATGGCCCTCTCGCCCGTTTTGCCCTGAGCTATGACTGCGCTTTCTATGCCCTTCTGGCCCTCTCTGTGTCCAGCGCGCAGATAGAGGAGCAGCGCAGGCGCTGTGTGTGCAATCCCCTCAAGGCCTGCACCTACCTGCCCAGCCCTGGGGAGGAATATAAGAAAGCCGCTGCCCTCTGCGTCCTTCTCACCTACCACAAGCTGCGTGACGATTTGGATGACAGCGGTTTTTTCCGCTCTCTGGGCAGCCGGCTCCTTCTGCTGAACGCCTCGCCCAAGGCAAAAAAGGCCAAGGCCCGGTATCCCTTTTTGGCTCGGCAGGCAGAGCAGGCCATGCTGGCCCAGCGTCAGGCAGAGGACAGCCAGGCAGGGGTGGACCAATGCGCAGAGCCCACAGCCAAGCTGCTGGAGGCCGTGTTCAGTGAGCTGGCTGGGTGTGATGGCCGCCAGCGTCCGGCCTTGGAAAGATTTGGGTACTTTTTGGGCAGGTGGATTTACCTGATGGACGCAGCTGATGATTTGCAGGACGACTTGCGGGAGGGCAGCTTCAACCCATTTATCGCCCGGTTCGGGCTGACCGGGAAGACCAGCCTCACAGAGGAGGAGAGGGCCCAGGCAGAGGCGGCCTGCAACGCCTCTCTGAACGCCACGGCCTCTCAGCTGGTCCTGGCCCTGAATCTGCTGGACTTGGATGGGTTCGGCCCCATTGTGGAGAACATCGCAGCCAAGGGGCTGCCCCAGATTCAAAAGGAAATCCTATTCCTCCATGTAAAGGAAAAGCCCCGGCGGGAGCTGAAAGGGCTGTAACAGGCAGCCCCTGAGAAAAAGGTAAAATCTGAAAAGACGAAACGTGTTTCAATGAAGAAAGGGAAGGGTTGTAGAGATGACGGACCCGTATAAGGTGCTGGGCGTATCCCGTTCGGCCAATGACGATGAAATTAAAGACGCATACCGCAAGCTGGCCAAAAAATACCATCCTGACCAATACGCGGACAGCCCCTTAAAGGAATTGGCTGATGAGAAAATGAAGGAAATCAACGAGGCCTATGACACCATCACTGCCCAGCGCAAGGGGGGGCAGTATGGGTACAACGGCGCCCAGAACTCTGTGCACTATAACAACGGCTCAGGCTTCAGCGATGTGCGCAGCCTTATTATGTCCGGCCGTATTGCCGACGCGGAGCAGATTCTCAACGGCGTGCCCGGCGACCGGCGCAATGCCGAGTGGTACTTCCTAAAAGGCTCGGTGCTTTACCGCCGGGGCTGGCTGGAGGAGGCAAAGGACCACTTCTCCACTGCCTGCCAGATGGAGCCAGGCAACGGGGAGTACAGCGCGGCTTTGAACCAGGCCATGAGCCAGCGGGGAGGTATGTACGGCGGGGACAACCCCAACCAGAGCATGAATGCCGGGGGTGCAATACCTGTGATTTGTGTTCTGGTCTGCTGATGGCTGACTGCTGCTGCGAGTGCATGGGCGGCGACCTTATCCCCTGCTGCTAATAAAGGGGGCGTTTGACCGTTGAAGAAAAACACCATGAAGCTGGCCCTCTGCGGTGTGATGACCGCGCTCTCCCTGGTCCTGATGCTGTTTGAGGGGTTGTTCCCCATTGCGTCCATTGCAATACCCGCTTTGGCCGGGTGTCTGCTGATTCCTATCACAGCTCACGCCGGGCTGGGCTGGGCCTTCGGAACCTATGGAGCCGCAGGCCTCCTCTGTCTGCTTCTGGCTCCGGACAGGGAGGCAGCGCTGATATATCTGCTGTTTTTCGGCTATTACCCAGCCTTTTTCGCGGTTGTAAGCAGGATAAAATCTTCCGCGCTCCGCTGGGCCGGGAAGCTGGCTCATTTTAACGCCGCTGCCATTGGGGAAGCCCTGCTTGTCATGTTTGTGCTGGGCGTTTCCCCAGAGGAGTTCACTTCCATTCCCATTATAGGAGCCTATGGACCCGTGGTACTGCTGATTCTGGCGAACCTGGTGTTTGTGGTGTATGACCGGGCACTGGGACAGGTAATTTCTCTGTATTATAGGCGGTTTTACAGCAGGTTCCAGCGATATTTTCGTTAGGGCGGCGCGACGCGAAAATCCTATGGTATCATTCTTAGTTACGGACGCAGCTTGGCTGCGTCTGTTTTTCTTGACAAATAGGTAACTAGTTGCTATAATATGTGCAGCCAATTGTGAAAGGAGCTCCCCATGACTTATGCCAGTTTATTGGCCCGCTTCTCCTCCTCCCGACCTGACCAGCAGAAGGCTATTTTCAGCACCCTCTTTATTGCCGGAAACAAGCTGCAGACCCTCTTTGACAGTCATATTCCCCAGGTCTCCCTCAAGCAGTTTATGCTT
>Ga0137309_102592_pt1 | contig 10627 bp, 11 predicted proteins | sample NAcewiD2O_June_FD_97179 | JGI IMG/M metagenome (GOLD analysis project Ga0137309, IMG submission 97179) | Mouse cecal microbial communities from Vienna, Austria - N-Acetylneuraminic amended D2O_June | ecosystem: Host-associated > Mammals > Digestive system > Large intestine > Cecum | place...
CGATCTTCGGGTCGTACACCGTGGATATGAAATCATCAAATCTTGCGATCGCTTCTTTTTTCGCGGCTTCCGCCTCGGCCTGCGCTATGGAGCTTATGGTCTCACCGGAAGTGAGCGAGAACCTTGAGACGACCATATCGATCTCACCGGTGCCTGCATCGACCCGGAAGGTTATGTTCCCTGCATTGTCTTTTGCTGTGAGGCCCCTGGTGTTTATCCACTCTGCCTGGATACCGATGGCGTATAGGATATTGAGGACAGCGTCCCCATTGCTGTCAAAGCCGGAAGTCCATTTGGTCGTCGCGTCATTTCCCGTATATCCACGCGTGACAAAAAATCCATCGATGCCTTTTTTATACACGACCTTGGACTCAGAGAGCTCCGGCTTGTCGTGCCTGTACGCAGTGATGCGGCCCCCCTCGTCTACGAGCTCTGTGTAGTGGTAGCCCAGGGTGTTCGCGGCCAGTTCGTTCATATGCCGCACACCCACATCGTAGCCGGACAAGAGTTTTTCGGCCTCCTTCTTGGCCTGATCGACGACTGCAGCATTTCCCGAGCAGAACTCGGCGGCATTTTCCTCATGTCCCTTTGTTGTGTTGGATACCTTTGTATACCCGCTGAACAGGAAATCAACGTTAGTGATATAGCTGAAATGCAGGTTGCCCTTCGTATCTGAGAACACGCAGGGATCCATGAACTCCATCGTCGGGTCTGCGATATTTTGGAGTGAGAACGGCCGCATGGTGAGGCCGACCACCTGTCCCCCGATCAGCCGTAGGGCACCTTCGATATCACCGCCTATGAGCGGGTTCTGGATATCTAACACGTACCCCTCTTTCCCATATAGATATCCCGTCTCATCAGCCACGGCCTTTACCCCGGTCACCTCCACGTCGTCCGTGTCATAGAGCAGGTTGTTGATAGCAGAGAAGACATGCAGGCCGTCCCTGTCCCCGAAGTGCCCGCCGTCCACGTTTGCCCCTGCCGTCCATGGCCTAAAAGTGCCGCCGTCCGCGACATCGCCTTTTGTCCAGGGTGAGAACAACCCACCATCCAGGACGGCCTCCTGCGTAGCCTTGTCAAAGGTGATGATACGCAGATAGTCATCGTTGTCGAGCCGGGCATTGCCCCCGGCCAGCATGGCACATGCGCCGATGACCGCCCTGTGTGTCGTATCCTCGGGCTTTTCCTTTACGACATAGCCGCTGTTGGGGAATGTAGCGTCTCCCAATGCGATCCCGCAGGTCTGGCAGGAATCCCGCAGGACTTCCCCCACGGTCGCTGGGAAGATGAGGTTGGACGCATAGCTCTTGTCCGCTTGGTACATATGGTCGAACAGCGTGAGGTCGATCCGGTTCCCTGTCGTCGGTTTCTTGCTGACTATGAAAGTGCCCTTTTTGATGGTCTCCACCCTCCCGGATGGGAGCGGGAGATTGAGGTATAGGACGATCCGGGCCCGGTTGAAGTTATAGCTCGAGAACTTGTCACCGTCATTTACGAGTGACAGGGTGGCCGTCTTCTCGATAGCGACCCCTAGAGGGAACTCTGCAGAATCGGACGAATCAACGATGCCGTTCCCGGATAGGTAAAAATCCTGTTTTCCCATGTGCACGATGGTCCCGTCAGACAAAGTACACCTTGCTGTCACATAAAATGCGCGGCCCTGTCTGGCCTGAGCCCTAAATTCTTTTGATACGTTCAACATATCGCTGTGATCCTCCTCAGGTTCATAGTGAGACCGTCCCATTCCTCAAAGCCATCTTCCAGAGTCAGGGCCTCCATGCTCATGTTGGACACGTAAAAATCAAGGTCGATCCAGCGTCCGGGCACGTTGGGCGCCTTATGGTGGAACGAGAACCGTGATTTGTTCAGCACGGCGTTCATGATAGCCGCGATCCCATCCCAATCGAGGGTGCCCCAGGTCAGGTCATAGCCCCCGATCGTGCCGATCGGCGTATTGTGCATCTCTAAGGCTTGGTCACGGTCCGAATCGGCCGTTGATGTCGTGGAGAATACGGGCTTATATGTGTCCGGGGCCGGTATCACGGCCCCGTCTATAGCAAATTGTTCCTGCGTTAAAGTTAGGTTCATCCTGTCACCCCCATCATGAATGGATTCTTTCCGTTGCGCCCCCTCTTCAGTTCGGCTTCACTCAATACGACCTCGAGTACTTCGCGGCCCGACATGTTGACATGTACATGGTACGTGTTACCATTCCCTGCGCCCCCGCCGGATTCTTCGCGCACGATCTTCCGGATCAGTCCTTCTGGGGCTTCAAGGTTGCGGCCATTCTTCTGATCACCGAGCACCGCAGCAAAAGGCGCGTTCGGCGGGATGACCGCTCCCTGGGCCAGATAGGGCAACGGTATACGGTTTAGATAGACGCGCGGCACAAAACTCACCCCGCCCCAGCTGACGCCCACGATGGACGCCGCCCAAGATACGATGGAATTAAAACCGCCCAGGACATAGTTGAGGCCGTCAACGATGAGGTTGATGCCATTCTCTATCCCAGTGATGGCCGCGTTCATCGCGCCCACGACCCCACTGGCGATCCCGCTCCACAGTCCCTTGAAGAACCCGGCGATCGAAGACGTAGCCGCCTGCCACGCATTCTTGACCGGGTCGATGACCGTCCGGGTGAACCATCCGGACACGCCTCCCCATACATTCTGTATACCAGTCCACAAGCTGGAGAAAAAGCCGGAGACATCCTTCCATACGCCCTTGAAGAAACCGGTTATCGGGTCCGTCACGTTTGATCTGAACCAGCCCGATGCCGTTTTCCATACGTCCTGCACACCTTTCCATAAGCCAGAGAAAAAGCCGGAGACGGAGTCATAGAGACCTTTGAAGGACCCGACGACCGGCTGTATGACGTTCGTGTTGAACCATCCTGAGACCACGGACCAGACGGCTTGCACGAGTATCCATAGGCCCTCGAATATCTGCTCTACTCTTTCATACAGCCCCTGGAAGAACTTGATGACTGGCTGTATGACCTTCGTATCGAACCAGTTTGAGGCTACGATCCAAATGGCCTGTACGAGTATCCACAGGCCCTCAAATATCTGTCTCACCCTCTCATATAGTCCTTTGAAGAAGCCTACGATCGGATCGGTCACGTTCGCGCTGAACCAGCCTGAGACCGCCTCCCACACGTCCTGTATGTCATCCCACAGGTCTTTAAAGAAGCCAGATACATCCTTCCAGAGCCCTTTGAAGAAACCGACGATAGGCTTTACAACGTCTGTATCGAACCATTCCGCAGCTCCAGAGAAGAATGCGCATATGGCATCCCAGTTATCTTTGACCACGACAACAAGCGTGGCGACGGCGGCAACGATCCCGGCAACGACGGCGGCCACTGCTGCAGGTGCACCGAGTATCACAGCCCCTATGGCCGCCAGGGCCACGCCGAGCACCATGAGCATCTCATTTATCCAGGAGAATCCTTCATTGAGCATCGCGAAGAAATTCACCACTGCTGTTATCGCGCCCGTGATGATGCTCCCGATCCCGGCGATCAGGGTCCCCGCGGTCCCGAATATGGTCACGAACGCTTCGTGTAAGGTCCCTGCGCCCCCAGCTGCAAGGGTAAAAGCGTTCACGAGCTTCCCCAGGACCCCGACACCTTGGAGGATCCCTCCGGAAGCGAGCACACTGATCGAAGTTCGCAGCTTTGAGAGTACTGCTATGAAAGATGTTATCATCCCTACTGACTTAAAAGCTGCAAAGAATGTGAGGACGGTCAGCGCGATAGCCTGGAATTTAGTGGGGTTTGCCGTGATCCAGTCGCTCAGGTCACTGAGCAGGCCCGTGAGCGTTTCCAACGCCGCGATGACCGTATCCCCTGCCCAGTTGCCTAATGGCTGCAGGAAATTATCCCATAGCCATTGCCCGGCCGGTCTTAGGGCATCGATCGCAGCATTGGCCACACCTATAGCAGCCGCGAGCAGGTCCAAGAATGCGGGTACGGCTTCCTGGATCGTCCAGCCAGCGATCGGGAGCAATACGTTCGTGTAGAACCATTCCAAGCCGGCGCCTATGTTCTCAGCCAGGGGCTCTAATGCTCCCAGCAGGCTGTTGATGGCTGTCAGCAAGGGTGTAAAGTCTAAGGTCCTCGCCCATTCTGCAGTCGCCCTGGTCAGTCGTTCGACTGTGCCGAGGATGATGTTGAGCAGGTCGAAGATGTTCTGGATGATCGATGTGCCCAGGTTATCCGTATTCCACGCCTCATTTAGCTTTTCCGCGATCGCGCCGATAGTGTTGAGGACGTTCTGCGCGATCTGGAGGATCAGTGTCAATGTCTGCGTGCCAGTCCCGTTTGTCCAGACCTCATAAAAACTCGCGCCCACGCTCTTTGCGAGCTCGCCTAGGCTGGAAAGGGCGTACTCCATGGCTGCTATGGTCGGTCCGCCTTCTGCATCCCAAGCATCCTTAAATGGTCTGATGAGCCCAGAGAGTATCTCTTTTAACCGTGAGAGTCTGCCCTCCAGCTTATCTAGCACGGTCTCCCCAGCGGCCAGGCTGCCATAGTCGATGCCCGCCCCGGCGTCTATGGACGGGATGCCTGGGCTGTTGCTGCTGTTGCTGTCACGATCAGTGTCGCTTGCCGCCTCCTTCATCTTGTTTATCTCATCGAGGGGGTTCAGGTATCCCTCAGCGGCTTTTTTCGCTTTCTTTGTCGCAGCCTCAGCGTCCTGCGTGGCTTCGGCGAGGCCTTCCATCCCATCGGCGGCTTCATCATACCCATCCGCCGATGGGGCTGATAGCCCATCCCCGCCGGAGGCCTTATTGCCCGTGAGCAGCTCAGTGAACGCCTTGAACGAACTGGCGAGGACCGTGAGCCGCCCTATCAGCGTATTTATCAGCTTCAGGACAGGAGTGAAGAGGTTGATCAGCCCCTGGCCGAGCGTCGCTTTCAGGCTATCAAACTGGAGCTTCAATATACGGACCTGGTTTGCCCAGCCGTCCGAGGTGCGGATGAAATCACCGGATGCCAGAGAGAGCTGTTCCATGACGAACTGATAGCGGAGCGCGACCTTCTCCTGCTCCGTCATCTTTGCGGTCACTTTGCCGAAGCCATTCGCCAGGGCGTAGGTGTCGAGTGCGGCTTGCGTCATGACCACGCCTAGGTCTTTGAGCGTCTCAGTCTCGCCGGTGAATACGGATTTCAGCTTTATGTAGGCTTCGTCCTGAGCGATGTTGTAGAAAGATGCCACGTCGCCCGACAGCTGGGTCAGGGCCGTGGCCATCTCATACGCGTCCTTTTCAGCGAACCCGAAAGACTTTGACATCGCGCCAAATGTCCCGGCATACTGTTTGGCCATCGTCTCTGAGAGGCCTGCGGAGACAGCTGCATTCTTCGCGAACTCATCCACTTTGTCAGCCATGGTGGTGAACGTCACGTCCACCACGTTCTGGACTTCCTGGAGGTCGGAGCCGAGCTCCAAGGCCTCTTTCCCGAAATCCACTAGCTTCTTTATGGCGAACACGGAGCCTATGGCAACGCCCAGTTTCTTTACCGTGCTGCTCAGGCCCGAGAGCTGCCGCTGTACGTCTACCGTGCCGCGCCGGAAGCCGGACGTATCGATCCTGGAATCGAAGATGAGCGACCCGTCATAAGCCATCTGCACACCCCCTTTCTGGATCCCATGCATAAAAGGCTACAGCCATCTCAGCATGTTCTCCTTTTCTTTCCTGACCGCATCCGTCTCTTTTTTCTTGAGGTCGATCAGGGCCTTGTTGTCCCTGTAGAACTCTTTTTCATAGCTCTCCAGTTTTTTATGGTTTGCCTTCTTCTGGCGTATATGGATCACGGAAGAGAGCAGGCTCTCCCGCACTTCCATGAAATAGCCGAAGAATGTCCACCAGTGCAGGCTGGGCAGGCTCCGCACCTCTGTGTGGGCGACGCCGTTGACTGCTGGTATGATGATCGCTGCATCCTGTTCCCAGTCGATGAGCCGCGGGCTGTGCCTGCTGTCCTTTGTCTGGCCACAGTCGATGAACGCGCAGGCTTTTTCTAATGCCTCTTCCAGGTGTTCCCCTGGAATCTTGTACCAGTCCGGATAGAGGATCTTGAGCATCACGATCCCCTTGGCCTGATCGTCAAGGTCTGGGTCGTCCACCGCGGCCAGGATGTCCAGGACCGCCCTGAAATCATACCGGATAGGGTAGTCTGTGCCCGCTATGTCCAATGTGGTAGGGAGCTCGTATCCTGTCATCTTTCATATTTGGCTGTATACTTCCCGATGCCCGCCTGCATCCGCTGCTTCCGTTTTTCTAACTCAGGCTTGAGCTTTTCAGCGATCGTATCCATCACCATGAGGGCAAAGATGTCCCCGTCCTGCGATACCGTCGTGGCCGTGACCTCCCCAAATATCTCGTCGCTGGCATCATAGCCGAGCAGGTAGTTGATCCGGTCCTCGATCTCCCGGTTGAGCTCTTGCATGGCTTCTGGCGTCATCTCACCGGAAAAGCGTCCCTGCAAGCCCTCAAAACGTGCGGATACTTCCTCGGCGCGTTTCAATAGGTTTATATCTGTCGGGTTCATGCGGAAGGAGGAGAAGACCTCCCCATCCTCATCCGTGAATGTGAATTTGATCGTCCCGCGCGCAAATGTCCTATTTGTCTTCATCGTCCTATGCTCCTTTCATCATGCCGCTGTGCTGGTGATAAATTCATTCTTGGCCAGGTCCCAGCTGCCCCGCATACGGTTCCCGGTCTTATATATGGAAAATGGGGTCTGCACGCCGGTGGTATCCCCACCCACACTCTTTGGTATAACGACTGCGTCCTCTCTGTAAGCCCATACGACAGTCGGCGGGTCCGCCTCCGGGTCTGCGCCGGGCTTCAAGAGCACATCGACGACCGTTGTCCTGCACTGGTCGCCTTTTGCCCGCGTGTTGGCGAGCTCCATGATCTTTTGCGAGAGAGCGTCGTCATAGTCCTCGTAATAAAAGGGATCCACTTCGCTCTGGACTTCATAACCGGCCACTTTTACGGACTGTGCGCCCAGGATGTTCTTTTTAGTCTGTATATCCGGATTGAGTTCTTCGTTGTATTCCTCTAAGTCGTTCCCAAGGCGCACATAGTTTGCTTTTGTGCCGCCGAAAGACGCATCGATGTAATGCGCCAGATATTGCCTCTCAACCATAAGAGATATCTCCTTTCTTCAATGGAGGGGATGGATCAGCCCTCACCAGAGGGCCTTTTTCAGATAGCGCAGCTCAAGCTGTATCTGATACCGTGCGCTCTCCATGGATTCATCAAACAGATAGCCTGATGACAGGGCGCTGAGGCTCTTGGGGATATGGCCCTCCGGGAGGTCTGGGAATATCCCCAGCTTATCCTGCCTCTCTACCCAGGCCGCCAGCTCTTCATAAAAAGCGATGTTGCCTATGTTCTGTACCCGGTCCGCGCTGAAATACTCCCTGGAGCTGACCGCGAAGAGGTACCGGCGCAGGGAATCGCCATTGACGTACTTCTTTATGATCGGGGAGCAGGTCATGATCTCCAATGTGTACTCGACGGGGTCCGCGCCCCGGTAATCCACATGGAAATAGCCATCCTTGAGCATGGGACAGTCCATGAAATATCCTGAAAGGCTCTCTACAATGGATCCCATCCTAACTACCTCCTCCAGCTATGCGTTGGGCACCCCTTAGGATCGCCTCTTTGTGGGCTGTCTTCATACGCTCGAACCACGATCTCCCCCTCTGGCCGTTCCCGCCCCGGTTCTCGTAATACTGCCGCCGGGCATACGGGGCCAGATACTCAATCCTCCCGCTGCCGATGACCGTCCCCAGAGTGCCGGACTTGATCAGCATACCGGTCCGGCGCGGTGTCAGCGGATCCATATAGCGCAGGCATTCCGAGTCCACAAATCTCTGCGCGTCTGAAAAATTGCCGCTCATCTCCGCCCCGAAGCCAGATGACCACTCCAACCTAGCCGTTACACTGCCGCCACGCGTCCGTGCCGTGAACGCCCGCCCTCTGGGTGTCTGGATATTGATATCTTGCGCCATCTCTCACACCCCCTCTATCCGCCAATGGGGCAACCCGCCCCGGCGGTTGTCTGACCATGCCGTTACTTTACAAGTATCAATAATTAATTTTTGCAACTCCTTTAGACTGAAAACATCCGGCCCAATGCCACGCACGATATAGTCGCCCTTCTGGATGGTCCACAGACCGGAAACATCCTCAGCCTCCTGATACTCTCTTTGCGGGACATACTGTTTATCCACGCCTACATCCAGCGGGATCCGTATCTTATACAAGTCTGCGTTCACCAAGCCCGATGCTGATAGCTGCACTTTGTGCTCACAGTAAAAATGCACACCTTTTAAGACCGTGCAATGCCAGGTATCACTACGTGTCCCCGGGTCATATTTTTTGTTGTAGATTGTGATATCCGCGTTCGTTATCATCCGCACCCTCTATATAACAGCCCCGTAAAGGCCAGGTAAGGATATGCCGCCTGATATGCCTTTTCCCGGAGCGTCTCCTCGTGCACCTGGCCTGCCTGCCCTTCCGTCACGTAAGATACTGAATAGCCGTCATTATTCTCCGACGCGACCTCCCGGGCATCCCCTTGGACCTGTATCTTGGCTTTATCCGCGGCGTACACCTCACAGACCGCGCACACCGCATCCATGACCGCACCCATCTGGCAGTCTGCCGACTTCCCGCCTGTCAGGTACTGGATATATGCCTCAGCCTTCCGGGCCAGGGGCGGAAAATCTTCTGCAGATATCACCCTCCCCCCAAAATCATCCCGATAGTAGCCGTAATCCATCACGCACTCGCACCTGCCTTATACACAGCGAACGGACAGCGTTTCGTCTTATCTTTCGCCATGATATGGATCGGGTTCGGGATCTCCCACCCCAGCCGCATCACCGCACGCAGGGCGACCATGTCGTTCTGCATCAGGTTGTACTGGATCTCCCCGCTGGCTGGGTCCTGGATCACACCTTCTGTGAATATCTTGAACGTGATATCCTGCCGGATGGAGTACACCAGCTGGCCAAAATCCCCGGAGATCATCAGGGCCTTGGACGGGTCGAATGCCCCATTTCGTGGGAAGACCATCCGGTTGCCGTCCAGGCTGTAGTTTGTGCCGTTCTGCATATCGGATTTAAAGATGGGGTCTCCCACATCGTTCTTTAATCCCCTCAGTTTTGCCCGCATAGAGATATCAGCCATGTGGCCGGTCGGGAAATAGCCGGACTGCTCGATCATGGCGATCACGCCGTTTTCTCCCATCACATCTGTATACAGGTCTTTCGTGGTCGTCACAGCTTTCCCGGCGGCGGTCGCGGTCGACACCACATCATCACGCCACTGGGCCGGTTTATCCACACCGAAAAGGACAGCCCCGTCAATCTTCTGGCCGAACGCCTCGATCAGCCGAGGCCTCACCTCACCCCAGATGTCATAATCCGCGTCATCGACCACAGCCTCCGGGATCGGCACGATGACCGCAATCTCTTCGGCGTAGATTTTTTTCTTATCCCAGGCCATCTTTGTAGTCTGCTTCACGCCTGTATCCCCATTGACAAAATAGGCCACAGGCAACATGTCCAACACGGGCATGACCATCCGGTTGGATGTCATGTTTGGCAACCTGCGCCCCATAGACAACACCGCCGAACCTTCTGTCACACCCTGGATGATATCCCGGCTGACCTGTTCCGGTATCAGAGCATCCGCATCCGTCCTGCCCAGCAGTGTGCCTTCCCCCGCAAATTGCTGCAGGTCTAATGGTAATCTCAGTTTACTCATATATCCCTCACCTTCCCCGGATTGCATCCCGGATAGCGTTGTTGATCTGTTCATTGGCTGTCTGGGCACTGCCGCCGCCCTGTGCGCCCTCCGCACTGGTGGATACCCGATACACGCCCTGGCTGGCGTAACGTGGATTCTCTTTGATCCATTCACCCGCAGCCGTCTTGAAATCTTTTTTGTCTGTCACCAATTGGCTGACTTTGAAGAGGGCATAATCCAGGAATTCTTCCCTGACATGCATCCCGGCCAACGTCTTCTCGTTCTCATACTGTTCTATCTTTTTCAGTGCCTCATCCCGCTCTGTTTCCAGGGCTGCCACATTGGGCTGTCCGCTCCTCTGTTTCTCCCGGAAGTCCGCGATCGCCTGGGTGACTTCTGCCTCCGACATGCCCTGTTTTTGGAAATAGCCCTTCAGTGCATCGGCCTCTGCTTTCTGCGCCCTGGCCTGTGCAATCTCCTCAGCCTGTTCATATGTATAGGACGGGACTGGGTCGCCGCCTCCATTCCCGCCTCTTGCAGGTGCAGGCGGACCCCCTCCATCGCCTCCGTCGCCTCCAGGCTCTGCAAACATCTGTAATCTCATCGGTAACTTAAGATCCCTCATGACCTTCTCCTTTCTCTCCGTGGAGCTACCCTGCCCCTCATGTCCAGATATATCCTCTCGCGCTGTTGCACCAATCCCATCTTTTTAGAAAATACGGCATACTCATCTAACTGCCCCTGGTACCTACACCTCGCCAACATGACCTCTTCATCACTCGCACCTCCATGTTTCAGTAAATGCACCTTTTCCCTCTGCACCCGCATGGCCGTCTCCATCTGCCGTTGTTTC
>Ga0137309_102605_pt1 | contig 10597 bp, 15 predicted proteins | sample NAcewiD2O_June_FD_97179 | JGI IMG/M metagenome (GOLD analysis project Ga0137309, IMG submission 97179) | Mouse cecal microbial communities from Vienna, Austria - N-Acetylneuraminic amended D2O_June | ecosystem: Host-associated > Mammals > Digestive system > Large intestine > Cecum | place...
GGCCCAGAAAAAAGACGCCAGCCGGAGCGCGGGAGGCCGGTTGAGAAGTACCCGCCCGAAAATGCAGATTTTACAAAATGGCCGGAGTATGCACCCACACCACAAGGAGGTGAGAACGTGAGAAACTACCGATATTTGACGCTGGCAGACCGCGAGGCGCTGGAGTCCCGCTATCTCAAAGGAGAACGCCCGCAGGATATAGCCGACTCTCTCGGCGTGCATGTGGCGACTATCTACAAAGAGCTGAAACGCGGGGACACCGGGGATCTGGACTGCAACATGCGGCCGGGCTACAACGCAAAGCTGGCCCAGCTGCGGCTCCAGCAAAACCTCAAACGTAGAGGCAGCAAGGCCAAACCTGAACAGCAGAAACTTGAAACTGTCACCACATAACGCACAAGAAAGGAACACTCCGCCATGATGTTAGAAGAATTTGAAAAAAGAACGGGCTACTTCCCTACCATGGAAGAATACGCAGCTATTGAGAAGGCTTATATGGAGTTTAGCGGCGACAAGGACGCCTTTTGCAAAGCCTACAAGAAGAACGAGGACGGGATCGCCGAAAGGATCCAGCGCGAGGTGAATATGCAGCACATCAACGCGCAGAGCGAGGCCGAGAAAGCTCAGAAGGCCATGGAAGAACGGATCGCGGAACTGGAGAAGGCTCTGGAACGCGAGCAGGAATGGCGGCCCTACGAGGACACCGACAACGTGCAGCAGGCCGACTACGAAAGACTGGCGAGCCAATCTGACACCGAGCACATGAGCGACGAAAAAGCCAAGGATCTGCTCTATGAGTGGTACGGCTTCGCAAAGGAGAAAATCAAGATACACCACAGCGTCCCGGTTTACGAAGTCAACCGCCACAGAAGGCTGAGGAAAGTCGGCGAGCTTGACCGCTCCCCGCTCTACAATGCGACCGACTGGAACTATATCCGCTTCGACTGCGGCTGCATGAGCTACGAGCTTTACAATGATAACCTGCGGCCATACATGCACTGAAAGGAGGCACCGGCATGGCAAACACTGACGACTTCAAATATGACGCCGCTCTCTTGTGTCGGGCTTCGTTTCCGGCCGTTCTGGAGGACGGCCGCCCCGGCATTGTGGAGGTATCAGTTTACCGGCTCAATGCCGTGGCTGTCACCAGTTATCTGCTCGACGGCTTCGAGCCCCTGCTCCGTTTCCTCGGCATGGACGGGACGGACACTTACATAACCCGGCACGAGGTTGACGACCTTTTCACCGTCGTGCATATCGACAAGGAGGCAGCACCATGGCAGCAATAAACGCAATCGCAAAAGACTGGGCCGACGAGCTCCGCGACGGGATCGCGTGGGTGATCGTCTGGAAAACCGGCCGGAGCTGGAACGCTACGGCGGTATGGCTGAACAGTGACGACGACACCTTCGATCCGGAGGATCTGGAGCAGGCCCGCAAGATACTGGAGCAGGATCCGAACGCCGTTATGTTGAACGGCTACTACTGCGGACACTTCGGCGAGGACATGACCGTGGCAGAGCTGGCGGCGGGGATCCGCTGGCACTACGAAAACGGCTACAACCTGCTGGACGGCTCGACGGCATTTCCAGCGGAGCCAATGGAGCGCCCGGCCGATCTTCCGGCCTCTCTCCCGTGGTACGGCAAGGCCACCAGCGCAGAGCCGGATCCCTACGTCTACGACGGCTACATGAGCCCGGAGGACTTCGAGCTCATGCACAAGAACATGGAGGCAGACCGGCAGCGGGAAAAGTCGCCGCCCGAAGGTCCCACCGCAGAGCTGGCGCTCACCTTTACGCCAGAGACGGCCGCCGCACTTCTGGAGGCAATAACGCCGCCCCTGCTACGGGCCGTCCAGTATGCTGCCGAAGTGGCAAGGAAGGCATGGGACGCCTTCATGGAAGTGATAAGAAAAACGGTGGCAACCGTGGCCGATCTGGCGGGCAAATTCGTGGACGCTATGCTCTGCACCGCGAACGACCACCCGAAATGGTGGCACTATTACAAGCACGCAAAGAAGTGGCGCGTGCGCAAGAAATACCGGCGACGGCTGGAACGACAGCTCTATGACAAACTGCTGGCCGCCGCTTCTGGATAGGAGGTGAGCACATGAAGTACAAAGTTTGCCCGAAATGCGGCGCACATTTAGACCATGGCGAGTGCTGCGACTGCGAGGATCGCAAGGAGCAGGAAGCCGCAAAGCTGGGCGCGGAACCGGCAACCAAACCGGCAACCATGGACAAGCGCGAGCCCGTTCTCGCACTCATGCCCGGCGCATGACCGGCGCACGGTATGAGACATGCCGCGAGTGCGGGCTGGAATGGAATGTAAGCAAACAAGCAACGATCCCGCGGCGCGGCTACCTTTGCCCGCGGTGCAGAAACCAAACAAGGCGCAAGCCTGAAAAAGTCCAGACAAGAACCCAGTAGGCTGCCGCCGACTATAAGCTCTGGCATGTTGGAGCGCCTGAGCAGAAAGGAGAAAATATATGCAACCCATAAATGTGCTGAGTTTATTCGACGGAATATCATGCGGGCGCGTGGCTCTGGAAAGAGCGGGCATTCCCGTGGCTCAATACTATGCAAGCGAAATCCTAAGCGACGCGATCAAAATAGCGCACAAGAACTACCCGGACACGGTAGACCTCGGCGACATTACAAAAATAAGCGACGAAACAATGGACACCCTACCCCAGATCGACCTCCTGATCGGCGGCTCTCCGTGTCAAGATCTCAGTGTTTACAAGTTTGACCGCGGAGAATGTACCGGCCTAAACGGTGAAAAGAGCGGATTATTCTATCACTACTTGCGAATTTTGAAATACATAAAACCTCGCTTTTTCCTGCTTGAAAACGTCCCCATGCTAAAACAATGGGAAGATACGATCTCCGAACTGCTGGGAGTCAAGCCGATCCTCATAAATTCAAGTTTAGTATGCGCGGCAGACAGAAAGAGGCTTTACTGGACAAACATTCCCGGAGTATCACAACCGGAGGATAGGGGGATCGTGCTCGCGGATATTGTGCAGAACGCTGACGAGGTGCCTCAGAAATACTGGTACGACAAACCGTTTACCTATAACGGAGACGACGAAAAGGTACAATGTACCCTTCAAATGAAAGGCCATAGGCACATGAAAGAGGTTTACAACCTCAAAGGAAAATGCGCAACACTGACAACTTGCAACGGCGGGAATTTACAGAAAAAGGTATATCAGGACGGACGCTGCCGAAAGCTGACGCCGCTTGAATATGAACGGCTCCAGACTCTGCCGGAGGGATACACCGAGGGGATCTGCGACACGGCGAGATACTCGGCTATCGGCAATGGGTGGACGGTTGATATTATCGCCCACATTCTCGGACATATAGGCAAAAACGAGCAAAAGCCAGCCGAAAACGTCGAGGATCTGAAAGTGATAAAGGGTGAAACCGAGCACAAAGATCCGGAAACTCAGGAAAAACGAAAAGAGCCAGAAAAGGCACCCGACGAGCCGCTCGTCGCCTTTAATGCTGTAATGCAGCTGAAACAGCTTGCAGATGAACGCAAAAAGCTGGCGGCTATCAATCCAGACAATAACCGATTTACAAACGACGTTCTCGCCATAGAGTACGCCCTCAGCGTACTGGAAACCGTATGTTAAAAGAAAGGAGCGAACACATGAGAAACGAGGTTATTTTTGACAGCAGGGGGATCCCTGACATTCTGGTGGTATTCACCCCGGACGAGCTGGGCCTCCCGGCAGAAATCAAGGGCCGGGCCGTGAAGGAGTACGCGATCAGCAAGTACCCAAACACCCTGATCGGGGGCGTGCCCTACTCCCTGCCCTACCAGCAGCCCGCCGTCAACGTCAACCATGACGAGGCGATCCGGCTCTGCGAAAGCAAGGGCCCCGGCTGGCACTTAATCACTAATGACGAGTGGGCCGCACTGGCACACCAGAGCCGCAAGAACGGCACCCTCCCCCGTGGAAACACTGATTACGGAAAGAGCCACAGCCACCCGGAGGAAACCGGCACTACATACAAAGACAACAGCGGCAGCAGCAAAACCCTGACCGGCTCCGGCCCGGTGACATGGAACCACGACCACACGGCCGAGGGAGTCGCCGACATGTGCGGCAATATCTGGGAGCACGTCGGAGGGATCCGCTTCTTAAACGGGCAGGTGCAGGTGATCCCAAACAACGAAGCGGCAGCAGGCGCAGATCAGTCCAAAGACTCGAAGGAGTGGACGCCGATCCGTACTGCCGACGGAGGAAAAGTCCACTACAACATAGAGGACGGCAGGATCGAGCTCCGGGCGGTGGCTCTGGACGGCAAGGACTACGACGGCGTGGAGTTCAAAGAGCTGGACGGCTCGGCAATCGACATACCGGAGCAGCTGATCGAGCTCGGCCTCTACCCTGCGCCCGGATATGAGGGCACGGACTATTTCTGGCTGGACACTGACGGTGAAAGGATCGTGATCCGCGGGGGCGCCTGGCCCAGCGGTGCGAACGCTGGTGTGTTCTCCTTCCACGGCCACCACTCCCGCGCGTGTGTCGCCCCGGACGTGGGCTTCCGCTCCGCTTTAATTCGATACTCTGGCGACTCTGGCGATCTGGATAATCTGGACGGCAAAGACGGCAAGCAGACCGAAGAACCGAGAAAAGAAACCGCCGCGCCGTCGTTCGACACGCTGCCCGGCCCCGTACAGTTACCCACGCTTGTGCGGCTTATACTGGCCCGCCAGCTGACTATCCTTTACGAAGCGGCAGGCGGCAAGGATCCCGAAGGTTTCAAGCGTATAGCGAACACGGCCACCGACAAGGAGCTCCAGCAGGCTGCGGCCCTCTCGCTGTCTCTGTCTCAGGCGAACACGGCCGTGGAGCTTTACCGCAACGTGAGCCAGCAGCTCAAAATTGCCAACACCCTGACGCTGACGATCGGGAAGGAGGCGGCCGACCATGAATAACCTCCGCGAAGTTTTCCAGAAATATGCGGCCGTCGTTTTCTTCGATACCGAGACAAGCGGGCTCGACGCCGACACCTGCCAGATCATAGAGCTGGCGGCGATCCGGATCGAACAGACCGACCGGGGCACCCTCCGGGTGGTGAAAACCTTCGACGACTTCATAAGGCTGCCGGAGGGCGAAAAGCTGCCGGAGAAGATCACCGAACTGACGGGGATCACCGACGAAATGCTGGAAAAGGAAGGGCTCGACGAAAACGACGCCGTGTACGACTTTGAGGAACTTCTCAACGATACGGCCGGGCCGGTGCTACTGGCAGCGCACAACGCCCAGTTTGATCTCCAGTTTGTCGGAACCATGGCCGAACGCTACGCGCAGCCCTGCGCCGAGCTTCTGGCCCGCGCCGACTACCTCGACACCCTGACCGTGTATAAAGACCGGCGGCCATATCCTCATAAGCTGGCGAACGCGATCGCAGCCTACAAGCTGGAGGACAAGGTGCAGAACTCCCACCGGGCGATCGACGACGTGGCGGCGCTTTTCGAGGTATGCAGGGCCATGGACGACGAGCGGGCCGATCTTCTGGAGTATGTGAACATTTTCGGCTACAACCCGAAGTACGGCGTCGCAGGCCGCCGCCTCGCTGGCGTGACCTACTGGCCGCAGCGCTTCAACAAGTTTATGCAGTCGCCGGACTATACACTCCCGGCGCTGGCAAAGAAAGGAGCGAAGGCATGAGCAACGCCGTTATTATAACCCTGATAATTTGCGCGACGCTGATCGCGCTCAGCCTGATAAACAAGAAAAAGAAATAGGAGGCAGAATCATGGAAAGAAGCGAAAATCTCGCGGGGGGGGTAAACGCATGAACCACAGCGCCCCGCTGACGCCGGAGCAGCGAGAACTCGCCGCCCGGCACCACCAGACAATATATTCATACCTCCGGGGCAAAAGGCTGGACGCCTCGGAGTGGTACGACGTGGCCGTGTTCGGCTACCTTCGGGCCGTCCGGCTCTACACCGAGCGGCCGGAGCTCCAGCGCTATTCCTTTACCACCATAGCGGGCAAGACCATGAGCTCGGAAATTGACAAGGAACGCAGGAAAGCACGGCGCAGGATCCAGCCCCTCAGCCTTGACGCAGAGCTGACCGAGGACGGCCTGACCTTGTACGGCCTGATCGGGGATCCCAAATTTTTGCCGTATCAGCAAGAGGACGAAGTGGTGGCGGCCCAATACATGCCGCTGCTGGAAGTCCTGACAGAGCAGCAGCTCGCCGTCCTCACCATGAAGGCGCAAGGCTACACCTACCGGGAGATCGCCGAAGCGCTGGGTCTGAATACATGGAGGGCCGCAGCCTCTACGGCAGACCGGGGGCGGCAGGCAATCAGACGGGCCGAGGACAAGCGCAGCGACGCCCTGAAAGCCAAAACAGACAAAGAGCTGGGCTGGTGTACCCCGGCCGACCTTTTCAGGGAGTGTGAGGCATACGCCCGCAGGAAGCTGGCACTCAATAAGCTGCGCACCGGCGACAGCTACGGCGAGAACTACCTCGCGCTGCTGACGGCCGACACAATCCGCGAGCGGGGATTTTCCCGCTACACCCTAAAACGCTATGAACTGGAGGCAGCAATATGACAGAAAAAAAGAACGGCCGCCCGACGCAACCGGGCAGCCATTCGGTGAGCTATCAGCACCGACGCCGAAAGCCTACGCCTATTTTACACCGGCTGGCGGCAAAATGCAAGGGCCTGAACTGGCGCTGGATCCTCCCTGCCCTTCTCGCGCTTCTCGTCCTCTTTTCCCTTGTGTGCTATGTGACGGGGATCAGCAAGAAGCAGGCAGCGGATGACGAGCCCACGACAACGGCCACCGAGGCACCGGAACCGACGCCGGAGCCTACGCAGCCGCCCGCCTATGTGTTTATATATGGCGAGGGCTGCCCGGTAAATATGCAGGCCATGACGGACGCATGGGCGACAGAGGCAGGATTTGAGAAAAGATACATCATCACCGACGAGGAACGCTACGAGCTGGCGTCTGCAATCACCGCCGAGGCAATCGGCGAACCCTTCGCGGGCAAGGTGGCCGTGGCCCAGTGCATACTCCAAGCATGTGAGGACGACGGGATCCGGCCGATCGAGGCCCTGACAAGGTACAAATACAGCACCCGCAGGCCGGAGCCGACCGACGAGGCGCTGGCAGCCGTGTTCGACTTCGGGCACGTCGCCACCAACGAGCCAATCAAGTATTTCTACGCGCCGGATCTCGTGGCAAGCCTCTGGCACGAGTCGCAGGTGTATGTAATGACAATAAACAACCACAGATTTTTCAAGGAGGTGCAGCATGGACAAGGAAACCAAGAGCCCGATCGATCTTGTGACTGAGCTTCTGGCAATTATGACGGCGCGGGCCGTCGAAACTGAACGCCAGAGGGACGAGGCCCAAAAGTCTGCGAACGAGTGGTACCAGAACTGGCAGCACAAAGACGCCGAGCTCAAAGAAGCGGTGGCAAAGCTGCACGCAGAGATCGGAGAACATCAAGAAACCCGGCGGCAGCTCCGGGAAGCATTGAACAATCAGGAAGGAGATCAGGATCATGGGGAAAGCAATCACTAAGGCGAAGGAGATCGCCGCAGAAACCAAGAACACCACGGCGGCCTCTGCTGCCGGTATCACTACCGACGAAGCGGGCAAGGCGCTGGCCGAGGCAGGCGCAGCCATGGCGGCCCCTGCTGCTCAGGAAGAACCGCAGGCACCGGCCGTCACTCTGGACGAGCTGGAGGGCATGGACGACGCCCTCTGGACGCAGGACGAAGCCGAGGACGCCCCGCGCCCCGCGTGGAGGATCACCGACGACGGCTGCGCCGACTGGGCCTGCCGCAAAATCGCAGAGGAAAAGGCCGAGCTTGACCGGATCCGGGAGCTGGCAGACGCCCAGATCCAGAAGATCGAGGAAAAGGTGGCGGCTGCCGAGCGCCGTTTCCAGAATGGCACCCGTTTTCTCACCGGAAAGCTCGCGGAATATTTCGAGACGGTGCCGCACAAGACCACAAAGACCAAAGCAAGCTACCGGCTGCTGTCTGGCACCCTGACGCGCAAATTCGGCAGCACAACCATGAAGCAGGACGACGAGAAGCTCGTGCAGTTTTTCAAAGACTCCGGCCAGCTGGAGTTTATCAAGACCGAGGAAAAGCCGAGGTGGGGAGACTTCAAAAAGCGGCTTGAAATCATGGGTGGCAGCGTCGTGGACAAAGAAACCGGCGAGATCGTGGAAGGCGTGACCGTCGAAACGAAACCGGACACCTTCACGGTGGACGTATAAGGAGGCAGACATGGCAGGAAGTACCAGCAAGACAGCTGCAGCACCGCAGCCAAAGGCCGCAGAAGCGCCTCCGCGCGAGGCTCTCAGCCTTCAAGAAAAATTCATCAAGCTACGGGAGGCCGTGCCGTCTATCTCCCAGAAGCAGCACAGCGACGGCGTAAAGTATAAGTTTGCAAAGATTTTCGACGTTTACGAGCTTCTCACCCCGGCCATGAACCAATACGGCGTCAACTTCGACATAGTGGCCGAAAAGGCCACCAGACACACGGAGAATGGCGACGAGGTGTACTATCACACCTACCAGCAGCAGACGCGCAACGGAGCCCGGATCGTGTGGGTATATGAGGCAGATATAACGATCCGCTGGACGAACGCGGACGATCCGGAGGATAGGCTGGAGGTAACTCTCCACGCAATCGGCACCAATGACGGCGGCCCGGACAAGGCCAAGGGCTCCGCATGGACATATTGCCTTAAATATTATCTTTTTGAGAAATTCGGCATAGATCAGGGCGACGACGATCCAGACATGAACGACCACGGCAGCGAAGCACCACCGCCCCAAAATCGCCCCACAGCGCCTCAAAACGGTGCCGCGGGCAGAAATACCGGGCCGCAGCCACAAAACGCCCAGAACGGGCACACGGGCGCTTCACGGCCCCTATCTGACGCGCAGCTCTCCCGCATGTACCGAAAAGGCGAGGACGCCGGGATCACGCAGGCACAGATCAATGAGAAAATCGCCAAGAGCTACGGGCAGCAGGATCCGCACAATATGACGCGGGCCCAGTATGACGAAATCTGCAAGCAGCTGGACGCCGAGGCGAAAAAACAGCAAGGAGGGACTGCAAATGTTTAACCATGTGGCACTTCTGGGCCGTCTGGCTCAGGAACCCGAACTCAGATACACGCAAGGCGGCACTCCGGTGGTGAGCTTCGATCTCGCTGTTCAGGTGCCGAGCAAAGACAAAGACACACCGCCGGACTACATACCGATCGTGTGCTGGCGGGAGCAGGCCGAGTTTTGCGAGCGATACCTGACAAAAGGCCGCCAAGTAGTCGTTGAGGGCCGCATTTCCACGCGAAAATATGACGGCAGCGACGGCAAGCGGCACAAAGTCGTGGAAGTCAACGCCTCCCGGATCTACTTCGCCGACGGCAAGGAGTCTGGCGGTGGCGGCTATGGAGACGGATATTCAGGATAACAGAAAGGAGGCAGAGCCGTGGCTCAGGACGCAAAAAAAGGCTTTTTGCTTTATTACGACTACCGAAAGCACCTCGCCCTCCTGAACGACGAGGAACGCGGGAAGCTGCTCATGGCTCTGCTGGACTATGGCGAACACGGCACCCAGCCAGAGCTCGAAGGGGCCGCCCTTATGGCTTTTTCCTTCATTCAGGCACAAATGGACAGAGACGCCGAGAAGTACGCCGAAACCGTCAAGAAACGAAGCGAAGCGGGGAAAATGGGCGGCAGACCTTCAAAAGCACAAAAAGCAAATGCTTTTTCTGAAAAGCAAAGCGAACCAAAAAAAGGAGATACAGTAACAGATACAGAGACAGTAACAGATACAGATATAGTTCACCCCCTACCCCCTAAAGGGGGCCAGCAGCAGCCCGTCCCTTTTGCGCAGATCGCCGAACTTTATCACGCGATATGCACCAGCTACCCGCAACTGCGGGCCATTGAGGGCAACCGGCAAAAGCTGATCGCAGGCCGCTGGAAGAAATACCGAACGCTCGACGCCTTCCGGGAGCTATTCGAGAAGGCCGAGGCGTCGGACTTCCTGAAAGGCGACAACGATCGGGGCTGGACGGCAGACTTTGACTGGCTGATCCGGCCCACCAACATGAGCAAGGTGCTGGAGGGGAAATACGACAACGACAAGCTGAAAGGAGGACAAGGGCATGGAGACAATAGCGGACGTTCTGGCGGGCAGAACGGCAACGCCGGAAAACGGGACGAGACGCCCCTCTCCGGCTTCCAAATGGCAGACAGCTGAACCGGAGGCCCAGAAGTCGGAGCCGTGGATCCTCAGCAACTCGCCGGAGGCTGCGGGCTTCAACCCGCCGGAGCCGGTGCCGTGTGAATACTGCGGCAAGCTGCGGCTGACGAAGGGCTTCAAGTTTGGAGAGCGTATCATGTGGGCCCCGTATGGCCCAGAGCGCTGCGACTGCCCGGAGGCCGTGGCCCAGTATGAGCAGGAAACAGCCGAACGGGAGGCAAGGGAACGGGCTGAACGCGAAGCCAAGGAAGCCGAGGAAATGCGCGGCCGCGTGCGCCGTATCATAGGCGACAGCGGCATGAGCGCCCGCTTCCTTCG
>Ga0137309_102607_pt1 | contig 10596 bp, 10 predicted proteins | sample NAcewiD2O_June_FD_97179 | JGI IMG/M metagenome (GOLD analysis project Ga0137309, IMG submission 97179) | Mouse cecal microbial communities from Vienna, Austria - N-Acetylneuraminic amended D2O_June | ecosystem: Host-associated > Mammals > Digestive system > Large intestine > Cecum | place...
GAAGCTCAAGTCTGAGGTGTCAAAAGGCTTAGCGTCCACAGACGCAATAAGCCAGAACTCATGTGAAAAGCCGCTATATTTTTATACTGGTATGATGGAAAACGGCAGGGGAGTGTGATACACATGATGTATTTGAGACCTGGCAACTTGATTAAAGAATTTGTGGTTGCAACTAAGAAATCTAAAAGAGTCAATGGGAGAATGGCAGATGTTTATGAGAAGACCTCCGTTTTTCTGAACGGGTATCTTACCGTTGCAACGCAGACGCAAGCCGAGCAGACAAAAAATCGCTGGGATCAGGACCAACACTCACTTACCCATACAATCGTAGATCATGGCCCTTCGATTGCAAAAAAAGGGGATAGGCTGATACACGATAAGAGTTCAAGGGTATTTGAAGTACTTGCGGTAGATGACGTGGGAGAACTTGGGATAACTACTATTTATTATGCTGAAGAAAGGAATGATGTCAGATGAGTCCAGGGGAAGCACCAGGAGCACTGAGGCTGGCTGTTGACAGTGAAATACGGAAGGTGAACCAGAAAGTGATCGCAAGAGGTCCACGGGCCGTAAACGCTATCAGGAACGCTGAGCTGAAGGTACTCAGTGGAAATAAAAGCCCTTCACCTCCCGGTTCTCCTCCTGGAAGGCGCACAGGGCATCTCCGGCTTGCATGGACTGGCGGCAGTGATGTTACTGGTGGCAGCGGAAAAGGAATTGCCATAAATGTATGGCTTGAAAGCGGATCTCACTATGCCGGCTATCTTGAAGGTGGTACAAGGAAAATGGATGCAAGGCCATTCGTGGATAAAATAAAGGTTGCTGCCGCGCCCAAGATAATTGCGGTATACAGTTCGATATAGGAGGGATTTATACGAATATGCTAATAGTAAGTAAAACCATGCAGCTATTCGACATGAAAGAAATCAAATGCGGAATGCTGATGTATGCAAAGCATCATACATGGGATAAAGGGGAGCGCGGATTTATAACATATGCAGATGAAGAACTTATCATTGTGCAGTATTATCCGGGAATAGGCAATGTTACGAACCATCTTAAACTATATGCGGAAGAAGTGGCCGCCGGAGAGTGGAAAGTAAGGTGGTCGGATGATTTGAGTGATGTTCATGAGTATCCAGAGCCGGAGGTGAACCCGTGAATCTCGAAGGTTTGATAGATAAGTGGTTGGTCGAGGATGAAATTTTCAAAAGTAGTCTTGCACAATACAGCGGATTTCCGGCTATATTTAACGGGTCGGTACCGGATGATAAACAGGATGGGTGGGAAGGAAAGGCTCAATACCCAAGAATATGTTACGCCCTGGACTTCCAAGTGAATCCCGAAAGGGCCAGTGTTGGAACAATGGACTTTGCGATTTATTGCGAAAGCTCAGATTCAGGACTCCAAAAACTCGAATCTGAGGCAAAGAGCAGATTAAAAGATGTTATCATGCGTCCGGAGAATGAATCTCCATACTGTTTTACATGGAGCAGTACGGAAGCCTTTGAATATAGCAAAGGAATTGTGGGGATTGATATTCATTTCGATATCCGTGAATTTCCTTCGCAGGAAACGACAGATCCGGATCCCATAATGGCCATGAACAAATTCATTAAAGAAATGTATAAAGAGTTTCTGGTTCTTGGGTGGGATAAAATCGGAGATTTTGTAAGCGCGAAAGATTTTCCTCTGTTTTATTGTCGGTTGGACAACCAAGAGAGAGGGCTTGAAACGAATAGTGTTGTGTGGATGAACTGCAAAATAGCGGTTCATTTTTTATGTCCCGAAACAGATATGAGGCTAAAGGCGATTACTGCCCTCGCCCAGAACCTTTCATTGAATGGCGAAGTGATTATGATGGATGGATCACCTATGACTGTGCAAAGGCTACAGCAGAATAACAAAGCAGATTATCTGTCTGAGGGACAGCTATATGTAACATGTAAATATGGTTTGTTGCGGTATAAAAGTAAACCGCATCGGATCACAGAAGCGAAAATTAATTTTTAGGAGGTAAACATGGCAGTGCAGAAAGAAAAAGCTACAGAAAATGCTACTGTGGCACACAAAAAAGTGGAAGAACCAAAGTATTCTGTTCGGGAACTGGCGGCAGCCTCCGCCCGCTTCGGCGTTCGCCCGGAATGCGTGACTGCAGCTATGCAGTTTAATCGCTTGCAGGAGGCGACAGTGAATGAAGCTAAAAAGATTATCGAAATATTTATGAAAAGGGAGGTAAAGTAAATGGCTGGTACATTTATGGCAGGAGAAGTTAAAGTTAGACCTGGGTCTTACTTTAACATACAGAAAACAGGTGACAATGCCATTTCTGGAGCGCAGGACGGTATTGTTGCTGTTATCTTTAAATCTGATTTTGGTCCACTCGGAACTGCAGTGGAAATCAGTGCGGAAGATGGATATGAGAAGACTTACGGGACGGAGTTGACAACCGATGCAATCAGAGAGGTACTTGCAGGAGGGGCGACAAAGGTAATCGCTTGCAGGATTGGAAAGGGCGGAACACAGTCAAATGTTAAGTTGGCAGGAGGCGAAGATTCTGGAGATGCCGTGTCCATTACATCAAAACATGCTGGCACGAAAGAATTTAGCGTTACAGTAAGAGAAAAGCTTTCGGATGATACAAAGAAAGAGTGCGTGATTTATTCCGGTACAAAAGAATTTGAGAAGGTGGAATTTGATGCAGGAGAAAATGAAGTGGAATCGCTGGTTTTGGCGTTTATCAACTCCACAAACTTTATTGTTGCACCTATTTCAAGTGCATCCGGAATCGTAGACATTGTATCACAGAAAGATTTTACTGCCGGAACGAATCCCACAATTACGACAGAGGACTATTCCGATGGCTTCGCGGCTGTAGAACCGTTTTACTTTAACGCAATTTGCGTTGACACGGAAGATACGGCGGTACATGCGCTACTCTCATCATATGTTGACCGTATTTTTAATGCCGGGCAGCTTACACTTGGTGTCGTAGCTGAGAAAAAAACGGTTCCGATTGCAGACAGGATGAGTCATGGAGCAGCGTTCAATAGTGAGAAAATGCACTATGTTATCAACGCTGCTGTAAAGAAGTCTGCTGTAAGCCTTGATGGGTACCAGACGGCGGCCAGGATTGCCGGTATGATTGCGGCGTGTCCGTCAAATACATCTCTTACCCATACCGTAATTGATGGATTTACAGAGCTTGAGGAAGTAATGACTTCTACACAGATGGCGAAGGCAGAGACAATGGGGTGCATTGTATTAAGCAAGAACACAAACCAGCAGGTATGGATTGACAGTGCGATTAATACCCTGGTTACCCCATCTGATTCTCAGGATGATGGATGGAAGAAGATTAGAAGGACAAAGACCCGGTACGAATTAATCACAAGGGCGAATAATCAGTCGGACGCTCTCATCGGCAAGGTTGACAACGATGTAAATGGACGCGCAACGATTGTCAGCCAGGTGCAGGGAGTTGTAAACTCGATGATTCAGGAGGGAAAACTTGTATCCGGAACGGTAACAGAGAGTACGGTTTATAAGGCGGATGGTGATTCTGCATGGTTTGAAATTCAGGTTATCGACAAGGATTCTGCAGAGCATATCTATTTAACTTTCAAATTCAGATTCAGCACACAGCAGGAGGGATAATAAATGGCTATTAATAACAGAGCGGCCGGAGATGCCCGGCATGCAAGAACCGGCAAGGACGGTGGATTATACAGCGAGGATGGAATTCTTTTTGCAAGTATGGAAAGCTTTTCCTCTAAAGCAACATATAATAATGCGAAGTACAATGTATTAGGCGACCCGCAGGAGCACGAGACAGCAAATTCATATGGAATTGCACTCACCTTCACGGAAATTATCGTGGAGGATATTGACTTGTTCAAAGAGCTTATTGAAGCAATGAACAACGGAGAGACACCTAACTGGACATTCCAAGGGGTGCTCCAGGGAAGAAATGGCAGCGAAGAAAGAGTGGTATACCGTGACTGCATCCCTTCCGGAGACATCGATCTGCAGAACATTGCCAATGGAGATACCATTAAGAGAGCGTGGAGCTTATATGTGAACGGGAAACCGTCACTTCAGAAAATGCTTACAATTTAATGAACCATAATTCATGGGGCGCTGATTCGCCCCTATTTAATTTTAAGGAGGATTTATCATGGATACAAAGAAAAACGAAATGGCAGAAAGCAAAGTTGAAGATATAAATTTCACCCCGGAGCAGACGAAAAACCAGATGCTCGTAAATGAGAACGATTTTATCCAGGGGCTTCTTGGAGCTGTTGACTATAAAACAAATGAGACGCAGAAAATTGAAGTAATAATGGGCGGAAGCCTATTTTTCGCTTTCCGGATTCGCCCATTGGGAGAGGATGAATATAACCAGTGTAGAAAAAAATACACGAAGTACGTTAGGAACAAACAGTTGGGAATCAAGCTCCCGGAGGATACGGACAATACGAAATATCGCTGCTCTCTGATTTACAACGCTACTGTCGAAGAAGACAGAAAGAATCTTTGGGACAATAGAGACATCTGGAAAGCACTTGAGGGAAAAGGATTTGCTGTAGTTAATGCGCTGGATGTTATCGAAGCTTCTCTGCCGGCGGGATACAAAGAATCCATCGTGGAAGCAATCGACAAGCTTAGCGGTTACGACAGCTCAAACCTTGAGGAAGTGGCAAAAAACTAATCAAAGCCGGCGGCCACGCTACATTGCTACACCATATTTTTCAGAGAACAGGTATCACGCCTGAAGAGGTGTACGCAAAGCCGCCGGGGGTACGGGCCTTTATGTTTGCATCTATGATGGTCCGCTTAGAAAATGATAAAGGGGGTGAGCTGGATGGCTGAAACCATAAGGATAGAAATACCTATTGAGACTATAGACAACACGGATCCGGCTCTCTCTGCCATCATAAGCAAGTTTGAAAAACTTGCCGATGTTACGAAAAGCGCACAGAAGTCCGTGAAGCAAGGAGTGCAGCAAGCGGGGAATTCAGCCAGTCAAGCTGCGGAGAAAGTTGAAAGTTCAGTAAAAAAAGTATCGGAATCTGTAAGCAATATCGGAAGGTCAACAAGTCAGGCAAAGCAGCAAGTATCAGCATTTGATAAGACGGCAGAAAAGTCACAGAAATCTTTGTCAAACTGGGTAAAACAGAAATATCAGCTAATCATCGAGGCTAAAGACAAGGTAAGTCCAATCGTTTCAAAGATATCTGCCAGCGTCAAATCGTTCGCCGGGAAAACATGGCATACGACATTGAAAGCTATAGATTTAGTTACATCTCCAGTAAGAAAAATCTTTAACCTCTTGAAAAGTCCTTTAATGGCAGCGGGTCTAACTCTATCCCTGGGAGCAGGGTTGGCGAGTTCCGTGCAGACATTTGCAGGGTTTGAAGCCGCCATGAGCCAGGTGAAAGCAATTTCAGGGGCAACAGGGGAAGAATTTACCCAACTGACGAACAAAGCGAAGCAGATGGGCGCAACAACCAAGTTTACGGCCACGGAGAGCGCCGAAGCATTTAATTATATGGCAATGGCCGGATGGAAGACGCAGGACATGCTTGACGGTATCGAAGGTATTATGAACCTCGCGGCGGCAAGCGGGGAAGACCTGGGTACTACCAGCGATATTGTAACGGACGCTCTAACGGCATTCAACCTTACTGCCAAAGACAGCGGTCATTTTTCTGACGTGTTGGCACAAGCAGCAGCAAATGCAAACACCAATGTGGGGAAAATGGGGCAGACTTTCCAATATGTTGCCCCTGTAGCAGGCGCTATGGGGTATACGATTGAAGATACAGCTCTGGCAATAGGTTTAATGGCAAACGCAGGAATCAAGGGAGAAAAGGCCGGTACAGCGCTGAGAAATATTTTCACTCGCCTTGTGAATCCACCTAAAGATGCAGCAGAAGCAATGGAAGCTCTCGGACTGAGTGTTGCAAATGCCGATGGCACAATGCGACCACTCAACGATGTGATGGGAGACCTTAGAAAAAGTTTTGCAGGACTTACGGATGAACAGAAAACTCAATATGCATCAGCGTTGGCCGGACAGGAAGCTATGTCGGGATTACTGGCAATCGTCAACGCAAGTGAAGACGATTACAACAAACTTGCAGAGGCTGTAAACAATGCTGATGGGGCATCAAAACGTATGTCGGATACTATGCTTGATAACTTGTCAGGTAGATTCACATTATTTAAAAGCGCACTTGACGGAGTGAAAATATCACTTGGAGAGCGCATAAAACCTTATTTGGTTGAAGCACTTGAATGGGCAACGAAGAAAATGCCAGATTTTGAAGATGTGCTTATGCGAACCATGGACAGGGTTGACGAGTTTGTGGATAATACCAAGGAAAAAATCTCGGAATTTACGGGCACAAAGGAGTGGAAAGACGCTGATCTGTTCGGAAAAATTAAAATAGGCTGGGATAACCTTATAGCCGAACCATTTTCTGAATGGTGGGATACTAAAGGAAAAGAGAAGATAATGGGCAAGGCCCAGGAAATCGGCCATGGCCTGGGAGCAGGAATATCTACTGGTATACTTACTTTATTGGGACTGGATGTAGGGGCTACGATTAATGAGGGTGAAACAATAGGGAAGCAGTTCGCCAGCGGGTTCGTAAGCGGTTTTGATACATCGAAAGTGCAAACGGCAATCGGCAACGCTTTTTCTGGTATTCTCAAAAACGCAGGGAAAATCTTTACCGGAGATGCTGATTTGACTTCGTGGATTAGCGCGGCCGCGGTGGCAAAAGTAGCCACTCCGTTACTTGGACTATTGGGAAAGGGAATAGGACTTGGCGGAAGCATTATTGGCGGAACACAAAAAAGCCTAAAGAGTGGAATGCTAGTGAGGATAATCGGGAACTACTCCCTGGAAGAGGACTTGTCCGGGGCTGTAATCACAAACGCATCTGGCTTAAAGGGCATTTTCGGTAAAGCAGGTGTTCTACTTGGATCTGGAGCCACTACTGCAAAAGGACTTACCCTTGCCGGCGGCGGTGCGATTGCCGGCGGTATAGCTGGCGGAGCAACCCTGATATCCGGTGGGATGGATTTATATCATGGATACAAAGCCACGGATAGGGACGAAAAAAATGCGTATACAGATTCCGGAATATATAAAGTGGGCGGAGTTGCCGCCGGAGCTGCTACAGGAGCGGCTATTGGTTCCATTTTTGGAGGCATAGGCGCCGTCCCGGGTGCTTTAATAGGAGTAGGGATTGGCGGTATTATTGGCTGGTTCAAGGGCGATAAAGTGAAAGAAGACTACATTGAAGCGAAGGAAGCGGCTGATGAAGCAGCGTATGCGGCAGAGTTAATGGGTGCAAAGAGTAAATACGCCCTGGAAGGTTCTAAATTCGAGAGTAGCAAGTTGAAATCTGCTATGGAGGATACAACGGTATCGGCAGAAAGATTTGGCTCTATGATGCAAGAAGCAGCTTCTGAGAAAATACAGGATAGTTTTGGGAATATTAAATTATCCATGAAAGAAATTAAAGAGGCAGCAAAACAGATTGTTTTCGGCGGCGATGATACGAAAATTACAAAATTTGCTTCCGCAGCAGCACAAGCAGAAAGTTCTTTATCCAATCTGCAGGCTACCACAAGTAGCATGGATAAAATAAACTGGAAAACTCGACTCGGAATGACGAAGGATGAGGAAAGCACTGCAGAATATCAAAATGGAATCGAAAACATGATAACCAGTGCGCAACAGTATGTTGAGGACCAGCATTACCAAGCCACAGCCGCGATACAGCTTTTGATTAAGCCAGGATCTCCTGTTGATTTTGGTACCGGGCTCAACGCAATGTATACTAATTTGCAAGAACAACTTAATAGCGCTAGTGAAAATCTTCGCGCTAAGTTGAAAATTGCTGTGGAAGATGGTGTTATAACACTGGACGAACAGGCTGAATTGAATAGTTTGCAAAAGCAGATAACAGACATTACAGACCAGCTCGTCAATGCACAAGCAGAAGCCGGTATGCAGGCAATTAAGATAAAATATTCCGGAGCTCAGTTGGATGCGGATTCTTTTGCGAATCTCACAAGCGAATTACAATCTCAGGTGCAGGAGGCAGCGGGAAATTATGATGAGGCCTTGGAGGTTGCTCTTACAAACTTAAACCTTGAACTGCAGTCTGGCGCAATCAGTCAAGAACAGTTCGACGCCCAGTTCCAGGCTTTGACAGAGGGGTACCAAGCGCATATACGGGAATTATCTGTAAATGTCGAAAGTTTTCAGCTTCAAACCATTGCGGATGCTTTTGACCAGGAGCTCGATGGTATTTTACCAAATCTGGAGGGCACGGTTGCTGAAAGATTGGGAGAGGCAATGCATAATGCCATGTCAAATGGTGTTGATGTTGAAAATTGGGATGTGGCAACAGCTTCAAAATGGTTGGACTTAGATGGATTGTCAGGCGAAACACAGGCTGCTATAACAGAAATGATGAGTCAGGTAGCTGCTACGATGTCGGAGCAAATGGTGCAGGCATTACAAGGTGAAAATGTAGATATGGGTGACAGCGTGAGCAATATGCTGAATTCGGCGATAGAAAATACCGACCTTACAGGTACCAGTAGCCTGCTTATGGGAAAGCTTAATGAAGGTTTCATGGGTGCGGATTTATCCGAGTCAGGCGCCGGTTTGCAGGAGGGAATTACAAAATCACTAACAGATAGTCTGGAGAACGCTGACTTCACTTCGGCAGCGGAGAGCTTAACAAACAGCCTGGGAAATTCTTTAGGCAATGTTGACTTTTCCGAATCTGGATCAGGATTGCAGGAAGGCCTTTCAAATTCTTTGACGAATAGTTTGGAGGGAGTAGATCTTACGCCGGTAGCAGAAGCGCTTAATTCCAGACTTGGAGAGGCACTTGGAAATGTTGATTTATCAGAATCAGGCGGGGGACTGCAAGAAGGATTGACAAATTCCCTGTCAGCAGGACTCGAAGGAATGGACTTCACGCCGGTTGCTGAAAGTATAAATACTGCGCTTTCGGCAGCGATGGCCGGAGTGGAAACATTGGATATGTCTGGAATCACAACCGGTATATCTTCTGGGTTGCAAAGCGCAATTTCTGCTATCGACTATTCACCTATAGGAACATCCGTGGGTACCGGCGTGGCAAATGCCATCACCTCCGCAGATATGGGCCAAATCAATAGTGCTATTGCAACGCTGAAAAGCAATGTAGGAGCTGCCATTAATAGTGCATTTGCCGGAGGCTTCCAGACAACTACAACAGTTACCATTACGGTTAATTATCAGTTGGCGAATCCATCGGCAACAATTTCTTTCAGCGGCGGCGGCAGCGGTACTGCCACAGTTAGCGGAAGCATAGCATCCAATGCGGAAGGAAGCATTGTAGACGGCCCGCTATTAAGCTGGGTCGGAGAAGATGGACCGGAAGCAATTATACCGCTGGGAGGAAAACGGCGGAGCCGCGGGTTATCCTTGTGGAAACAAGCAGGAGAAATGTTAGGTGTACTGCATAATGCCAATGGAAGCATAATTGGACGAAACTCGGTTCCGATTATGTCAGAAGAAAATATGCAGTATATAAGCAATGCTGCGTCAAAGGCACCAGCAACAATGGATTCCGAGGAAGATGAGGCAACATATAATATTACCCCTACAGCCTCACGAAATGAACAGAGAGAGCCACAAGAACTAAAGATAGATGTGAATATAAGCGTAAATCCAAAGTTCGAAATAAGCGGTTCTGGAGACGAAGAAAATGTAGTGAGAATAATCAGAGCGCATATTAGGGAACTGGCAGATGAACTGGGAGATGAAATGGCGGATAAGTTGGCCGATGTATTCTCCAATATGCCAGTATCTGTACAGTAAAGGAGGGGAGCAAATGGATATATATTTAACAGAAGTATCAAACAAGAAATCGTCTTTCAGGTTCCCCTCTCTGCCTGAAAGCATAAAGGTTAAAACCTCTACAAATTATCAGTCATACGACATTATTTCAAGGGGGACTTTGAAATTTCCATTCGGAAGAGATGCTAAAAAAATAAGCTGGAAAGGAGTGTTTTTTGGCCCCGCGAAAAGACGGGAAAGAATTATCCGTGTTTGGGTTAGTCCTTCAGAGTGTAAAAATAAGCTTGACGGGTGGCTCGAAAAGGGAACTATATTAAGACTTCTGGTTTCCGGAACCAATATAAACTATGATGTCACTATTGATAGTTTTGAATATGAGGAATATGGAGGATATGGAAATGCGGAATATAGCATTTCCTTTAACCTGTATCAGGATTTGAAAATTTATACGACGGACGAATTAAAAATACAAAAATTTGTCCGAAAAGTCGTTACAAGAACCACTCCGGCGCCATCCCGTACTTATACAGTTGTAAGTGGAGATAATCTATGGGCGATTGCAAGAAAATTTTATGGCGGCACAGGTGCAAATTGGAAGAAAATTTATGATGCCAACCAGGCGGTAATAGAATCCACAGCACGTAGGTATGGTAAAGCCAACAGTAATAATGGATGGTGGATTTATCCGGGAACGGTCTTTACAATTCCATAGGAGGTGA
>Ga0137309_102608_pt1 | contig 10589 bp, 6 predicted proteins | sample NAcewiD2O_June_FD_97179 | JGI IMG/M metagenome (GOLD analysis project Ga0137309, IMG submission 97179) | Mouse cecal microbial communities from Vienna, Austria - N-Acetylneuraminic amended D2O_June | ecosystem: Host-associated > Mammals > Digestive system > Large intestine > Cecum | place...
CGACACGGCCAAAACGTACAAAAAGCTCTAATTCTGACAAAAAAACAGAAATTGTTTCGGCTAAAAGAAACCATGTCGGGATGATGGATATCATTGATCACATAGGCACAGTATCAGGCATTGATGATGCTATTTATTCATCCACGGATCTTGGTACTGCACAGAAGATAATTTCGCTGGCGAGATATCTACTTGCAACAAACGGACAGCCCTTGCCAGGAATCCAGACCTGGCAGTATAATCACCCGCTGCCTTATGAGGACGGTATTACAGAAGATGTATATCATAATCTCTTTGTTTCCATCGGACTTGATGAGAGTCTTCAACAGAACTTTTTCAAACACCGCTGTGAGCTTTTGCAGGCTGGTGATGCGCTCGCATATGACTCGTCTACCATATCCACCTATTCTGCAAATCAGAATGAAGCGAGATATGGATTTAACAAGGCTCATGATGGCCTGAAAACCATCAAACTACTGACGTTGTACTCCATAGAAAACAGGCAGCCAATTGCCTTTACCAAGCAGCCGGGAAATCTTCCGGATGTAACGTCTGTGACAAACGCTATAAAGCAGCTTTCTGCGCTTGGCGTCAATACAACGGAGATTGTCACTGATAATGGTTATTACTCTGAGCAGAATTTTTCCGAACTGCTCCAGGCTGGCTTTGACTTCATAACACTTGGAAAAACCAGCGTCAAATGGATCAGACCTGAAATAGATAAACAGCGCGAGGCGCTTGATGATTTCAGGTCGCTCTGTCCCTATGATCAGGCAACACACGGCGTATCCGTTATGCTTATGCATGACTTTGAGAAGATTCGCAAATATACAAACCACAAAAACGGCGCTGAAAAAGGGACTGTAGAGACCTTTTCCAAAAGGATATATCTCAACATTTTTTTCAATCAGTCCAGACAGACTGCTGACAAAGCAGCCTTTGATGCTGACTTATATGAGCTTAAAACACTGATTGAAAAGGGTACCCCTTTAAGTGAATTATCTGACGCAGCTCAGACAAAGGTGAAGAAGTATTTTATCGTCAAAAAATGGGGCAGTAAAATAACCGTTGTCCCCAATAACAAAGCCATCTCTGAAGCGAATAAATACCATGGATATTTTGTGCTTGTTTCCAATAAAGAAAAGGATCCATTTGAATGTCTGCGTAAATACCGCAAGCGAGAAACTATCGAGTCCTTTTTTGAGGCGGAGAAGCAACACGCTGACGGTACTCGCACCAGAGTGTGGTATACAGACACTCTGCGCGGCAGAATGTTTATACAGTTTGTTTCACTGTGCTATTACGAATATTTTAGCGAAGAAATACGACGTTTAAAGAACTCACTTGGGAACAAAACCGGTGATGAAGCACATGATAAAAAAACAGTTATTGATGACGAGCTTAGCCTTAAATCATGGCTGTGTAATACACCGCTGTATCTGCAGTTACAGTGGTTCGATACAGTGGAAAATGTCGACGTATCTGTTAAGTTAAAACGGCGCAGATGGACATCTGAAATAACCGCAAGGGATGCTCTGTATCTTGAAAAACTGGGCGTAATTCTTAGCTGATTATTTGAGTATACATTATACGACTTTTAGGATAACACGTTAAAGATATTGGTACAGCTAAGGAACGCCGGCTATATTGAGATCAGAGGAGAAAAAACGGATAATTTCGCAGACAATGTTTTTCAGGTTGTCTTCACAAAATTTCGGATGACCCATAAGCTCCTGCTGATCACCCAGGACCGTGACTTGGCCAGAGACATCCTTTCGCTAAATGAGAGCAAGGCCGTGAGAGCCTATCCGGTTCATGTGCAGAGGGTGAACCGATATGGGTTTTTGAGCGGCTTTAAGGCAAATGAGGAGCAAAGCAGGCCCGCCGGGGAGAAGGAGAGCATGGAGCCGGATGAGATATTCAAGGTCTGTGACTCTGTGACCGCGATTGCCGACACGCCCATGGGAGTAAGTCATATTCCCGGGCAGCAGGAGTGTACGTACACCGTGCAGGGGCCGGTAAAGCTGATCAGTGAGATCGCGTCGGGGGGTGAAGGAATCCTATATTCCACCGATACGCCCTATGTGGCCAAGATCTATAAAAGAGGGAATATCACCAGAAGAAGGTTCGAGAAGATTAGGTTGATGCTGGAAAAACCAATTGAGTGTGAAGGCATATGCGCCCCGGTTGCCGCCCTCTATAATGCAGACAGAGAATTTGTGGGATATCTGATGCCCCGGGCGCAGGGAAAGGAACTACAGAAGAGCATATTTATCAAGCCCCTGTTTATAAAGAATTTTCCCGGCTGGAAAAAGAGGGACACCGTGCAGCTGTGCGTGACAATTCTTGAAAAGATTAAGTATCTGCACAGCAGGAATATTATTATAGGGGATATCAATCCGGCCAATATACTGGTGGTTTCCCCCCAGGAAGTATATTTCGTGGATACGGACAGTTATCAGATTGAAGACTTTCCCTGTCCTGTGGGCACCATCAACTATACGGCGCCGGAAATCCAGAGGAAGCGTTTCCCCGAGTTTCTGCGGACCATGGGCAACGAGAATTTCGCCATTGCGACGTTGCTGTTTATGATCATGCTGCCGGGAAAACCACCGTATTCACAACAGGGCGGGGAGGATCCCATTGCCAATATTGTGAACATGGATTTTTCCTATCCTTTCGGGGAGAGCTCCAACAGGAAAACGCCGGACGGCCCCTGGAGATATATATGGAGTCATCTGACCTATGACCTGAAGAAGGCGTTTTATAATACGTTCAGAAAGGACGGGGAAAATGCCGCGGAAGACACCAGGCTGTCCGTGGACGAATGGCTGCCCATTTTCAAGTATTATCTGGAACTGCTCGACAGCGGGAGATATGGAAAACAGGACAAAATGTCAGAGGAACTGTTTCCCACCCGGCACAAGAAGAATCCCAAAACGGTATTCACATCCTGCAAGCTGTGCGGGAATGAGGTGGCGGAAAACATGTGCCAAAACGGCATCTGCCGGGAGTGCCTGAGCAAGGGTGAAGTGTACAGCTGTAAAAAGTGCGGCAGGGATATCAGCTACACCAATTACCAGAAATATATCAAGAACGCCAGGAAATATGATATTTGCCCCCAATGCTTTGAGCAGGGTAAAAAAATAAAATATGCCCCGATATGTGTGGAATGCGGCGAGACCTTTCATATCACCAACAGCCAATATGACTATTTTATGGAAAAAGGGCTGGATTTGCCCAAAAGATGTCCCTCCTGCAGGGCGGAAAAGAGAAAACGGATGGATGAGACGGATTTTCAGCCTGACGGGCAGTATTCCGGCGAAAACGGATCGTTTTGTTTTATCACAACGGCGGTGTGCAGTTACTATGGAAAGCCGGACAACTGCCGCGAACTGACGTTGCTGCGCGCTTTCCGCGACACATGGCTGAAAAACCAGCCCGGCGGGCAGGAAGCCATTGCAAAATACTATCGGAAGGCCCCCCTGCTGGTGAGCCTGCTCCAGGCATCTGAGCAGTATGAGGAATACTGTGAGATATTGTGGGACAGATATATCTGCCCCTGCGCCCGGCTGATCGAAGAGGCTATGTCCAAAACGGCGGTCTCAGATACCGATTGGCCCAGGGACGATGAAAAAAGCCCGGCTTTCCTTGCGGCTTCCCAGAGAGAGGCAATGTTCGAAGAATGTGAAAAGCTGTATTATGGCATGGTAAAATATTTAGAGGACGGGCTTGGCGCGCGGAAGGAGCAGCGGGTATAAAAGCACAAATGCGTGTGTACCCCCAAAGCGTGTTGATCCGTACAGGGATGCCCCTGCGGCACTGGCGTAACATCGGCATAGGGTATCTGTGGGGAGTGCGGAAATTATACCCCGAGTGGCAAAAGCCATCGTCCGTGCGTATAAAGCAGGCGGATAGAGACCTGGCTGGCAGTCAGGCAAAATGAAATATAAAATTCTATAATAGGAGGAACAGACGGATGGCGGAGAATTTGCACAGACAGAAAATGGCGCAGACACAGGAGGAATCTGACGCAGGAGACGGCAGCGGCGCAAAGGATGAGATCTATGCGGCTGTCTACAGCGATGTGATGAAGGAGGTACGCCAGAACTTGTCACAGATGAAGCCGCAGCTGATTCAGGAGATAGCCGACGCCGTTATGGCGAGGATAGAGGAGGAGTACGGGAAGAGACTGAAGAAGCTGGAGAGCAAAGCATCAGAGAAAAACAGACAGGACGGAGAGGGGAAACAGGCGCAGACAGCTTCGGGAAAGGGCGAAAGGATCGATGTCTCAGAGCTTGATGACCAATATAAGGTTGGGGGATGGATCTACTATCCGAATCCTGACGATGGTGAATTTCTGTATAAAGTGCGGCCGGATGGAAGTGATAATACACAGTTGACCGATTACGCTGTTTGGGGGGAGTCATTTTTAGCGGAAGGCGGTTATCTATATTTTGACGATTTAAGGACTTTTACAGAGCGTAAAATCAAATTGGAGGACTAATCTATGGACAACAATCTATTAAGAATCGAAGATCTGGTGAACAATCCCACCCCCCGGGTGCCGGTCTGCCTGTGCCTGGACATAAGCGGCTCCATGGGGGCGGTGGAAGGCGACTGCGTGGAAACCGGGGAAACCGTGTATGAGGACGGGGAGACTTGGAACATCGTCACCGGGGGCACTAGCCGCATCAGTGAACTTGAGGCGGGGGTGGAGGCTTTTTATAAGGAGATACGGGAAGATGAGATGACCCTTTATTCCGCGGAAATCTGTATTGTGACATTTGGAGACAAGGCGGAATGTCTTGCGGATTTTGCCAACATTGAAAGGCAGCAGGAACTGCCACGGCTCTGTCCCTCCGGTGACACAGCCATGGGGGAAGGGGTCAACCTTGCCCTGGATCTGCTGGAGCGCAGGAAACAGGAATACAGGGATAAGGGCGTGGATTATTACCAGCCCTGGCTTATACTTATGACGGACGGGCAGCCCAACGGCGATGAGGGGGAACTGGCCAGAGCGATCAGCCGGACCGTTGACATGGTAAACAATAAAAAACTGACGGTCTTTCCTATCGGAATAGGCGGCCAGGCGGATATGGGTGTGCTAAATGAATTTTCCCCCAAGCGGTCCGCGCTGAAATTGAAGGGCCTGAAATTTCGGGAATTCTTTGTCTGGCTGAGTCAGAGCCTGTCAAGAACATCCATGTCCATGCCGGGTGAGGTGATAAAGCTGGATCTGGAAGGAATTAAAGGGTGGGGCGAACTATAGCCCGCAGACGGGCGTTTGCGGAATGCTTAACGCAATAACCCGTTTAGTGCCCGGAATCAGTCCCGGCTTGACGCCGCCGGGGACGGTTCCGGGAGACAGACACTGGGCGGGGGCTGACATAGCCCTTGATGGAGGTGGCAGGTATGTGGAAAATTGTACAATGTGCCGTGCAAGGCAGAGGGCATATGCAGATGGGTATACCCTGTCAGGATAAGACATATTCCCTTGTCAAAAACGGTGTGACAGCCATTGCGCTGGCCGATGGAGCAGGCTCCGCCAGACTTTCCCATTTTGGCGCGGAGCGGGTGACAGAGTATATCTGTGACGACCTCTCCGAGAATTTTGACCGGTATTTTCACGAGGAGGACGGTGTCCCGGTCAAGAAGGCGCTAATCTCCAAAAGCATACTTGCGTTGGATGAATTAAGCCGGAAACTGAACTGTGAGATCAGGGAACTGGCTTCCACATTGCTGGTTGTTGCAGTGAAGGATGAGCGTTTTATCCTCTTCCATATCGGAGACGGTGTCATAGGCTATTGCAAGAAAGGCGAATTGAAAGTGGCGTCCCAGCCGGAAAACGGTGAGTTTGTCAATACCACGGTTTTTACCACCTCCCAGGAGGCGCTTACAACCATGAAGCTGATAAAAGGGAAAGTGGGAGATATCCGGGGATTTGTCCTGATGTCCGACGGCACGGAGGCCAGCCTGTACGATAAGAAAGAGAAAAGGCTGGCTGATGTGATAAAGAAAATTATGAATCTCTGTCAGCTGGTATTGCCCCGGAAAGTGGAGGAGCAACTGCGGACAAGCTTCGAAGTCGCTGTCAGGCAGGCCACAAGTGATGACTGCAGCATGATCCTGATGGTGGAGGACAGGGAGCCGTTTAGAGGCTACGCGAAGCTTGCTCCTGCTGAAAAGGCCAGACTGTTAAAGCTTCCGGCTTATGCCCGCCCCCGGCGTCTTCGGCGATACGACGCCATATTAAGTGGTCTTGAGAATGGGCGGACGCTTAAAAATATCTCAAAAATAATTCGATTGAACCCCAAATACACGAAAAAATATCTGAATAGGTTAATGGGGATGAATTTTATAGAGAGAAGAGGAATCAAATATTACACCATTGTGATTATGGATACACAATAACAGAGATTTCAAAGAGGATGGTTTCCATTACAGGGAGGATATAGCCATGCGACTGCCGGAGAGTATTCGTCAAATCATATCAAATGAAACATACAGGACCGATGAGATTGGCATGTCCGAGTCCTCCGTCCTGATTTTTGCGGACAAGGTCTTGAAAATACAGAAGCACAGCAGGGAGGCGGAGAATGAGCATCGCATGATGGAGTGGCTGCAGAGCAGGATCCCCGTCCCGCAGGCGCTGGCCTATGAGATTGTGGGAGACACTTCCTATCTGCTGATGAGCAGGATCTCCGGGAAAATGGCTTGTGAAGAAATCTACATGCAGAATCCGGCCCGGCAGGTCAGGCTGCTTGCCGCCGGTCTGAAAAAGCTCTGGAGTGTGGACATTTCCGATTGTCCGGCAGACTGGAGCCTCAAAAATAAGCTGCTCCAGGCCGAGTACAATGTAAAAAACGGATTGGTGGATATGGATAATGTGGAGCCGGACACTTTTGGAGAGAATGGTTTTCGGAGTCCTGCCGCCCTGCTGCAGTGGCTCCATGAGAACCAACCCCAGGAGGAACTGGTATTGTCCCACGGCGACTACTGTCTTCCTAATGTATTTGGCGCAGGTGATGCGCTGACCGGCTATATCGATCTGGGCAGGACGGGAATCGCGGACAAATGGTGTGACATTGCCCTGTGCTACCGCAGCCTGTCCCACAACTATAACGGCAGCTACCATGGGCGTCAGGCCTATGAGGGGATTGATGACCTGCTCCTGTTCCGGGAACTAGACCTGGAGCCTGACTGGGAGAAGATACGGTATTATATCTTGCTGGATGAACTGTTTTAAAGGCTAAGAAGAGAATCAAATAAATGATGACATCCCAAAAAGCGACTCCCAATCCTGGGAGTCGATAATCCGCTCGCTGGGTTTGTCCGCGTTTTTTAACATGCTTTCCACCCGGTTCTCCAGCGCCACGTCGATGAACTTATCCACATCAATGCCCCGCAGTTCAAAGAACAGCAGGGGATTTTCGTCAAATCTTGCGCCGATGCCGTAGAGCACTGCCGCCACATGCTTGCACATCAGGGCCCAGTCCGGACAGCTGCAATTAAAGCTGATTTCCTTGGGGGAGGGAAACAGGCCCTCCTTGCCGGTGAACAGTTCCTTCAATTCCTCGGGGAACTTGCCCTGCAGCAGCAGTTCCAGGTTTTCTATCTTCCGCTCGCACTGGCTGATGGCGTGTTGGCATCGCTCCTCCGAAAGGGGACTGATGCGTATCTCTATTTTGTAGGGCGCTTTGCGCCTGCCCTGTACCCGGGCCAGGACTTTGCCCTTTTGTATTTTCAGATCGATCACGGCCCCGGTTCTCACATAGCGTTTCCCCCGGTCCAAGCGGCTTTCGTAATCTGCATACTGTTCCAAATTGCTGCACCAGGCCTGGCCCCACCAGCTGCTCACGATCTTTCGTCCCTGTATGATCACCGGCTCCATGGATTTACCCCTGGCCTTTTCCCTGGCCACCGTATCCTTGGCGTTCTCTTGTAGTCTGCTTGTCGTCGGCTGACTGTAATTTGACATATTATCCCAGTATTTGCTCATTTCGATCTCCTTGTGTCAACTAGGCTGCGGCAGTGTACCCTTTTTACCCGCTAACCGTATCTCCTACTCCAACCGCATAATGGACAGCAGCTGCTCATTGCTCATCTCCGTGATCCAGTTCTCCCCGCCGGAGCCGATTACGTTTTGGGCCAGTTCCGTCTTGGAGGCGATCATCTCGTCTATTTTCTCCTCGATGGTGCCCTTGCACACCAGCTTATGAACCATCACATTGTTCTTCTGGCCGATGCGGTAGGCCCTGTCCGTGGCCTGGTTTTCCACGGCGGGGTTCCACCAGCGGTCAAAATGGATCACATGGCTGGCCCTGGTCAGGTTCAGTCCCGTGCCCCCTGCCCTCACCGACAGGATAATATAGGGAACATACTTTTCCCCCTGAAATGCCTCCACGATCCGGCTCCTTGTCTTTACCGGCGTACCCCCGTGCAGCACATAGCCCCGGGCATGGAAGATTTCCGCCAGGTAATCGTCCAGATAGGGAGTGATCTCCTTGAACTGGGTGAATACCAGCACCCGCTCCCTCTTTTCGCAGATGGTCTCGCAGATACTGCGGAGCAACTCAAATTTTCCGCTGTCCTTGGCGCTGTAAGCCTGCTGTCCCAGATATTGGTCGGGATGGTTGCAGATCTGTTTCAGTTTTGTCAGGGACGCCAGCACCAGCCCCCGGCGCTCTATGCTGCTGTTTGACTTTTCCTGCAATTTCCGGGCCAGCTCCTCCACCTGCTGGCGGTAGAGTACGGTCTGCTTCTTGGAGATAGACACATAGTCGATCTGTTCCAGCTTGTCCGGCAGATCGGAGATAATACTCTTATCCGTCTTTACCCGGCGGAGCATGAAAGGGGAGATCATGTTTTTCAACTTCGCATACCCCTCCGGGTGCTGGGACAGATCCTTGCAGAATCTCTTAAATTCCGTGGAACTGCCCAGCAGGCCCTTGTCCAGAAAGTCGAACAGGGACCACAGGTTCGTCAGTTCGTTTTCGATGGGAGTGCCCGTCATGGCAATTTTCATCCGGCTTTTCAGTTTCTTGATCTGCCGGGTCTGGTCCGTCAGGGGATTTTTGATGGCCTGGGCCTCGTCCAGAATCAGGCAGTCCCAGGTCACTTTTTCCAGTTCCTTGATCCGGGCGGCCATGCCGTAGGTGGTGATGGTGAGGAAGGAAGCGCAGTCCAGGACTTCCTCGCCCAGGGCTTTTGCGCCCCTGCCGTGCAGAATGTGTACGGACATTTTGGGGGCGAATTTAGCCGCCTCCTTCTGCCAGTTCCCCAGCAGGGAGGCGGGGACGATGAGCAGCACCCGGGCCTCCTTGTTGGACGAGCGAAGTTTTTCCAGAAAAGCAAGAACCTGGACGGTTTTTCCCAGGCCCATGTCGTCCGCCAGGCAGGCGCCGAAGCCCAGCTTGTTCATGTAGTTGAGCCAGGTAAAGCCTGTCTGCTGATAGGGGCGCAGCTGGGCCTGGAAACTTTTGGGCGCCGCCGCAGGGCGGATTTTTCCGGGAGAACGCAGGTTTTGCAGCAGCTGGGAGAGCCATTTTCCGTTGGTCAGGATTTTACCCACGTCGGCATCTTTGTCATCCCTGGAATTTCCAAGACCCATCCGCAGAGCCTCCAGCAGGGTCAGTTCCCCTTCATATTGCTGCATCTCGTCCAGCAGGCGGTTCAGCTTTTGGTGATTGACCTCGATCCATTTGCCTTTGAGGAAAGCAAGCCCCTCCGTCTGGGCCAGGAGACTGCGGATTTCCTTTTGGGTCAGCGGTACGCCGTCGATGGTCAGTTGGGGGCACATGGACAGAATGGAGTCCAGCCCCACAAAAGTGGGCTTTTCCTCTCCCAGATTGATGGACATGCTGACGCTGTAGGCGTTTTTCCTCCACCAGTTGGGGATGCGGCACACAATTCCTGCCTCCTCGATGACCGGTATATCCTGCAGGATACGGTATGCTTCCTGGGAGGTGAGGCGCAGGGGGTGGAACATTTCGCCCTTTTCCACAAATTCCCCGATGATTGGTGAGACATCGGCCACCTGATTTAAGCAGGACAGAAGTTCCATCAGCTTATTCCGGTCCTTTTTGTACTCGGTGAGCGCGTACTGCAGGGGGACATGGCGCACTTTCTCATTTTCGTCCTTGGTGGCATAGGTGGCGAGAAAGGCGAAGGGATAATCCTCGTCCCTGCTCTCCACCAGATGGAAAAAGATGCGCTCCGGAACCTTTAGGTGCTGGCTCTTTTCCGCCAGATACATGGCCACTGTGCCGTCGAATCCACGGATCTCTCCGGCATAGATTTCATTTAGTTTTTCAAAAATACGGACAAGCCAATCTTTCGTGACATGTTCCGATCCCAGAGTGAAGGGGACGCAGTCCAGCAGTCTTACGGTTAGATCCTCGTCAGGACGCACAACGGCGTTTTCCCTGGTGAGTTCAATGTCCGGCTGGCTGGTCAGTACTCGGAAAAAGGTGTCTGACAGCTGATATAAAAAGCAGCCCGCCTCGTCCAGCTGCGCAGGTTTTTCCACAAAGCCCAGATGGTAAAGGGCGGCATAACGATCCTCCTCAAATTGTCTCTCCCAGGCT
>Ga0137309_102609_pt1 | contig 10588 bp, 8 predicted proteins | sample NAcewiD2O_June_FD_97179 | JGI IMG/M metagenome (GOLD analysis project Ga0137309, IMG submission 97179) | Mouse cecal microbial communities from Vienna, Austria - N-Acetylneuraminic amended D2O_June | ecosystem: Host-associated > Mammals > Digestive system > Large intestine > Cecum | place...
TCGCTATGGGCATCAACGCCTGGCGTTTTTCATCTGTGGCACCGTGAAGAGAAAGTGCCAGGGTAATCTGAAGTTTCTCTTTTGCCAGCTCAAAAATCTGCGGCACAATTCCACAAGTGGACACAGTAATATTGCGCTGGCTCATGTTCATCCCCTGCTCATGGCTGAGAATCCGGATAAATCTCACCAGCTGGCTGTAATTATCCAGCGGCTCTCCGGTACCCATAACCACCACATGGGAAACCCTCCTTCCAGCCGCCCGGCCGGCTGCATATACCTGTTCCAGCATCTCCCCCGCCGTGAGATTCCTCACCAGCCCGCCGATGGCAGACGCACAGAAACGGCATCCCATCCGACAGCCTGCCTGAGAAGAAATGCACACAGAGTCCCCGTGCTGATACTGCATCCAAACGCTCTCCACTTTCTGTCCGTCTTCCATTGCATATAAATACTTTCTGGTTCCATCCAGGGCGGAAATCTGCGTGTTTTCCGGCTCCAGCACCAGCAGCGGCCAGCGCTCCTTCAGCTGTCCGCGCATGTCCTTGGATAAATTGGTCATAGACTCATAAGAATCTTCCTGCTTCTGGTGCAGCCACTGAAACAATTGTTTCCCCTGAAAATCTTTTCCCCCCATTTCCCGGACAACTGGTACCAGCTCCTCTGGGTAAAGAGATTTGATATCCTGCTTCATCATCCCTCCGTCTTTTTCAATCTTGCCATAAAAAACCCATCTGTCTTATGCACCCCTGGCAGCAGCTGAAGATAGCCTCTGGAGGTGGTCATGCAGTGCAGTTCTCTGGGCAGATAGGGATTCAGACTGTCTGGCTCCAGAGGATAATTATCCAAAAGCCACTGATAATTATCCCGGTTTTCCTCATCGGCAATGGTACATGTGCTGAAAATCAGCACACCGCCGGGCTTTATGTAATCAACGGCCATGGATAAAATTTTCCTCTGGAGAATGACCAGTTCCTGCTGCTTGTGGCTGCTCATCTTATATTTAATGTCCGGCTTTTTCCCGATCACACCATATCCGGAACAAGGCACATCCGCCAGCACAATGTCTGCCTTTAGAACCGATTCCGTGTCAAATACTGTGGCATCCTGGCGTTTTGCACGGATATTGATGGCTCCGGAGCGCAGAATATTTTCTTTCAGCAGATTCACCTTATGTTCAGAAGTGTCCCTGGCGTCCACCATTCCAAAGTCACCCATCTTCTCTGCCATGTGGAGAGCTTTTCCTCCCGGAGCCGCACACAGATCAATAATATAATTTCCTTTGGATGGATGGGCAATCTCTGTGACCAGCATGGAGCTCACATCCTGCACCTGAATCTCTCCTTTCCAGAAAGCATCCAGAGTCATCAGATGGTCATAACCGGAAATATAATACGCATAGTCCAGATAAGGAGCCTTTTCCACTTTTACCAGCTGTTTTCTCAGGCTCTCCAGAACTTTGTCTTTGTCACTGTTTTTGCTGATGCGTACAGTGACAGGCTTTTCCTCCAGAAAACTTTTCAGTATCTCCCTGGTAATGTCCCCCCCATAAGACCCCACCCATCGCTGCACCAGACTCTCCGGCATAGAATAACGAGCGCTCAAATACGCCACAGGTGTGGCTTTCGGCGGATATTCTACTTCATTGATCCGGCGCGCTATGGTGCGGAGCACGCCGTTTACAAAGGGTTTCAGACTATAAAAGCCTTTTTTCTGTGCAAGTTTTACCGACTCATTGCAGGCGGCGGAATCCGGCACACTGTCCATATACATCAGCTGGTATACACCACTTCGCAGAATTTCCCGGATAACCGGCTTCATATCTGTGGTTTTAATCTTGGAAAAATAATTGATGATGTAATCAATCTGAATAGCATACTCCACTGTACCTTCACATACCCTGGTGATAAATGCCCGGTCCTGTTTGGGCAGAAACTGATATTTCTTCAGCGTATTGCCAAGAGCTGTATGACAATACGTTCCTTCTTCGTTAATCTCCAATAATAATTCCAGTATAATCTCTCTCACCGGATATTTTTTACTCACGATTTCTTCCTCCTGCCAATACTAACAGACGCATCAGCTGTAATATCGAAGACGCCAGCGCCGCCACATATGTCATGGCTGCAGCCTTTAACACCTTGCGCGCTCCAGGCACTTCCTGCTGGGCTAAAATCCCGTCATCGGACAAAAGCCGCAGAGCTCTGGCAGAAGCATTCAGCTCCACCGGCAGCGTCACAAGCTGAAAAAGAACTGCGCCCATAAACAGAGCAATTCCCAAATACAAAAGGGGGCGGACAGACATCACCAGCCCTGCCAGAAACACAGGCCAGGAAAGCCCGGACCCGAAATTGGCTATGGGGACAATAGCGCTTCTCCATCTCAGAGGCGCATAACCTGTGTGATGCTGCAGCGCGTGTCCGCACTCATGGGCCGCCACTCCCACCGCTGCCAGAGAAGTCTGCTGATACACAGCCTCCGATAAGCGGACTGTCCGCGTCCTGGGGTCATAGTGGTCTGTGAGCTGGCCGGACACCGGGCGCACCTGCACATCCGATAGTCCCGCCATAGACAAAATCCTCTGAGCCGTCTGCGCCCCTGTCATCCGGGATGCGCTGGGTATCCTGCAGTATACAGAAAACGTCCGCTTCATCCCTGCGGAAGCCAGCAAAGATAAAACCATGCCTGCCGCAAGCAGCAGTACTGTCCAGTCCATTCCGTAAAACCTGTAACCATAAAAGCCCATGTCTGCCTCCATTTCTGCCGCTTTCAGCGGCGCTGCAGCTAACTGCCCAAAACCGTCCCCTGCTCAATCCTGTAACCCCGGAGGAAATCTGCCGCTGCCATGCCCTTTTTTCCTTCCAGCTGCAATTTTTCAATATACAGGCATCCCTCGGCGCATTTTACATAAATCCCTGTCCTGTCTGTGCCCACCGTCTGTCCGGGCACAGCGTCCGCCAGTCCTTCTGCCTGTTTTGGATTTTTCACAGATGCCTTTAAAATCTTCAGCATCTTCCCATTGAGACGGGTAAAAGCCCCCGGCCATGGGTCCATGCCTCTCACCAGACGCTCAATGGTGTACGCGTCCTTTTCCCAGTCAATGCGGCCCATACTCTTTTCTATCATTGCCGCATAAGGCGTAGGACTGTCCGCAGGCTGTGGCCGGGCGTGGATATCACCTTTTGTAATGGCATCCAGCGTCTTTGCCAGAAGCTCCGCTCCCAGGACGCTCAGCTTATCAAACAAACTTCCCCCTGTCTCGTCAGGACTTAACGCGCAGACTTTCTCTGCCAGCATATCCCCGGTATCCAGGCCTTCATCCATGCGCATAATGGTGACTCCTGTTTCCTTCTCCCCGCGGATTACAGCCCACTGAATGGGCGCCGCCCCCCGGTATTTCGGAAGCAGAGACGCATGTACATTCAGACAGCCATAAGGGGGAAAATCCAAAATTTCCCGGGGAAGCATCTGTCCAAAAGCTGCAACCACAATCACATCCGGCTTTAACTGCTTTAAAACTTCCATAAAATCAGAATTTTTTACATTTTCATATTGGTATACCACAAGCCCCATCTTTTGGGCTGCTTCCTTCACAGGGGTGGGTTTTAAGGTCTTGCCTCTGCCTTTTGGCCTGTCCGGCTGGGTCACCACTGCCAGGACTTCATGCCCGTTTCGGACAATCTCCCGCAGCGTCTCCACGGCAAAATCCGGGGTTCCCATATAAACTACTTTCATATGGCACTATTCCTCCTCATTGTTCACCGGATGCAGGCCGTCTTCCACCAGAGCCGTATACATAATTCCATCCAGATGGTCAATTTCATGGCAGCACGCCCGGGCCAGAAGTTCTGTGGCTTCTATCTCAATTTCCTGCATCTCTTCATCAAGTGCCTGTACCCTCACATAATTGGGCCTGGTCACCTGTCCGGCCACCCCGGGAACACTTAAACATCCCTCATCACCAGTCTGTTCTCCCTGCGATTCGATCAGCTGGGGATTAATCATCACCAGAGGCCCGTCGCCTACATCAATGACAACCACCCTCTTTAATATACCCACTTGCGGCGCTGCTAATCCAACACCGTTGGATTCATACATGGTTTCCAGCATATCATCAACCAGCACGTGGATTTTATCTGTCATTTTCTCCACGGGCCGGCACTTCTTCCCCAATACCGCGTCACCTTCCAACCGAATTTTACGAATCGCCATTTTTCTCTTAGCTCCTTTCCTGGTATACTAATTATTATACATGAAAATCAAACTGTATATGCAGTCCGCGAAATCCCGAATTGATCTGCACATAAGCTTCTATCTGATCTTTTAACTTTCTCAGCCCGTCCAAATCCCGATCTTTCACATACAAAATCCTTCTGTAGACATCCTGGACTTTAGCCACCGCCGGGGCTGTGGGGCCAATCACTTTAAACTTTTGCTTTTTATCTGCCCGGCTGATGAATTTCCGGATAAACTCCATGGCCACAGCCAGCTGTTTTTCATTTTTTCCAAAGCCTAAGACTCCCATCATACCGGAAACCGGCGGATATTCCATCAAATCCCTGTACACAATTTCCTTTTGATAAAAATCGTCATAATCCTGGCGGGCGGCACAGACGATGCTGTAGTGTCCCGGCTGATACGTCTGTATCACCGCGCTTCCTGCCGTCTCTCCCCGCCCTGCACGGCCCACAGCCTGTGTGATCAGCTGGAACGTCCGCTCACTGCCTGAATAATCTCCCCCGTGCAGAGACATGTCCGCCGCGAGAATACCCATCAGAGTCACATTGGGAATGTCATGGCCTTTCACAATCATCTGAGTCCCAATGAGTATATCCGCCTCCCGGTTCTGAAACGCCTGCAGAATCTCCCAGTGGCCTTTCTTGCCGCGGGTGGTATCATAATCCATGCGCAGAACCCGGCTCTGGGGAAATCTCTCCTTCACAATCTCCTCAATCTGCTGGGTCCCTGCCTGGAATCCTCCAATATACGGTGAACCGCACTGAGGACAGACGGCCAGCCTTTTCTGCACATAGCCGCAGTAATGGCAGACACTTGTCCCATTGTTATGCTCTGCCAGAGACACATCGCAGTGAGGACATTTTAACACATAGCCGCAAGATCTGCATGTAATAAATCCTGCATACCCCCTCCGGTTCAAGAACAAGATCACCTGTTCCTTCTTTTCCAGCCTCTGCTCCATTTCCGCCTGCAGCCTGCGGCTTAGGATGGACCGGTTTCCTGCTTTTAACTCCTGGCGCATATCCACCACAACTGCCTGGGGCATAGGCCGCTGATGATATCTGCTGGCCAGTACACACTTTTGATATCGGCCCTGCTGGCACTGATAATAAGTGTCCAGGGAAGGTGTGGCCGAGCCCAGGACCACATGGGCATGCTCCAGCTGTGCCCGGTAAATGGCTGTTTCCCGGGCATGGTAACGGGGCACCTGTTCACTTTTATAGGTCTGTTCTTGTTCCTCATCAATCACAATCAGCCCCAGCCTGGGAAACGGGGTAAAAAGAGCGGAACGGGGGCCCACCATAATGGATATTTCCCCTGCCTTGGCCCGTTTCATCTGATCGTATTTTTCGCCGGAGGACAGCCGGGAATGGAGCACCGACACCTGATCCTGAAATTCTTCATAAAATCCCATTACCATTTGATAGGTGAGGGCAATTTCCGGAATCAGCACAACTGCCTGTTTTCCCTCCCTCAGCACCCTGCTGATCAATTCCATATAAACCCGGGTTTTACCGCTTCCGGTTACCCCATATAATAAACAAGGGCGGTTCTCTCCCTCCCACTCCCGGCAGATTTTCTCCACAGCCTGTCTCTGGCTGTGAGTCAGAACATTCCCTGCCTTTATACTGTCACCACAGAGCTCCTCAGCAGGATTTCGCCGGCTTTCCCTTCGGACCACCTGTACAATCCCCGCATCCTCCAGAGCTTCCACTACACTTTTTCCGATTCCCAGCAGCCGCAGGGTATGTCCATAATCAGCCTGCCCCTGCTGAAGAATATACTCCAGCAGACGGACTCTTGCCCTGTAATTTTTCTGCCTCCACAGCTCCCCCATTTTTTGTGCCTGCTCATCAGAAGCCGTTTTTACAATGGTGCGCTGCTCTTTTGCCTGGATTTTCGCTTTCACCGGAAATACCGTCCGCAGAGCCTGTATCATGGTGGAGCCATACTGCCGCTTCATCCAGTCTGCCAGAAGAATCAGATTCGACTCAGTAGTCTCAGCACTGCTCTTTAAACAGAGAATTTCCTTCATTTTCTCCGGTTCCATAGAAGGAGTCCGGGTGAGTCCTGCCACATAACCGGATATTTCCCGGCTGCCTTTTCCAAAAGGAACATGCACCACCATTCCCACGCAGATTTCACTCTCCAACTGCTCAGGAACCTGGTACTGAAATACTTTATCCAATTTTTCATGAGAGATATCCACAACAATGTCGGCATACAGCATTGCGGTCAGCACCTCTGTGTTTTTCTGTCTTCTTCTAATATCTCCTGAATCAGCACCCGCTCATCCATGGGATACTTCTTTCCTTTTATCTCCTGATAATCTTCATGGCCTTTGCCTGCCAGTATGACAATATCTCCCGGCTCCCCGTGATGGATGGCGTAGGCGATGGCCTCTTTCCGGTCAATGATCTCCACATATTTCCCTTCTGTCCTGCCAATCCCGGTTTTAATGTCATCAATAATCGCCTGTGGTTCTTCATTCCTGGGGTTATCCGAGGTAATAATCGTAAGATCTGCCAGCCGCCCGGATATTTCCCCCATCTCAAAGCGTCTGTCCCTGGCACGGTTTCCCCCGCATCCAAACAGACACACCAGACGATGGGGCTCATATTCACGCAGAGTTTTCAACAGACTCTCCAATGCCATGGCATTGTGGGCGTAATCAATCAGCAGAGTAAAATCATCTGACACAGGAACCATCTCCACCCGGCCCTTTACCTTCGCCTCACGCAGAGCCCGGTCAATGTTATCACGGGACACCTGAAAATGGCGGCAGACCGCAATGGCAGTCAGTGAGTTATAAATGCTGAATCTGCCCGGTATGTCAATTTCCACCGGAAAATCTAAAAGCCCCTGCAGCTGATAAGTGATCCCCAGGTACCCGGGACAAGATACCAGCTGGGGATTCACCGCCCTCAGGCTGGCCTCCTCAGAAAAACCGTAGGTCTCCAGTTTACAGGTATGCCCCTTAACCATCTGTTCAAAATGCTCATCATCCCGGTTCACAATCCCTGTGCGGCATTGGCGCAGCAGCATGTTTTTGCAGGATAGATAATGCTCAAAGCTGGTATGTTCATTTGGCCCGATATGGTCCGGCTCAATATTGGTAAAAATCCCATAGTCAAAAATGAAACCTGCCGTGCGGTGCAGCATCAGGCCCTGGGAAGACACCTCCATTACTACGCAGTCACAGCCAAAGTCGGCCATTTCACGGAACCTCTGCTGTACTTCATAAGATTCCGGTGTTGTGTGGGAAGACGGTATCCGCTTGTCACCGATAATCGTTTCAATAGTCCCAATCAGCCCCACACGGTATCCCGCATTTTCCAGAATTGACTTAATCATATAGGTAGCGGTAGTCTTCCCTTTTGTTCCTGTAATGCCTATGGTCTTCATCTGCTCTGCCGGATATCCAAACCAGCAGGCCGATATACATGCCATGGCGTACCTGCTGTCCTTTACTTGTATCACCGTCACATACTCCGGCACCTGCACCGGACGCTCCACCACCAGGGCGCAGGCCCCCTGCTCTGCCACCTGCCCGGCGTAATCATGGCCGTCTGATACGGCCCCGTGAATACATAAAAACAATGATCCCTTCTCGGCTTTCCTGGAATCATTTACTACGCTTGTTATCTCAATATCCGAATTCCCCTGAATGCACTGGTATTCCAGATTGGCCAATAATGTCCTTAACTTCATAATCTCCTCCACTACCCCTCATGTACCGGTACAAATTACGATATTTAACCAGTCTATTATTAAGAATATCATAACTGCCCCCACATTTCAATCTTCCCTTTTCATCTTATGCCGTAAAAATATTATCGTGTTCCACTATGAGATAAAAAAGAATCCGGCAGAGCCGGATTCTTTTTTACTTACCGCGGCGGAAGCGGCAACGCAGAATTACAATGCTTACTGCTCCTGCGCCAGCGGTTACAGCAAGCAGAAACAGCAGCGGCGATTCATCACCTGTTTTGGGAGACGTGGTATACACCGTGCCCTTTCCATCTGTCTGTGTACCTGCTGAATACACCGTCCCCGGCACCGCCGTTGCTGTATACGAACGGTTCGGTCCCGATGACGGTGCCTGGCTTGGCGAAGCCGCTGGCGTTTTCTTAGGCGCGCTCAGCCTCTTGTTGCTGCTGACTGGCGGTTTGGGCTGCTGCTTTTCTACTGCCACAGCCGCATCATCTGACTTTCCTTTTTCCTCTTCGCCCTCTGGGAATACCAGCACTGTGTTAATCAGCTCTTCCTCTGTGAAATCAGAGGGAAGTTTTGCTTTCGCTGTCAACACAATTTCTTCTTTTGGCAGAATACTGGCAATCACTGCCTGTGTTCCATTTTCCCGCAGCTCTACCCCCTCTTGCTCCTCAAAAACCGCCTGAACATCCGCCTTTAAAAATTTATCCACCGCAATTACTGAACTTAATTCCTGTTCTCCGGTAGCCGGCTAAGTCGGGGCAGTCTCCCGCCCTTTCTCGCCTAAGAACCGTACGTGAGTGTTTCCACTCATACGGCTCAAGCATTTCTTTGCTGTCTCAGAATTCGGCTCCCACAAAGCAGTATCTGAGTATCCGTAGAAAACACCCATTTTCTCCCACTTCTGGGGTGCCAGTACCTTTTCAGTATCCATCGGTTTCCCTTCCTGGGATGGCGCCTCTTTGCCCATCTCCAGAGCCATTCGTAGAGCAGATAATCCAGACGTGAGCCTTCCTTTTTTCTCCTTTCATCCGGACATCTGTACACCCATTCTCTGATTTGACGGTTCAGCTTCCGAATCAGCACATTCTGATTCCACGCTTTTCCCCTCTTAATGGTATCCGATATAGCCCTTTCGATTTTCTTTCTTTCAGCAAGTGCTTTCATATAAAATGAATGGGCCTGCAGATACTGGAGCCTTTTCACCATATTCCATTTCCCTTTCTGAGCAGCTTTGGCAATCCTGGCCTGCAGCCTATTCACTTCCCGCTCCGCTTTTTTCCAATCAACAGTTGTCCATTGTACAGCGGATGGCCGTCCGTCCGACAATCTCTCAGAAACTCTCATTTCCGCCGTTGAATAATTATCGCTCATAGGTCTTCCTCCGATTCTTCCATGATTACCCTGAAACACCACGGGATAAGTCTGCGCCTTTTCAGGCCGGGGCAAATTCTGAACCCCTATGCCCCGCCATTACAGCAGAGCCTTTCGCTTTTTATCCCATTCCTCTACCCTCTGTGCCGTCTGTCCCCCTTGCGGGTTCCATACCTTCTGCCCATATGACATACTTTTCTATTACTATTTGTTTAGAAGGAACACATAGGGCTTACCAAGTTCCGCATACGTAAATAATTGTGAGTACCTTAGACGCCGTCTTTGAGCCGGGAGGATTTTGTCCATCTGCCGCAGAATTGCTAAAGCTCCCGCAGCCGCCTCCGCACCTTTTGGTGTAAGTGTACCAGCCTTATTTCACTTAAATTCCTGTAACGACCCTTACAACGATTCACATCTACATTCGTCATAGCACTCTTATCCTAACAGTACATCCGGCCAAGGCTGCCAGATTTCCCATATTGTCCCACAAGCTTTCCACCCAGACGTTACCCTCTGCGCAGATTGTGGCAGGATTGCCCCAGATGGAAGGAGCAGCCAATCAGCGGCAATTTACGGTCATGCAGCTTTCTTGTCGCACTTAGCAATCCGAATTTGATAAGTCAGCGTCTCCCCGGGACTGGCTTTTTCCTTATCCACCGTTTTTTCCACCTCAAAGTCCGTCTCCGGAGAAGGCTCTGGAGACTGGGATGGTCCGGGAAGTACTGTCACTTTGTCCTTTGCCTCTTTTTTGATGGGATTTTCCGGGTCTTTGGGATTTGGCGCGGTCCCTGTTACTGTGTTCTCATAGACTCCTTTTGCGTCTTTTGGTATCTCTGCCGTGCCGGTGAGTATCCTCTCCTCACCCAGTCCCAGTTTCTCCACACGCACGGATGTCCCCTCATTTTCCAGGACAATTCCTTGTGCCTGGTCAAACAAAAGAACCACGCCCTCACGGTCAAAAGCATCTTCCAATACCAAATCCCTCAATTCCGCCTGGCCGCAGTTCACAAGACGAAATTCGAATCTGGCCGTACCTCCAGCCTGTGCCTCAGGGTCCAGTGCTTTCTTTTCCAGCAGAAAATCCGGCTGTGACGGATATACATCCAGAAGCGGTGTCTCGGCAGAAGTCTCTTCATCCTGCCCTTCCAGGCCCACATAGGACACATAACCCCCGGTTCCCTCCTGGTCTTTATTCAGCGGTGCATCCTGATTGGTCTCATACAGCTTCTTCTCCTCAGGATCTCTATACTCCTCCCGCAAAACT
>Ga0137309_102611_pt1 | contig 10584 bp, 6 predicted proteins | sample NAcewiD2O_June_FD_97179 | JGI IMG/M metagenome (GOLD analysis project Ga0137309, IMG submission 97179) | Mouse cecal microbial communities from Vienna, Austria - N-Acetylneuraminic amended D2O_June | ecosystem: Host-associated > Mammals > Digestive system > Large intestine > Cecum | place...
TGGAAAAGGTATTCGGCCCTAAAAACTCAATTCCCTGGGGAAGGAGCACTTCCTCCACTCTCTGATTCTGCTCAAATGTCCCCTCCAGCCCTACGACCTGGTAGCCATCCACTTCTTCTGGAACCGTGACCCGGACAGCGTTAGATGTAGTGGCATACCTCATCAAAACCGCTTTTCCATCCCTCACCTCATACTCGTAAGTATCAGTCTTATCTTTTGCCGCATAGGTTGTGATGGAAACAGACAGCACAGCAATGCAGCATGTCAAAAAAGCTAACAGTTTTTTCATGTCTTTTACCTCCATACATTGTAATTTTCACCATGATGTTTCTCACAAGTAAAGTATATATTGTCCGGAAAATTTTCTACACCCCTTCAAGGGAAAATATTCCTCTATTTTGCGGACTTTGCCCCCATATACAACAGTTCCCTTCTTTGCTCACCGCAAAATCGGCAGGAAAGCCCCGTCTCCCCTGTCAACGCGCCGGACTCCGGTTAGTTCTTCTGACGAACTTCCTCCCGGGCCCGCGCACACAAAAAAGACGCGATATTTCCAAATTTCAGAAATACCGCGTCTTCCGCCTGATCCTTTTTCTTCTATCTCTGACAAGCCCCCCTTAGACTGTCATCCGCCACGGCTTCCACACCTGCGACCGCCTTTTCCCGCTTTGTGATCCCTCCCTTTTTCTACAAGATTCCCATCAAGTACCAGAATCCCTTTGCCCGCCTCTTTGGTCGTATCGCCGCGGTTTACTTCCTATTTCAGTTATGGCAGGTCCCTTTAGACGGGCATCCCCCGCAGCTTCCACATCCACAACCGCCTTTTCCCGCTTTATGATCTTTCACCTTTTTCCACAAAATCCCCACCACTGCTCCTCCCACGACTGCCACAATCACAATATTGATCATACTGTACTCCTTTATTTATTATTGGTTAGTTATCGCTAACTCGATGAGCCAATTCCTACTCATTAAGTATATCTCCGCACAGTCCATTTGTCAAGTACCTGTATTGCTGCTGTACCTTGGCTTAACTGTCAGGCTGTTGTTTACACGTCGCGACAACTTGTCAACCACCCCAAAAAATGGTATAATTTCCTCAAAATTTACAGAAAGGCATGTGTCACTTATGAAACCGAAATATTTTCTTCTCCTGCCGGCCATGGTAACTTTTTTGGGGGCTGCCGGCTGCCGCCATCAGGAAACGCCGGCGGCCCTGGAGCCCCCCGCTGACCGGACCGTGGAGCTGACCGTGTGGGGGGCCCAGGAAGACGAGGCGCTTCTGCGGGAGATCTTTTCCTCTTTTCAAAATCATTACGCCGGCGAGGCAGATTTTCACATCACCTATGAGGCTCAAAGCGAATCCAGCTGCAAGGATATGCTTCTGGGCGACTTGGAGGGCGGAGCCGATGTGTTTGCCTTTGCCGACGACCAGGTCGCGGCCCTGGCAGCCGCGGGAGCTCTGGATCCTATTGAAAATCCAGAGGAGATCCGGGCATCCAATCTTCCCGCCGCCGTGTCTGCCGCCAGCGTGGACGGCACCCTGTACGCTTACCCCCTGACAGCTGACAACGGCTATTTTCTCTATTATAATAAAGCATATTTTTCCCAGGAGGATATTCAAAGCCTGAACCAGATGGTGAAGGTGGCGGAGGAAGCAGAAAAGCTGGTGGTCATGGACTGGTCCTCCGCATGGTATGTCTACGCCTTTTTTGGAAATACGGGTCTTCAGGTAGGGTTAAATGACGACGGCATTACCAACTACTGCACCTGGAACAGCACCGACAATCCTATCCGGGGTGTGGATGTGGCCCAGGCCATGATGGCGATTTCCAGAAGTTCCGGGTTTGCCAGCCGAACGGACACGGAATTTTTGGCAGGAGTCCAGGACGGATCGGTGATCGCGGGTGTCAGCGGTGTGTGGAACGCGGTAGCCATAGAGGAGGCCTGGGGGAAAAATATGGGAGCGGCAAAGCTTCCCCAGTTTACCTGCGCTGGTCAGGAGGTGCAGATGGCCTCTTTTTCCGGTTGTAAGCTTATGGGTGTCAACGCCTATTCTCAGCATCCGGAGTGGGCTGCCCGGCTGGCACAGTGGATCACCAGCCAGGATAATCAGACCCGGCGTTTCGAGCTGCGGGGACAGGGCCCTTCCAACATAAACGCGGCCGCGTCGCCCCAGGTTCAGGATTCTCCCGCCATAGCCGCCCTGCTGGCTCAGTCGGAATTTTCCCAGCTACAGCGGGTGGGGGGCAAGTTCTGGGACCCTGTGACGGAATTCGCTGGAAATATGGCCCTGGGAAATCCTTCCGGCGCTTCCCTCCAGGCCCAGATGGACCGTATGGTGGAGGGAGTAACTGCCCGGTAGGGAAATCATTTTCTAAATTATGGGAGGAATTCGTATGAAAAACAGGCTCACATTGCAGCAGCGTCTTATTTTGCCTATTATCCTGCTGGGTCTGGTGACGCTGCTGTCCAATATACTGGCAGTATTTGGCGTCAATAATGTCAACTCCAGCGCCGGAACCATTGTGGATGAATATATGGTCAGTGAAGCCCGGCTGGAGGAGATCCGCCGTTCCATGATGAACATCCACCGTCTGGCTCTGTCACATATCGTGGCAGCGGACCACAGCACCATGATCCGCCTGGTGGCAGAGATCAAGGCAGAGGAGAAGGCCCTTGATGAACGTCTGGAATCCTACGGGGATATGGTGGAACAGAAAGAACTGGGAACCTATCAGAATCTTTTGTCGGATTATGATTCATTTAAACATGCCCTGGTCCACTTAGTCTGTGCCAGCGCTGACAGCAAGACTCAGGAAGCCTACGCCATGGCAAATGGAGATGTGGCCAGGTACAGCACCGCGGCGGAGGAGAGTATTGACGCCCTCTACAGCGCTGTCAACGATCAGGCCACACAGGCCCGGAACCGCCTCTTTGTGGTCTACATTTCCTCTCTGGTCATCAGCGCTCTCACCCTTCTGGTGGGCATCCTGCTGGTAATTGCCGCTTTCCGCATTATCCGCAAATTTGTCATCGCTCCCATCCAGAATGCCATGGGCACTTTGCAGGGAAGCTCCCAGCGGATCAGTGATGTGGTGGGGGAGGTTCGAAGCCGGACCCAGAACTCAAGCGGAAGCGTCCAGGCCCTTTCCGGGCTCACGGACCAGCTGTCCGCGGCCATTGAGGAGATCGCCAGCAGCACCAACACCATCAGTCACAGCGCATCCGGAACACTAGACGCTGCCCGTACCATGGCCCAGGAGTGTTCCTCCATAACCACCTATTCCATTGATATGCGCAAGCGGGCGGAAGAGCTGGAACAGACCTCCCAGGCAAACATGGAAATGGTCCGCTCCAGGACCGAGGAGATCATGTCAGACTTAAACAAAGCTATTGAAAAAAGCCAGAGCGTCAATCAGATCAGCATACTGACAAAGGATATCCTCTCAATCTCCTCGTCCACAGACCTTATCGCCATCAATGCTTCCATTGAGGCCACCCGGGCCGGGGAGGCGGGAAAAGGGTTTGCCGTAGTTGCCCAGGAGATCCGCCGTCTGGCTGACTCCTGCACAGAGACCGCCAACCATATTCAGGAGGTCAGCGGCATTGTCACCGGAGCTGTCAGCTACCTGTCCGGCAGCGCCCAGGAGCTGGTGGATTATCTGGGGAAAGCGGTTTTGTCCCAGTTTGAGCAGTCGGTAAAGTCCGGACAGCAGTACAGAGCCGACGCGGTCTACATACAGGACTCCATCGAAGCCTTCAACAGCCGGGTAGACCAGCTCAAGGCCTCCATGGATGAGATCGCCGGGTCCATTTCCAACATCTCGGCAGCTATTGACGGCGCGGCTTCCGGCGTCACCGGCGCAGCAGGCAGCACCCACAGCCTTGTGGGGGAGATCGACGGCATAACCGCCCGGATGCACACTAACCAGGAGATTGTGGGAGAGCTGAAAAACCAGATGGAGGTATTCGCCAACTTATAACCGACTTACAACAAAACCAATCCATAAAAAAATCCCACAGGAAAACCAAATGTTCACAAAACATGGTTTCCTGTGGGATTTTTTAGTTCAGGGAATGTCCCCTTTCCTTAAACCCCCATTTTAATTATTGCTGGGAATTAAGGGATACCTTTTTAGCAAAGTTCATGATGATTTCAGCGGCCTGACAGCGGCTTATCTGTCCCTGGGGATCCAAAGGCTCATTTTCTGAAATGCTGATAATGCCGTTGGCCACAGCCCAGTTCATGGCTTTCTGGGTGTCGCTCATCTGGTCAGCCGAGGCATCTGCCGCCGCGGGTGAGCCCTGGTACTTCCAGAGCATTGTCAGGGATTGCTCGCAGGTAATGCCGCTGTTGGGGTCAGCCCCATCGCTGATGCCATTGGCGGCAGCCCACTGCCCGCTCTTCTCATACCATGTAGCGCCGCCCTCTGTCTCCTCTCCGTCAAATCCCGCCAGGGCTGTCATCATCACAGCGTAAGTCATGGGTTGGTCAGGAGCAAATGTAGTCTCTGTTGTGTCATGGAACAGGTCCCTGGCAGACACGAAATCCACGGCCTCCTCAAACCAGGCCCCTTGGGGAACATCTGAGAAGTTCTTGCTGTTATCCACGATTTTTACTGTGGCCCCATTTGACAAAGGCGCTACAACGCTGTTCTCTGTGGGAACAGAACCCTTGACCACCTGGGTGGAACCATCCTCATTGACCACAACCGCTACCGTACCCGCGGTAGGCGAGACCGTGGGAATCGCCACATTTACCACCTGATCCTTTTCCGTATGGACCGTAATAGCCCACGCCGAGTTGACATCACTGGCTGCCGTAACTGCCGAAATAGGCAAGGCAACAGCTCCGCCGCTCCCCTCAGCGGCAGCAACCGCTGAAGCGGATAAGTTGACTTCCATCTTTACGCTGCCGGAAGCATCCGTGGTTGTGGTAATTTTAGTTCCGTCTTCCTCTGTCTTAATCGTGGTACGGGAACCTCTTGCGGACTGTTTTTTGACACTGGAATGGGAACCGCCTCTGGAACCGCCGCCTGATCCGCCAACCACGATAAGCCCGTTATGAATTCCGCCGGGATTGGTTGTGGGGGGCTTGGGCTTAGGTTTATTGTCGTCACCAGAGCCAGGCGGGTCCTTTTCATCGTCATCCGTGTCTCCTGGATTCTTCTCGTCATCATCGGGAGTTGACGGATCCTTCTCGTCGTCGTCCGTGTCTCCTGGGTTCTTCTCGTCGTCATCGGGAGCTGACGGGTCTTTCTCATCGTCATCCGTGTCTCCTGGGTTCTTCTCGTCGTCATCAGGAGTTGAAGGGTCTTTCTCATCGTCATCCGTGTCTCCCGGGTTCTTCTCGTCGTCATCGGGAGTTGACGGATCCTTCTCGTCGTCATCCGTGTCTCCTGGGTTCTTCTCGTCGTCATCGGGAGTTGACGGATCTTTCTCGTCGTCGTCCGTGTCTCCTGGGTTCTTCTCGTCGTCATCGGGAGTCGACGGATCCTTCTCGTCGTCGTCCGTGTCTCCTGGGTTCTTCTCGTCGTCATCGGGAGTTGACGGATCCTTCTCGTCGTCGTCCGTGTCTCCTGGGTTCTTCTCGTCGTCATCGGGAGTTGACGGATCTTTCTCGTCGTCGTCCGTGTCTCCTGGGTTCTTCTCGTCGTCGCCAGGCTGGAAATCGCCTGGGTCGTCAGGCTCTGGGGCGAAAGGATCTTCAAACTCAGCATCATACACTACCTTCACTCTGATCGACTGCAGAGAAGCTGACAAAACTGGATTCATCATTCTGTTCCATTCTGCCTCACTACCGCCAAAATAGATAACCCTTAAGTTTCCGCACGAGTTAAACGGACTTTCGTAGATCCCTACTCCATACTCTCCTCCAATTTGCTGGACGCTTGCTGGAATATACAGTTGTGGAAGCAAACTGCAGGAGGCGAACATACCATCACTAATGCAATCCGCATTCAGAGGCAGCGTTACACTCATTAACTTATAACACCGAGAGAACAAATTGTCCCCTATCTCTACCTCGCCACCTGGCATAAATCTCACACTGACCATCTCCGTACAATCCATAAACGCTCCTGCGCCTACCGATGTAATACTTGCCGGAAAGTCAATATGAGTCAAAGCCGTACAGCCTCGGAACGCATTGTCTCCAATAATTTCCAGTCCTTCAGAAACAGAAGCGGAAGTCAGGTTCGCGCAATTGCGGAAAGCGCTATTCCCAATGGTCTCAACGCTGCCAGGAATCGTAACCGCCAGCAGAGCGGATCCATAAAACGCGCTCTGGCCAATAGATGTCACGCTGTCAGGAATATACACATTGAGGGCTCCGCTCTGATAAAAAGCATAATCCCCAATGCCGGTGACGCCATCCTCAATAACGATTGTAGAAACGCCCAACTCGCTCCACGGCGCAAGGCTGTCTGATGAGTAATCCGGAATAGCCCCATTGCCGGAGACAGTCAGCTCCCCTGCCTTTGTCAGTGACCATTTCAAATTCCCCGCGGTTCCTTCGTCAGCCACCTCGTCAGCGTCAGCGCTGTCTGATGGAATATAGCCCTCCGGATAACGGGTAATAACAAAATCCGCTTCCTCAACATCCGCCACACTCATAGCCCGTCCCCAGTGGACAGATTTATTAAAGTTCGCCTCAGCCACTGTGACTCCGCCCGCGCTCTTTTGAAGAACGATGACGCTATGGCTATTGCCCCTTACACGCAGTATATCACCTACCTTTACATCCTCAAATGTAAAGTTCTTGGTTGCCCTTGCTGGCAAACTGCCAAAGGCCGCGTCGCTGAGGATAAACGCGAAGGCCATGCAGCCAACACCGCTTCTCGCTCCATAGATGGCTCCGCCTTTCCAGGTATAAGCGTCGCCAAGGTCGCCTCTGCTCCCATAGGGCTCAAAGTTCGTCCATGTCATCCCCTCAGGATATTTTTCCTTTAAGTTGATCATATCATTATAAGCTTCCTGATAGGTGGGGACAGCTCCTTCCGCCACTACGGCAATGCCGTCCATCGCGTCGAAGCCGCAGTCAATACATACGCCTCGGTTATCATAGTCATGCTCCCCATAACCGTCCTTGTCTCTGTCATCAGTCACAGGACAGTCTTTGGCATCGCACTCATGCCAGTGACAGCTGCCGTCATAGTCCCAATCCACAGACCAGCTGTGCTTGTGACTTGGTGTAAGTTCTAGAGACGGTTTAACGTCACTCTTTTCGGAATCCACAGATGTTTCCCCATTGGGATCTCCTTCAGGCTTTGATTCCGTCCCTTCATCCATATCAGTGTTGGTCCCGGATTCGGTTTCATCTTCTGTCCCAGCTTCGGTCTCAGATTCGCTTTCATCCTCGGCCTCATCTTCTGCCTCGGACTTGCTTTCATCCTCCGGCTCATCTTCTGCCTTGGACTCGCTTTCAGCCTCGGTCTCATCTTCTGCCTTGGACTCGCTCTCGTCCTCCGTCTCTTCTTCTTCCTTGGACTCGCTCTCGTCCTCCGTCTCTTCTTCTTCCTTGGACTCGCTCTCGTCCTCCGCCTCTTCTTCTGACTTGGACTCGCTCTCAGCCTCGGTCTCTTCTTCTTCCTTGGACTCGCTCTCATCCCCGGTCTCTTCTTCTGACTTGGACTCGCTCTCAGCCTCGGTCTCTTCTTCTACCCTGGACTCGCTCTCATCCTCGGTCTCTTCTTCTTCCTTGGGCTCGCTCTCAGCCTCGGTCTCATCTTCCTTGGACTCGCTTTCAGCCTCGGTCTCTTCTTCTACCTTGGACTCGCTTTCGTCCTCGGTCTCTTCTTCAGACTCGGATTCGCTTTCAGCCCCGGTCTCTTCTTCTACCTTGGATTCGCTCCCATCCTCAGTTTCGTCTTCAACTTTGTCCTCATCTTCATCCCCTGCCTCGGATTCACTTTCAGTCTCAGACTTCTCTCCGGTCTCCTCGTCAGTCAAGTCAAATGTCGGCTCTGGCTCAGTGTCCACCGTTTCAGTGGGCTGGGCCTCCGGATCAATTGGTCCTACCGCCGCCGCTGTCCCCACATTAGAGAACAACATGGCGAAGGACACAATTAATGAGAGTGCCCATTTCCGTTTACGTTTCCATTTCATCTTTAACCTCCTTTTTTTATTGTTCGCCAGAGTGCCCGATTACAGAGCCATCTGGGTTTCGCCCCCCGCAAGGAGCAGTTATATTATATCAAGAGCATGGATTGCCCTGATATACAGTGATTAAAACGACAACTCAGACATAAAAGCCAATACCAGCCTGCCGCATAAAGACAAAATGAAATCACCAACAATCCGCGCGATATCCAGGCCCGTCAAAACCTGGACATTTTTATCTGGTTAAATTTGCACATATTATTATATAGCCATTTTCCCAGACAGTCCAGCAAACTCTTCTATATAAAATCGCCCGCGGCGATGGGATAAGTTGCTGTTTCGGTAGGTTGTGCGCTTGCCGCGCTGACCGTATGATAACCTGGCCTAAAGAGTAAAAATCCCATCACCGCAGGCGATTTTAATGGGCATATGCGGTTTCGTCCACGCACCCCATGTGAACAGCCCCCAGTGACACCCGATACCAGCACACATTATCACATCCGTCTTGTAGTACTTCCCGTCTCGTGGTAAAATTGGATAGGCGGAAATCAACTCCGCGAAAAACCGGGAAAGGATCTGTGTATTCTGATGAAATATGTAAAACAGAGCTGTATCATATTCGGCATTACCATGGCCGGGGAGCTTCTCCGGGCTCTCCTCCCCCTTCCTGTACCAGCCGGGGTTTATGGATTGTTTTTGCTGCTGGCAGGACTTTGTTCCGGGGTGATTAAACTGGAGGCAGTGGAGGAAACCGGCAATTTTCTTCTGGACACCATGCCGCTGATGTTCATACCGGTAACGGTAGGGCTCATGGAGGATTATCCGGCCTTACAGGCAGTGGCTGTGCCCGTGGTGGCCATATCCGCTGTCTCCACGGTGGTGGTCATGGCAGTGACCGGAAAAGTTACGGAATTTTTGATTACTATTATGAAAAGGAAGAAATTATCATGAATGAACTTCTCTTAAACTCCGGATATTTTGGTTTTGTGATCACTCTTGGGGCATACCTCCTGGGACTCCAGGTCAAGAGGAAGACAAAGCTGGCCATTATGAACCCTCTTCTGGTAGCCGTGACCCTGATCATCCTGTTCCTTGTGGTCTTCCGTATTGATTATGAGGTTTACCAAAAAGGCAGTCAGTATGTCAGCTACCTTCTGACCCCTGCCACTGTGTGTCTGGCAATCCCCCTGTACCGTCAGCTGAGACTGTTAAAGGATCACCTGGCCGCAGTTGCCGGAGGAATCGCCTCAGGGGTTCTGACCAGTATCTTAAGCATCTATGCCATGAGCCGGTTATTTGGGCTGAGCCACGAATATTATGTAACCCTGCTCCCAAAATCCATCACCACTGCCATCGGCATGGGCGTCAGCCAAGAAGCCGGAGGAATCGTGGTGCTGACTGTGGTCAGCATCATTCTCACAGGAATCCTGGGAAATGTGATCGGAGAGGCTGTGTTTCGCCTGTTTTCTATCTCCGATCCCATAGCCAAAGGTCTGGCCCTGGGAACCTCCGCTCACGCCATCGGCACCGCCAAAGCCCTGGAGCTTGGAGAGATCGAAGGCGCTATGAGCAGTCTGGCCATCGCCGTGGCAGGCCTTTTGACCGTAGCGGCGGTACCTCTGGTGTCCGGATGGATCTAGGGGCGGGACAAGGCCCCAATCGCGTTTTCTTTTCTCATGCGTAAAACCCCCTGGAAGCTGTTCTGCCCGGCTTCCAGGGGGTTTTCTCTCATATATCGTTTATGGCCTAAACCTCTTCAACAGTCTCTTCCAGGTCATCCATATCCAGAACTTCCTCTGCCTCTTCCATCATCTCTTCCTCCAGAGGCGCCATATCCTGAATATCCTCCTCCTCTTCTTCGTCGTCAAAAAGGATCTCGTCATCCATATCCAGTTCACTGTCCAGCTTCACGGAACGGTACCGCTTCATACCGGTACCTGCCGGGATCAGCTTACCGATCAGTACATTCTCCTTCAGGCCGATGAGGTGATCCACCTTGCCGTTGATGGCCGCTTCCGTCAGAACCTTGGTGGTTTCCTGGAAAGACGCGGCGGACAGGAAGGAATCGGTAGCCAGGGAGGCTTTGGTGATACCCAGCATAACCTGCTTGCCCTCTGCCGGGGTCTTGCCCTCTGCCAGGAGCTTCTCGTTCATGTCATTGTACTCCAAAACATTCATGGACACGCCGGGAAGGATATCGCTGTCACCGCTCTCCTCCACCTTGACCTTTTTAAGCATCTGCCGAACGATCACCTCAATATGCTTGTCGTTGATATCCACGCCCTGGAGACGGTAAACCTTCTGAACCTCCTGGATCATATAATCCTGAACCGCCCGGACTCCCTTGATCTTCAGGATATCGTGGGGGTTCACGCTTCCTTCTGTCAGCTCGTCTCCGGCCTCCAGAACCTGGCCATCCTGAACCTTGATACGGGAACCATAGGGGATCAGGTAGGTCTTGGAGTTGCCTGTCCCTGTATC
>Ga0137309_102612_pt1 | contig 10580 bp, 5 predicted proteins | sample NAcewiD2O_June_FD_97179 | JGI IMG/M metagenome (GOLD analysis project Ga0137309, IMG submission 97179) | Mouse cecal microbial communities from Vienna, Austria - N-Acetylneuraminic amended D2O_June | ecosystem: Host-associated > Mammals > Digestive system > Large intestine > Cecum | place...
ATGTGGTCGGTCTCCTGAACTCCGACGATTTCTACAGCGCGTCGGATATCCTCTCGACCGTCGACCGTGAAATCCGCGAATTCGATGCCGTGTATGGAGATGTCCACTATGTCGACCCTAAGGACACGGCCACGCCTGTCCGTTTCTACTCGTCGGCAGCATTCCGGCGATGGAAAATGAGACTCGGATTCATGCCGGCGCACCCGTCGTTCTATTGTCGCAGGACAGTCTACACCCGCTACGGACTTTTCGATCCCGGGTTTAAGGTCGCAGCCGATTTCGAACAGCTCCTGCGTCTGATTTATGTCAACAGGATATTTACAAGATATATAAGGAAAGACTTTGTGACAATGCGCACCGGCGGGGCATCCTCGTCGGGGCTTCAGAGCCACCGGCGCATAATCAGTGACCACCTGCGTGCCTACCGTAAGAACGGCGTGTCATCAAACATTCTTCTCGAATCACTCCGATATGCCTACCGTATAGGCGAACTTATAAAATTCAGACTTTCATCAATAAAACTAAGGTAACTTAATTCAATTATGAAAAAAGCATTAATCACAGGCATCACCGGTCAGGATGGTTCGTTTCTGGCCGAGTTTCTTCTCGAAAAAGGCTATGACGTGCACGGCACGATTCGCCGCTCGTCGGTAGACTTCCGCGAGCGCATCGCCCACCTCGAGGGACACCCCAACTTCCACCTCCACTACGCCGACCTCGGTGACTCGATGTCAATCATGCAGGTCGTATCGAAAGTACGCCCCGACGAGATCTACAACCTCGCCGCACAGAGCCACGTGCAGGTGTCGTTCGACTCCCCCGAGTTCACAGCCGACGTCGACGCGACAGGTGTCCTCCGCATACTTGAGGCCGTACGCCTCTGCGGACTCGCCGCGTCATGCCGCATCTATCAGGCATCCACTTCAGAGCTCTACGGCAAGGTCGAGGAAGTGCCCCAGAACGAAAAGACACCCTTCCACCCCTATTCGCCATACGCCGTCGCAAAGCTCTACGGTTTCTGGATCGTGAAGGAATACCGCGAGGCATACGGCATGTACTGCTGCTCCGGAATCCTCTTCAACCACGAGTCCGAGCGCCGCGGCGAGACATTCGTCACCCGCAAGATAACCCTCGCCGCCGCACGCATCGCTCAGGGCAAGCAGGAGAAGCTATACCTCGGCAACCTCTCGTCGCTCCGCGACTGGGGTTACGCACGTGACTACGTGGAGTGCATGTGGCTCATCCTCCAGCAGCCCGAACCCGAGGACTACGTGATCGCCACCGGCGAGCAGCACTCCGTCCGTGAGTTCTGCCAGCTCGCATTCCGCCGCGCCGGCATCGAGCTGCGCTTCGAGGGCGAGGGCGAGAACGAGAAGGGCATCGATGTCAACACCGGCAAGGTGCTGATCGAGGTGTCGCCCGACTTCTACCGCCCGACCGACGTGGTCAACCTCTGGGGCGACCCCACGAAGGCGAAGCAGAAACTCGGCTGGGACCCGTCGAAGAAGACATCTTTCGAGCAGCTCGTCAACCTCATGGTCGACGCCGACATGGCCAAGGTCGCCGTCGAGCGCGCCGGGGAGCAGGTGAAACTCAACCTCGCCGAATACCTCGAGAAAGGAATCGTGAAGTAAAGCCTACGCTGAAATTGAGGGGTACAGAAATTCATAAATAACATAAATATTGGAGGGGTTAATTCCTGAATATGGAAGGATTGGAACAAGCCCTCTATGAATTATCATTAAAATAATCTGTTATTCGTGTTACTTCTGAATTTCTGTACCTTACCCACATAAATATTCAAACCAGACAGAATGGAAAAAAATTCCAAGATCTACGTTGCGGGTCACCGCGGCATGGTCGGTTCGGCCATCGTCCGCGAGCTGCGGCGACAGGGATACACCAACATCATAACACGCACCCACGCCGAACTCGACCTCATCAGCCAGCAGGCGGTCAACGACTTCTTCGCCACAGAGAAGCCCGACTACGTGTTCCTCGCCGCCGCCAAGGTAGGGGGCATAGAGGCGAACTCATCGGCTCTCGCCGACTTCATGTACGACAACATGATGCTCGAGATGAACGTCATCCACGCCGCATGGCGGAACGGATGCAAAAAACTCGAATTCCTCGGCTCGTCGTGCATCTACCCCCGCATGGCCCCGCAGCCCATGCCCGAGTCATGCCTGCTCACCTCCGAGCTGGAGAAGACCAACGAGGCGTATGCGCTCGCAAAGATCTCCGGCCTGAAATACTGCGAGTTCCTCAACCGGCAGTACGGCACTGACTACATCTCCGTCATGCCCACCAACCTCTACGGCCCGAACGACAACTACCACCCCACGCACTCCCACGTCCTCCCCGCGCTCATCCGCCGTTTCCATGAAGCGAAACTCGCGGGCGAGCCGGTCGTGACATGCTGGGGCGACGGCTCGCCGCTGCGCGAGTTCCTCTATGTCGACGACCTCGCCGAGCTTTGCGTGTTCCTCATGAACAGCTACTCCGGCAACGAGACCGTCAACGCCGGCACTGGCAAGGAACTCACCATACGCGAGCTGGCCGAGCTTGTCGCGTCGACCGTCGGCTACGAAGGCCGTATCGAATGGGACACCACCAAGCCCAACGGCACTCCCCGCAAGCTCCTCGATGTCAGCAAGGCCACCCGCCTCGGCTGGACCGCCTCGACCCCTCTCGCCGAAGGCATCCGCCTCGCCTACGAAGATTTCCTCAGCAACCCGATGCGCGCCGAGCGCTGACCTCTTCCCTCAGACATCAACTAACAGATAATACAGATTACACAGAAAAATGCCCATGATTCCCGGACTGAGAATCATGGGCATTTTCATATAACTTGGTCACCAATTAAAATCAGTGGAGAGACAGCCTCCGAGGCTGCCTCTCCACTTCCAAAATTTTTTTACCTTAAATAAATTACCTACGTATCAATTGCGTATATCTTTAGTATTAGAATGATGGATAACCGGGGTTCTGTACATATATACCGCCTGAGAAGTTGTATTGAGCTACGGGAACAGGGAAATATTCCTCGCCAGTCTCGAATGACGCATTCTGATAATAGATGCGGTTGTCTTTTTCTGCGGCAAAATAGTTATTCATCGTCTCTTTGGCGATACCCCATCTTACGAGATCGAAGAATCGTTCGCCTTCCATTGCTTTTTCAAGACGCATTTCAGTGCGCAGTGCCTGTCGTGCGTAGTCCTGATTCCAGACGGATGCCGGATAAAGGCCGATTTTATAGTTGGCGGCATCTTTGGTCTGGTCATAGAAATCCTTTACGTAGTCACTGTTCATCGCACGCGTACGGACTCTGTTGATAAGTGTCCGGGCCTCTTCGAGACCGCTGCCTCCGATTTCAATCAGCGCCTCGGCTTTGTAGAGCAGCAGGTCGGCATATCGTATAAGCTGCCAGTTGAGAGCCGATGCACCCCAAGGCCAGCCCTGTGTGGCATCCGGCGATTCAGGTGAGAGCCAGAAGCGTTTGGTGTTGTTATATCCATAAGTATCGCTGTTGCGCACCCATAGACCGCATGGACGTTCGGAGTAAGTCTTGTATCTGATGGTCGGACGGCCAATCACGAAGTCGAGACGCGGATCGACATTGCCATCGACATTTCCCAGTGTATAACCGCCGTTTGAGTCGAATACCACGTTTCCATAGTCGGGACGGTTCTGATAATCAAAGAGTGGCAATCCGTTTTCATCAGTCTGATATGCGTTGATGAGATCCTGTGAAGGGAGGAAGAATCCGTCACCCTGCCAAGGGCAACCCGGGCCGGTCATAGAGTTCAAAAGCATGCTCCAGTTGATTCGTCCCACACCGCTTGAGCCGTCGTCTTTTGAAAACTGTATGGCAAACACGGATTCAGGTCCGTTTTCATATTCGAGAAGGTCGAGTTGCTGGAAATCCGCAAGAAGATCGTAGCCTTGCACTTGGTCAATTAGATTGACAACTTCCTGAAGAAGTGATTTGTTGATATTAATCACCGCGTTGGTCTGCGGATCTTGTTCGTATGCCTGATAGAGTTTTACTTTCGCAGCATAGGCGAGAGCAATCCGGCGATTGACACGTCCGATTTCGGTCTGTGCTTCCGGAAGGACTTCGGCTGCCTCAAGCAGCTCTCCTGCGATGCGTGCGAGGTGTTGCTCACGTGTGAACTCATCGTTTCTGACCGACTGATATTCGTTTTCAGGAAGATTAATATCCATGTACGGAATGCGGTTGAAAAGACGGACAAGTTCGAAATACCAGTGAGAACGTATAACTTTCACCTCTGCGATACGGATATTCTTTTCAGGGATTAGATTCTCGTCGACTTTATTGAGTGCGCGTATTGCTGAATTGCAACGAGAGATCCCACAGTAGACGTTAAACCATTTTCCGTCAAGGAATCCGTTGTTAGGCTGAATCTTTGCAGTCTCCATATCATGGATTTCCCAAGCGTCAGTCTCTCCGCCGCCACCTTTATATGCGTTGTCGGCTCGTACTTCGCCATAGCTCCAGTTGGTGACAGGATACCAGTGCGGATCGTTTGAATCAGCATATCGGCATCCGAATGTCGCATACGCACCGCTGACAAGAAGATCCACGGCCTGAGGGTCATTCATATTGCCTTCCGAGAGAGGTCCTTGAGGCTTGTTTTCAAGAAAATCGTCGCTGCAAGCTGTAAATGTAAGGCAGACAAGCGCAGCAGTCATTATATTTTTAAGTGTCATTTTGGTCAGTATTTAAGATTAATTTTAGAAACCGAACTGTACGCCGAAAGTATATTGGCGGGGGAGGGCATAGGGGTAGCCGAGACCTTCGGGATCAGCTCCGGTGTAGTTTGTTATTGTGAAGAGATTCTGGGCCTGAAAATAGATACGGGCATTTTTCAGACAGAGTTTGCTTTGTACGCTTTTGGGGAGTGTGTAACCGAGAGAAAGTGTTTTCAGACGTACAAACGAACCGTCTTCGATGAAATATTCCGAGCCTTCGTTTTCATTATTGCTGTTGTCGACAGCTGGAGCCGGAATGTTTGATGCGTAGTAGCCGGTCTGAAGGTATTTTTCATAGGCATTAGCTGCATCAAGGAGTTGTGTGCCGTGGTTGCCGGTCCAGAGAGGGAAGAAGTCGGTATAGAATTTGGAATTGTTCCATGCGTCACGGATGATACTGTTAAAGAAGAGGCTGAGATCGAATCCTTTCCAGTTTGCCCCGAGAGTCAGACCGAACTGGGCTTTCGGAAGGTCTGTTCCGAGCCATGTGCGGTCACGGTCATTGATTTCTCCGTCTCCGTTTGTGTCGACGTAGCGCACGCGGCCTACCGCCGGATTGCCGAAGCTGACTTTATATTTCGCTTTGTAGGCATCAACTTCTTCCTGTGTACGGAAAACACCGTCGGTCTTGTAGCCCATCCATGAGCCGAGTGCCTGTCCGACAATACTCTTGTCAATGCCGTTGCCTCCACCCCATGTGTAGTAGATGTCTTTCATGAGGTCGGTTACTTCGTTTTTCATTGCAGTTACGTTGATGCCGACGTTATAGCTGAAATCTTTGTTGAGCGACTGGCGCCATTCAGCAGTGATTTCAACGCCTTTGTTGATCATCGAACCGCCGTTATACCAGCAGTAGCCACCTTCACCGATAGTTGCGATATATGGTTTTTCTACAAGCATGTCGTTGGTCTTTTTGTAGAAATAATCAAACGAGAAGTTCAGCTTGCTGTTGAGAAGCGATGCGTCCAAACCGACATTTGTCTGGTAGGTCTTTTCCCATGTGAGATCAGGATTGGTGCTGCGTGAACGGAGCGCTCCGGGAGTGAGGGTGTTGCCGCCTCCGATGGCATACGCCGCACGGTCGAGATCCATTGCATATTTTGCATAGAAAGCGTCGTTTGCTATAATGTCGTTACCATTGACTCCGTAAGCGCCACGGATTTTCAGGTCGCTGAGCCAGTTGCGGGTGCTCTCCATGAATTTTTCCTGAGATATGCGCCAGCCGGCAGAGACAGATGGGAACCAGTCATAGTTGTGGCTGTTGGAAAGGCGTGAAGAGGCATCGCGGCGCAGAGTGAATGATAAGAGATATTTATTGTCCCATGTGTAATTGATTTTTCCGAATACGGAGAACATCGAGTAGTTCGATGCGCCTGACCCAGTATTCTTATTCGCAGTCACGTTGCCGAGATAAAGATAATTGGGGTCTTCGATTTCAAGGCCCTTGCCTTCGCCGAACATGTCTTCAAAATGGTTGCGCTTTGCCTCTACGCCAATCAGAGCCATAAGAGAGTTCTTGCCGAAATCCACATTGTATTGAGCGGTATTTGTCCATACCCAATCCGTGGTCTTGCTTGAATATTGATAGAGATTATTGGTTTTGTCGCGGAGATTGGCAGGAGTGAATATTTTGTCATTCCCGTTATGGTAGTTCAGACCGAAGTTGGTCTTGACGATAAGATTCTTGATAGGTTCGATTGAGAGATAGGCATTACCGAACACTCTCCAGTATTCGCGCTTGTTGGTCGCTTCTTCTTCAATCTGGCGCATAAGGTTCGGAGTGTCATTCAACCCGAATGCGACCTGATCGTTGAAGTTGCCTTCCGAGTCATAGACTGTACGGGCCGGGTGCATTTTGATGGCATTTTCCTCGATTCCACCGGGGGCGTTGTGCTGACGCCACCAGTTGACGGTGACATTACCTCCTGCACGTAGACGGTTATTGATGAAACCATAGTCAGAGCTGAAACGCGCGTTGGCCTTCTGGAAGTCAGAACCCTTAATGATACCGTCGTGGTCAAGCCAGCTGAGCGACATGGATGAGGTGCCGTACTCGTCGCCTTTTGAAAGGCCTACGCTATATGTCTGCATCAGGGCTGTGCGGTGAATTTCCTTTTCCCAGTCTGTGTTCTGAGGAGTGACCATGACTCCATTGAGATTGGCGTATGGCTGGAGCTTCGGTGTCGCACCGTTTCCATATAGCTCGGATGTCGGGGTGGTGCCGTAGGAATATTTGTAGGCTGACCAGTAGACCTCGCCCCATTGGTCGGCGTTTAGCATATCGAGTCCGCTTTGATAGGTCTGGAGTGTCAGTGTTGCGTCAAATGTCACACGGCATTCGCCTTTTTTTGCGCGTTTGGTCGTGATGATTATAACACCGTTGGCAGCCTGAGCACCATAGATTGATGCAGATGCGGCATCCTTGAGCACTTGGATTGACTCCACGTCGTTGCTGTTGAGGATCGTACCGGGATTCTCTCGGGTCATGACTCCGTCGATTACATAGAGAGGACCGTTGGCTTCGCTACGGAATGAGGATGTGCCACGGATTGAAGTGCCTGTGCTTAGACCACCCGGTGTGCCGTCAGTCGTGATATTCATACCGGCTACACGTCCCTGAAGAGCCTGAATAACATTGCCGGTAGGAGTGTCGGACACATCTTTCATCTTAACTACGGATACCGAACCGGTAAGATCGGATTTTTTTTCGGAAGAATAACCGACAACGACTACTTCGTCAAGAATTTCGCTGTCTTCTGTAAGATGAATTGTCATTTCCGCCTGAGCTTCGACTGTTGCGGTGACATAGCCGACGTATGAAATGGTTAGTTTGCTGCCTTTGGGAACTGAAATTGTAAACTGGCCGTCAATGTCTGTGGCCGCTCCGGATTTAAGGGTTTCAGAGAATACGGATGCTCCGATCAATGGTTCGTCGTCAGTCTTTGAAAGGACTGTTCCATGCACCGTGATGTTTTGTGCTTGTGCGCCTATCGCAGCTAATAGCAGAAAGAACGCAAACAGGATTGATTTTTTCATGTCTATTATGATTGGTAAAAATTTCTGACGCAAAGTTATTGATAGAGTAGCGTTTGCGTCTTTCACTCATGTTGCATCGGATATTAAAAATCGGTCATGGCCACATTTTTAATATATAACGCAACATTATTACTATTGTGTCTCACACGTATGTAGTGAGCTCTATGATACATTATTACTATGTCATCATGCAGGAACGGTGCGAACTGCATGTCCCTGCATGATATGTCAAGTCTGCTATGTTGACAGACATGGCTTAAATAATCCTATTTCGCAGCTATGCGGTCGCGAAGTTCCGATGGGGTTTCGCCAAAAGCCTCTTTGTAGCAGCGTGTGAAATAGGCTGGAGTCGAAAATCCGACTTCGTAGGCGATTTCACTGATTGATTTCTGAGTGGTGGTCAGCATTTCGCGTGAGCGTTTGAGACGGATGTTACGCAGAAGTTCTACCGGAGTATAATTGGTGAGAGCCTTTATCTTGCGGTATAATTGTGAGCGTCCAAGCCCCATGTCTGACGCAAGCCGGTCGATATTAAGGTCTGGATTACCCATTTCAGCCGACACGATTTCAAGGAAACGTGCATAGAATTCGTTTTCGGTATCGGGATTTACCTTAGGTTTAGGTGTCTCGGCCGTCTTTACAGACATAGGAGATGGATTTCCCCATATATTTTTGATACGTCTGCGGTTCTCGATCAGATTCCGGCAGCGTGATTTCAGCACAGTGGTGTTGAACGGTTTTGCCACATAACCGTCAGCTCCGCTCTCATAGCCTTGGGCTCTTTGCTCGTCCATAGAGCATGCTGTCAGAAGCAGTACGGGGATATGTGAAGTGGATATCTCATCCTTGATTTTCCTGCAACATTCAAGTCCGTCCATGACAGGCATCATCACGTCGCAGACAATCAGATCCGGCACATATTTCGCTGCCAGTCGCAGACCTTCTCTTCCGTTTGATGCAAAAATGACGGTATATTCATCGGAAAGGAGTTGTCTGAGCATATTGCGGATATCTTCATTGTCGTCGATTACGAGCAGAAGCGGTTTGTCAGTGTCAGTTTGCTGCCGATTCGTATCTATTTCTCCAAGTTCCGTTTCCACATCGGTTCCAGAAATCGCTTTTTTCGTCGTAAAGTTTCTTGTCTCAGCCACATGTCTTATGGGGAGTTTTACCGTGAACCGCGACCCTTCGTTTAGACGGCTTTCTACTTCAATGCTGCCTTCATGCAGTTCGACAAAAGCTTTTGCGAGAGACAGACCAATGCCTGATCCGTTTGGATGGATTTTGTCTACCTGATAGAATCGGTCGAAGATATTGTCGATGTCTTCGGCAGCTATTCCCCGGCCGGTGTCGGCTACTGACAAAACGAGCTTTTCACTGCCGTCGCAATTGGCGGAAAACTTAATCTTTCCGTTATCAGGAGTATATTTGAACGCATTAGACATCAGATTAAAGAACACACGCTCAATTTTTTCAACATCAATGGCAATTGAAAAGTTGTCGGGGAGATGGATGGCAATATTCAGTTTGATATCTCTTTTACGGGCAATTGCAAGAAACGAATCGGCCCAGTCTGCCAGAAGCGGCTTGAGACTTACTTCCTCAAGGTTTATATCCAGTTTGCCGTTTTCATATTTTCTGAAATCGAGTATCTGATTGATGAGCCTGTGAAGAATTCTGACGTTCTTGTGGGCTATCTTTACCAATGTATGTTGCTGTGGAGTAAGGTTATCGGCTTTGACAAGTTGCTCAACCGGTTCTGCAATTAGAGTGAGAGGAGTTCGCAGGTCGTGGGATACATTAGTGAAAAATATCAGTTTTGATTGTGTGGCCACATTGAGTTGTTCGTTGAGCGCTTTTTGCGTATCACGTTGTTCCTCAAGTAGTCGGTTCTGCTCCATAAGTTCTTTCTGGTGGCGCTGACGTTGCCAGAATATTCTCAGGAACAGGAATAATACTCCCAACAGCAGAACCACGATGGCAATCGCCGCATAGAACAGAGAGGTCTGTGCTGAATGCTTGTTCCAGAAATCATCAACCTGACTTTTAAGCGTCTTTATTTTTGCAGAATCTTCTTTGAGTGATTCATTCTGCAGCAGAAGTATGTCAGCATTGCTGATATCCACAGGCGATGATATCGGGAAAGTCGAGACTCTTTCGTATGGTTCTCCTTTGAGTATTGCCAATGCAGTCCTTATGACCCGATAGCCTTCAGTCGGATATAGAAATGTTGCATCAATCACACTGTCGGCCACTGCTTTTATGCCTATTTCCGGAGCTGCGTCAATGCCGATGACCTTAATGTCGAGTCCATGTTTTTTTGCCATTTCGGATGCCGCGATAGCCATGCGGTCGTTATGGGCATAGATAAGATCGATATCTTTACAGACAGTAAACATTGAATCGCATACGCTTGCCGCATCATCGTAATTCCAATTGCCGTATGCTGATGCGATTACACTGATGCCTTCCTCTGTAGCCCCTTCGATGAATCCATCGTGGCGTTCCTTGGCCGGTGTTGAGCCTGCAAGTCCGTAGATTTCTATCACTTTCCCGCCTTTGCCTATAAGATGACGGCCATAATGTGCGGCTGATTTACCGATGCCGAAATTATCAACACCCAAGTATGCGGTATAACTGTCGCCGTTGATGTTGCGGTCAAAAATAATAACCGGCGTCCCGGACTCATACACCTCTTTTATAATAGGGGTTATGGCATCTGCTTCGTTGGGTGCGGCGATGATTATGTCGAAGCCATTGTCTTTGAA
>Ga0137309_102620_pt1 | contig 10542 bp, 9 predicted proteins | sample NAcewiD2O_June_FD_97179 | JGI IMG/M metagenome (GOLD analysis project Ga0137309, IMG submission 97179) | Mouse cecal microbial communities from Vienna, Austria - N-Acetylneuraminic amended D2O_June | ecosystem: Host-associated > Mammals > Digestive system > Large intestine > Cecum | place...
TACATCAGCTTTACCATAGCTGGGATTACAAATTGACGCACTGGAAAACCGCCTCTCGGTTTCAAATGGTCAAAAACATCCCAAATAGTCAGGATTTCGGCTTCGGTGTAGATGTATGGGGCATAAGGTGCATCTTTCTTGGCAATGTCTGGCGGCAGAATGTAGGCAGCTTCGCCATTGCGGTTCAGGTATCTGGCAAACTCGCGCACCGGCATCATGCGGTTGCGAAAGGTATTATTGCCTTCTGTATCCTTTTTCGTGGCCCAGGCAAAGCAAAGTTCCTTGGTCAGTGAATGCTCTTTCGGAAAATGCGTCAGGCAAAAGCGGTCAAAGTCCCGCAGGAGGCGTGAGGACTCCAAATAACCAAACCCCAAGGCGTTTTTCTGCGCAATGAAATCTTCGATTTGGGCAGCAAAGCAGCTTTCAAAGGTGTACACCATTTCAGCTCCCCACCTTTCCATGAGAGAGCAAGGGTAATGCACACTGTTTCAGTCCCTGTTCATCAATGGACAAATACAATTTCATAGAGTCCATATCCCTGTGGCCAAGAAGCTGCTGGATCAGTTCAAAGGACACCTCGTTCTGGAGCAGCCTTGTTCCAAAGGTCCGGCGAAGCGCGTGAAAGGCACGACGCTTCGCCGGAATTCCCACCAATTTCATGTGCTCGGAAACAACCCCACTGGCAGAACGTGCATCAAGCGGGCGAATTACTCCTGTATGGCATAGAAAGATATTCGGAAGCGTTGAATCCGGGCGGCCATTCAGAATGTAATCTGCAATAGCATTCCCACTTTCTGCTTCCAACGGAAGGGACAGCGGTTCACCAGTTTTATGTTGAACCAGACGAATTTCCCTTGTTCTCCAATCAATGCTGCCCAGCTCCAACCGAACAACATCACAGGCTCTTAGACCGCTCTGTGCGGCCAGAACCATTATGGCATAATCCCGTTTTCCAATGGCCGTAGTCCTGTCCGGATGTTCAAGAAGATGTTCCAGTTCATCCTCAGTAAAGCCTTCGCGGAACATTTTCCGGGCTGCCACAAGCTCCGGCAAAGATCGGCTCAAATCAATGCCTGTCACACCATCCTCAAACAGAAAATGCAAAAATACCCGCACAGAGTAGATAGCAGACCCCAGCCCTCCGGCATAACGCGTTGCAAAACTGGTGACGCATCTGTTTACATTCATCTGGGAGAAGTGCGTCAAAGTATTGAATCCTTGGTCTTCCATTTCGAACAGAAACCTGCGGATGGCACTTCTGGCAACATTAAGTGAGGTCTCAGCCATACTTTCGCTCTGTTCGGCGTGGGTACAAAATTCGCTTAAAAGCGAGTTGAACGGCTCAACAAGTTCTCGTTGCCCCCAGTTTGGAATCTTCGCCAGGGTAATATGGCCTGTCCGGTGCATCTCCTGTACCCAATGTGCAGCCTTGCGCAGGTTTTGGTATGAGACTCTTCCAATTCGTCCATGTTCGTACTGAATCCGTTTTTCCTCAATGACCTGGTTCAGAATTTCCTCTGAAAATTGCTCCATCCCAACTTCATAGTGCCGGTTCAGGATAATTGCCAGTCCTTCTTTCCTGTAATGGCCGACTGTTGCATCGGAAATGCCAAGTTCCAGCATCGCTCGGTTGGTTTTCCAAACCAGCGTAAAAATGTTCTCCAAATCTGCAAGTTGTTCTGGGGTTGGTGTGCTTTTCCAGATACTTTGCCTTGGCCGCCTGAGTACAGGCATCCAAGGGGACAGCGGTGGCATCTCTACGGAATTTTGGGCTGCGCAATGCTTCAATAATTCACAACTTCTACGGAGCAGTCTCCACTTCCAGACCGAAAACGCCCCTTGCTCAAAAAATTTGCGTTGCTCAAGCAAGAACGTATCAAGCATCTCAGGGCTTACACAAAGGATACCTTTTGCTTGGAAGTGGCGAGTGACACATCCGAAGCCGGTGTGAGTATATGCGTGCAGGCTTTTTTTGCTCATGCCCTGGTTGGATAGGAGTTTCAATGCTCGTGCTGTGGTTGCAGCTAAATCGATTGTTTCCATAGTCCTCCTCCTGTATTTTGATGGCAGGCTGTTGCCTGCACGTTCATTATACAGGTTCGGTGGACACTTTTGTTATTCCGATGTTTTTGCAAAAGGTCCTCAATTTATGGGATTTGATACGATAACCTCGGAATAACTATTTCTTCGGCATAATCCTGACAAGGCGAGCCCCCGCAGACGACGTCCACCGGGGGCAACTTTGCCCCATCCAGCCTGGTGATGTCCCCCACGTGGATCATGCCGGGGAAGTGCTCTTTGGTCACCCGAATGGGGAAGGGCTCGATCTCGCTGGCCCAAACGGGGGTAATGCCATTGCGTACCGCCGCCAGGGGGAATCCGCCGATGCCATCGAAGAGGGAGCCCATGGTCAGCATAGCGTGGTCATAGAGGGCCAGGGGGGTTCTTCCGTCCACTCCTCCCAAGCCTGCTCATCGGGGGAACGGAATGTGATCTCCTCCATGCTGACGTATTTGACCGGGATATCCTGCTCTTTTGCAAGCTGCTCATCGGCAGCCATGCCGGGGCTGATGACATCGCCGCACAGCCACAGCTCATCGCACAAGGACAGCATCTGGCCGCTCAGCCTCGTTTCCAGTTCCCGCTGGGCAGGGTCATTGCAGTCCAGCAGCTGGGAATACAGCAGGTGAGCTGAAAAGGGCGTGTTTCCCCGGGCCATGGCCATCCGACACGCGTGCCAGGCGAGACTTCGGTCCCGCTTCTCATCGCCAAACAGCGGAGAGGAAATGTATACCAGTTTTCTCATCTATGCTCGTTCTCCTTCCTTAGAATTATTTTCCTCCAACTGCGCTGGCGATGACTTTGGTGGTGCTCACCGCCATCTGGGCGGTGTGGACAGCGGAGGTCAAGCTGGCGCGGGTGGAGGTGTCCAGCCCGAAGGCCCCGGCGATCCGGGGCACCTCGCCAGCGGACAGCATCAGCCCCAGCCCCAGCAGGGCGTGGTCGCTGAACACCATCAGCCCCGCTACCAGGATGGTGGCCTGCAAAAAGGCGGTGAGGCACAGCCCCACGATCTGCTTGCACCACTGGGTGAAGCCGTCTGTGTACCCCCGGGGGACGTTGAACATATACAGCGCCCCCACCGCGATCTGGATGAGCAGGATGCCGCCCCGCTTCAGGTTGGCAAAGAACACCTTCAGCACGGCGTAGGCCATCAAGATCACGCAGAACAGCATCATGATGGGGTTGAAAGCGGACCCGCCGAATATGAAATCCACCCCGGAGGCGATCAGCCCCTCCGGGGTGGTGAGCTTGGTGATGATGTTCTGCCCCAGCGCCCCGATGTCGCCCAGCCCGGTGATGCTGGCGGTGAAGGTGGCCTGCAGCGATACGGACAGGGCGTACAGCCGGACGGGGACGGTGGAGAACAGGCTCACCGCCATAAAACCCTTGAGGCAGTTGATGGCGGTGTGCCGGAGATTGCCCCGGCCCGAGGAATACTCGATGCCGAACTCGAAACAGGCCACCACCAGGCTCACCCCGAACAGGGCCCAGCCCAGCTGGTTGAAAAACGCCACCAGGGCCTGCACCCAGGGCAGGTCGAACAGCTCCACCCCCATATTGCCCATCAGGGCGAAGAACGCGCCCAGGAAGCCCACCGCCTGGCTGTACGCCCAGTCCAGCAGCTCGTCCAGGATGGTGGACGCCACAAAGTTCCAAATAAAAATTGTGAATCACCTCGCATTGTGATATAATGATGCCCCTGGCGTTCAACGCCGGGGTGTTTTCAAATGAGGAAGCGGAGGCGGGCCAATGACCTACAGCGAGTTCAAAAAAACCTATTCCGTCCGCCTGAACCCCCAGCAGGAGGCGGCGGTGCGGCAGACAGACGGCCCGGTGCTGCTCCTGGCGGTGCCGGGGAGCGGCAAGACCACCGTGCTGGTCACCCGCTTGGGGTACATGATCTGCTGCAAGGGCGTCCGCCCGGAGAATATTCTCACCGTCACATACACCGTGGCCGCGACCCGCGATATGAAGGCCCGGTTCGTCCGCTTTTTTGGGGAGGAGCACGGGGACAAGCTCACCTTCCGCACCATCAACGGCCTGTGCGCGGTGGCCATCCGATACTACGCGGGGAAAAAGGGCACGGAGCCCTTCGCCCTGGAGGACGATGAAACCCGCCTCAACGCTGTGATCCGGGAGCTGCTGTCCAAGGGCGGGGGCGGGTATCCCCCGGATCAGCAGGTGAAGGAGGCCCGCACCCACATCACCTACTGCAAAAACATGATGTTCAGCGACGCGGAGGTGGACGCCCACCAGGTGGACGGCATGGATTTCCCGTCAGTCTACAAGGGCTACCAGGCGTTTCTGTTGAAACACCGCCTCATGGACTTTGACGATCAGATGGTGTTCACCTACCGCATTTTCCGGCAGCACCCGGAGATTTTGGAGCATTTCCAGCGCCGCTGGCCCTATGTCTGCGTGGACGAGGCACAGGACACTTCCAAGATTCAGCACGCTATCCTGCGCCAGCTGGCCTCGCAATCCCGCAATATTTTCATGGTGGGGGACGAGGATCAAAGCATCTACGGCTTCCGGGCGGCGTGGCCCCAGGCCCTGCTGGAATTTGAGCGGGTGTGGCCGGGGGCCAGGGTGCTGATGATGGAGACCAACTACCGCTCCACCCAGGCCATCGTGGAGGCGGCGGACTCGTTCATCCAGCGCAACGAGAGCCGCCGCCCCAAGCACATGCGCACGGACAATCCCCAGGGCGCTCCTGTGAAGAAGGTGGCGCTGGCGGATTACAACCGCCAATATAACTACCTCTTGAAAGTGGCCCAGAACTGCAAGGAGCAGACAGCGGTGCTGTACCGCAACAACGACAGCGCCCTGCCCCTCATCGACCTGCTGGAGCGGGAGGGTATCCCCTGCGCCTGCCGCCAGCGGGAGGGCTTCTTTTTCTCCAGCCCCATCGTGCGGGATGTCACCGATATGCTGGAGTTCGCCTTTGACGACGCCAACTGGGAAAAGTTCCTTCGGTTTTACTACAAGCTGGATTTCAAGGTAAAGAAGCCGGTGCTGGCGGCCATGCTCCGGGGGATGGCCGAGGACGAGTCGGTGTTCGACCGCCTGCTGGCCAATGAGGGGCTGGAGCCCTGGCAGTATGGGAAGCTGCGGGCACTCCAGACCCACTACTCGAAATTTCCCCAGCTCACCAGCTTTGCCGCCATCCAGCGGCTGGTGAAGTTCATGGGCTACGGGGACTATCTGCGGGAGCAGAAGATGGACACGTCCAAGCTGGATGTGCTGCTGTCCCTGGCCAATCAGACCCCGGCCACGGGGCCGTTCCTTCTGCGGCTGAGGGAGCTTCGGGACACCATCGAGGGCCTGGAGCCAGACCCGGCCTGCCCTTTCGTGCTGTCCACCATCCACGCCAGTAAGGGACTGGAGTACGACCGCGTCGTCCTCATCGACGCGGTGGACGGCACCTTCCCCTCAGACCCGTTCCCCCACGATGACGAGGGAAGGTCCGCGCTGGAGGAGGAACGGCGGCTGTTTTATGTGGGGGCCACCCGGGCCAAGCGGGAGCTGGACCTGCTGTGCTACGAGGGCAAATTCGGGGAGCCAGCCGGAGCTGGCCACACCTTCATCGACCAGCTGCTGGGCGAGGAACCACCCGCGGCTCCGGAGCCCCAGTTCGATCCCCAGCCCAAGCCGAAGCGGGCCAAGGTGAAGCCGCCCGCTTACGAGAGCGGCCCCACCCCGGCCCAGCTGGCCAAGCGGATGGAGGACTTCATGGCCGGGGCCGAGGTGGAGCACAAGCAGTTCGGAAAGGGCGAGATCCTGGGGCGGCTGGGCAGCATCGCCCTCATCGCGTTCGAGGACATAGACGAAGTGAAGCGGGTGGACCTGGCCACCTGTGTCAAAAAGGGCCTTATCCGTCCGGCGGGGCAGTGATCACAGCCCCACGATGGTCCAGATGTACAGCGGGGCGGTGAGGACGAACACCAGGCAGGCAAACAGGATCACCGGGCCCGCCCACTCGAACTGGCCGTGCTTTTTGTAGTCGAAGTATGCGAGACCGACCTTGCCGAAGAAGGCGATGGCCAGGATCATGTCCAGGGCGGGGAATACCACGTTGTCCACCACGGTCTTGATCTGGCCCGCGGCGTCCTTCCAGGTCTTTTCCACCACGTCCGCCACCCCGGAGCCGCCGCTGGAGGCGGCAAAGGCCGGGGCGCAGCACAGAGCGCACAGGAGAAGGGCCAGAAGCACGGGACGAAGATACTTCTTGAACTTGTTCATATTGTTTTCCTCCTTTTAATAATGGAGGGCCGCCCGATTGGACGGCCCTCCATTTCTCGTTTCTGGGCTCAGTAGCCGGTGGTGGGCAGCTTGGGGGGCTTGCCGTAGATCTTGGTAGCCGATCTCCACCTCCTGGATGTCGGCGCTGCCCAGGTCGTCCAGCCCCAGCGCCCTTTTTGCCCGTTCCAGCTCATCATCCGGGGCGGGCAGGTCGAGGCGGACGGCGCCGGTGGGGGAGGCCAGCGTGAGGGCGAAGGCGGGCCGGTCTGCCGTTTTCTGCGTCTGCACCACCTCCCGGCGCTTCACAAACCCCTGCTCCGTATGGGTCCCACCCAGCAGCTTCCGCTGTTCCGCGCCGATCTTGGCATAGTCCAGATAGGGTTTGACCTTCTCGTCAAAAACGAATTTGCCGGTGATGGGGCCGGTGTCCACCAGGAAATGGCCCAGCTCCTCGTCTGTTTTGATGCCCGAGAACAGCTCATATCTGTCCAGGCTGCCCGCCACGCGCAGCACGTCATCCAGGCATTTGACGTGTTCCGCCATCAGCGCCCCGGCAAAAACCTTTTGGGCATCCAGCGCCATGGTATCTACCAACCCAGCCAATTGGTTCAGCTTCTGGATGCCAGCTTCGCTGAACAAGGTGTCGCGCTCGATGCGGCCCGTGAGGATCTGTGCGGCGCCATCGCCGCCTATGATGTACGCGGGGGCCCAGCCGCCGAAGTCCTCCACGGCGATCACCTCGTTTCTGACCTCAGCCGCTTCTGCGGGGAAGCTGATGTGTGCCACATCCTGGCTGAACGAGCTCTTTGCAACGTAAAGCACCATTATGCCAGCCCTCCCATCTCCTGCCGGTACTGTTCCGCCGGATCCTCCTGCATCAGTTCCTCCAGCGTCAAGCTGCCGTGGTAGGCCACATAGCCCAGCTCGGTGAGCGCACAGTCCGTATCTGGGTTGGACGGCTTGGGTACAAAATCAAATCGATCCAGGTTCTCGGCCAGCTGTCGCACCTCGCTGGCATAGTTGGGTCGGGCCAGCAGCACCACCGCCCCCAGCTTTTCCCGCTGTTCCGCGTTCAGCGGCTCAACAGCCCGGCACAATTCGTTGATCTCGTCAAGTCCGTCGCCAGTGAGGCTGACCACAGCGGATACCTGCGGGGGCAGATCATCCATGGTGATCTCCATCCGGAAACCCTCTTGGCCGCATCCTGCCCGCGCCAGCGTCCGCTCAACCTGTTTTTCCGGGCAGGGCAGATAGAGAAACCCGGTGTTTTCACCATCCGCCCCGGACTTGAGTTCGATCATCAGTTGGGGCGTTTGGTGGAGATAGGCGGGAAAGTGCTGCCCATCGTAGACCTGCTCCAGCTTCATGCCGTTGCTGTACACCACGCCGTAAGGGGTGACCATCCCGGGGGCTCGCTGGATCAGGTCGAGGGCCACCGCACGGTAATCCAACCTTTCAAACGCCTCCACCGGCATGGAATCACCGCTGACGGTCAGGGCGTGGACTTTGCCGATCCGCTCCAAATCGGAGAAATCGGTGATCACGGTGGCTCGCTGGCAGCAAAACGTCAGGTTGATGAAATCCCTGATGCTGGACAGGTTCAACTTGCTGGCCATGGCTTCAAATTTGATATTCTCGCCCTCAGAGAAGCTGTCCAGCCGCTTGGCCAGATAATCCAGCTCATCCACGTTGACGCTCTGGGTGGTCAGCCGGTTGAGGATGGGGTACGGGCTGCCCAGCCCATCCACCTGGCAGTCCTGGGCGGTGGGGGAGCCGATGCCCATATCCTCCAGCAGCTCAATAGTGTGGTCGTACTCGCTGTCCGGGATGGGGAAGGGGACGGTGATCTGCCCAACCCCCGGGAGGGCTTTGCTGCCGAGAATCGCTTGATATTTCATAGGAGCAGCCCCCCTAACTCCTGGCGCACCCGAAAGCTGGGGGGCGCTGTCTTACTCATGACCCTGATGTCTTTGGTGAGGGTGGTTTTCATGTTTGGACCTTTCCTTTCTTGAAAATAAAAAAAGGCCGTGATCTTTCACAAACGAAAAATCACGGCCTCGCTGGAGTACCGACTATAGAATTGTATTGCAGTATCTTGCATCGTTGAGCTCAAAAACGTGAGGGGTTAAAAATCTCGGAAACGGCTGATGCCGTAGGCGGCAGGATTTGTACCCACACGTTCTGTTGTCATTGCTCTTAAAACACAAGAAAAGCCTTAAAATCGCATGATTTCAAGGCTTTTGGTGGACTCGAAGGGGATCGAACCCTCGACCTCCGCGTTGCGAACGCGGCGCTCTCCCGCATCAACTATGTGGAACCCTAACGTAAGGGAAATGAGCTGATGGTTCTGTACTCTGGGTAGCGCCCTTTTTCAACTCTAAAAAGGGCGCTATACTTGTAATCGGGGAAATGCCTATAAAAAGTTTCTGCTTGACTGAGGATTTCCCAAGGTCAAAAATTTAGCGCCCCTTTTGAATATTCCTACTGTGCGGGTTCAAATCCCGCCAGACGCTCAAAATGGCCCGTTGGCATCTGTCGTTCGGCTTGAGAAATTTGAGGGGATGAAAAGCCCGGAAACAGTTGATGCCGTAGGCGTTCAGCCCACGGCATCTAAACTGTTCGGTTCTTTTGGCGCGGAAGGAGGGATTTGAACCCTCGCACGGTTTTACCCGCCTACTCCCTTAGCAGGGGAGCCCCTTCGGCCACTTGGGTACTTCCGCGTGTCGAAAACATCGAAATGATGAAATTGTAATCTGGCGGAGAGAGTGGGATTCGAACCCACGGCCCTTGCGGGTCACCGGTTTTCAAGACCGGCTCCTTAAACCACTCAGACATCTCTCCAAAAAGAAAGCCGTCTAAAGACAATGCGTATGATACCATATCGAACGGGGTTTGTCAATGGGGAAGTTGCGTCCTGTCCGAAGCGGCGGTTGAATTTTCCCTTGAATTCCCACCAGAACTATGGTATTTTAAAAGCAGTGAACTTTTTTGGAGGGACCCCCATGAAAATTTCCACAAAAGGGCGGTATGCCCTTCGGCTGATGGTGGATATCGCCCAGCATGTGGACGACGGCCCGGTGTCCCTGCGGGATGCCGCCCGGCGGCAGCAGCTCAGCGATAAATACCTGGAGCAGATTGTAACCCCCTTGGCCCGGGCCGGGCTGGTGCGGTCTGTACGGGGGGCGGGGGGCGGCTACCTGCTCACCCGGAAGCCGGAGGCATACTCTGTGGGCGACATTCTCCGCCCGCTGGAGGGAGATCTGGCCCCGGTGGAGTGCGCCACCGACGGCGGCTACTGTGAACACAGCTGTGACTGCGTGACGGTGGAGCTGTGGCAGGATATACACCGGGCGGTGTCCCAGGTGGTGGACCACACCACGCTGGCCGACCTGGTGGAACGGCAGCGGGCCCACCAGCATAAGAGCGAGCCATCGGCTTGCCCCTGAATTCTATTTTACGCGAGAGGAACGGCTGTATGGAAATCAACGGCGCGCAAGTGCAGGAAACCTATTATTATAAGGATATGGGCCTGTCTGAGGCCACTATGAAAGCCCTGGACAAAAAGGGCTTCACCCAGGCCACTCCCATTCAGGGCGGGGCCATCCCCTACTTTATGGACTGGAAGGACGTGGTGGCCAAGGCCCCCACCGGCACCGGCAAGACCTTCGCCTTCGGCATTCCCATGGTGGAGCATATTGACCCTGCATCCAGCGATGTCCAGGCGCTGATCCTGGCCCCCACCCGGGAGCTGGCCATACAGATCCGGGACGAGCTGCGGGATCTGTGCGCCTTCCGGGAGGGCGTGCGGACGGTGTGCCTGTACGGCGGCCAGCCCATTGAGAAGCAGCTCACCCAGCTCAAGAGCAAGCCCCAGATTGTGGTGGCCACCCCCGGGCGGCTGATGGACCACATGAAGCGGCGCACCGTGCGCCTGGACAAGGTGCAGACCGTGGTGCTGGACGAGGCGGATCGGATGCTGGACATGGGCTTTATCCAGGATGTCACCCGTATCCTGGACAAAATGCCCCACCGCCGAAACCTGGGGTTATTTTCCGCCACGATATCACGGGAAGTTATGGATATTTCCTGGGTTTATCAGCGCGACCCGACGGAGATCACCGTCCGCCCGGTGGAGGAGAACCGCCCGGATATCCAGCAGTACGCCATTGAGCTGATGGGACGGGAGCAGAAGCTGGACACCATGACCGCCCTGATCAACAACGGCGGCTATGACCG
>Ga0137309_102627_pt1 | contig 10510 bp, 10 predicted proteins | sample NAcewiD2O_June_FD_97179 | JGI IMG/M metagenome (GOLD analysis project Ga0137309, IMG submission 97179) | Mouse cecal microbial communities from Vienna, Austria - N-Acetylneuraminic amended D2O_June | ecosystem: Host-associated > Mammals > Digestive system > Large intestine > Cecum | place...
GCAAGATTACAATGGAGCGGGAATTTATGAGTTATTGTGACCGGTGTGGGCAATGCCTGGATTGGTCTGCCTACCGGCATGCTCGGATAATTTACCCAGGCGGAAACAGAAACGTTTAGGACAGTGGAGATGGTATAGCCTTTGTTATTGGGATGAAACGAAACTACCCCATTCCCCTCTTGAATTCTGTCGAATTCCGGGATACAATGTGGAAACAGATGATGAAAGGAGGATGCGCACGGTCCCCTTGCCATTGGAGACTGTCGCACTACAAGATGGATTATGTACTAAACCTAACAGAGAATATTGCGATGCAGGATTTGGTTCGCACAATCGCAGCGGAAGTGAAGTGTTCTCCCACAGAGGCGGTTATTGCAAGCATTACGAGGGAGAATCTCCAAAAAGCCGTGAAGGAGGGGTACGGAAGCATTGCTGTTGGTCTCTGGGGTCACGACAACGGGTTTGATTTTACGCCTCTGGATAACCCCGTCCTTCATTTGACCATTCCAGAGCCTGAGTCCAAAAGAATAAAGAACTTCATAAAGGCGATGGACCGCAGGGAACTTACGGTTGACGATGCAATCTTCGAATTTCTGATTTTCCAGGCCGATAGTTTAGGGTTCCATATTTGACATGAAAAGACCTAAAAGGAAGAGTTTTGCGTACAGCCGGTTTTTAGGGGCGTGGCTTTTCACTGCGCTCTCTATTGTCGTAATCTTCGTCTTTGTTGTGTGGAGCATTCATTTCATCAGAAACATCGATTATGTTTCTGATGAAATGGACCTTCCCTCAACCGTCATTTTCCTTCTCGAATTTGGACTGGCTATTATCGCAATAGCGGTATCGGTTTGGATTGGCCTTAATATCTACAATGTAATCGCCAAGGATGACCTGGTTACGCTCGAAAGCCAGATTGCGGATTTAAAGACGGTTGAGGAGAGGTTAAAGACTACCCAGCGGAATCAGAACGCCGCCGTTCGGTCATTATTGCTGTCTTCGCTTATGAAGACTCAGACGGACGAGATGTCTGTTCTTTTTATTGATAGCATATCAGAGCTTCGGCTTGAGGATTTGGATTCTGCTCTTCTTTCAGAGATGCTCCTCATTGAGGAATCGTTTGCAAACATAGTGGATGGCTATAATAAAAGAAATCGGGCCGTGATTGAAAAATTCTATGTGGCTGGGAAGGACTATTGCCAGCAATTTAGAGAGGCGCTTGACAGAGATTCCAGGCAACTAGAGGAGATGGGAACCCTCTACTTTTACAAGTCCTTTTTATTTTTCCGTCGAGCGGACTTTAATTTTTATTACAGCATCCGCCCATCGAATCCTCCAGACCGCAACCAAGCAGATGGTATACGGAAGTACTGCGAACTTCTCTCCGAATCCATTGAAGATTATAACCGTGTTTTGAACCTTTTGGGCAAGTCCTTACCAGGCGGAGTAACGAAAAAGATTAAGAGCTATTTGGACAATTCGATGGGGTACAGCTATTATCAAAAGTACGGCTACCTAAAGGCCCCTGGGGACATAGAAGCGGCAAAAAAGTATTGTTATATAGCCTGTTACCCTGATGGCGAAGATGCTTTTGACCAGCCGGACTATGATAGGTCCTTCACACGGTCAGTGTATTACCGCAATTACGCTCATTGTATTAACAGTGTAATGCCCGGGATTACTGGCGTCCGAGCCGCCCTCCCCCATTTCCGGCGGTCTCTGGAACTTGATTATCGCGATTCTAAGGCTCATTTCAACCTTGCAAGCTTTATGCTCAAAGCCATTGTTGAATACGAACATTTGGGAGGAAACCGAACCCAACTTCTTTGCCAGGTACATATCCCGCTATCATATCAAAAGGATATTGATGCGGCCGTCAAAAATCTACGCTGGGCAATTACCTTTAACGAGGAGTTTACTGACCCCTACTTTCTCATCGCCCATGCATACACCCTAAAAATGTTGATGGTGCATAATCCGGCGGAGCGGGATTCCTTCTTTGAGCAGGCGGTAGATGTTTTAGACACCTATAAGCGATTATGTCCGCCGGACAATACAGACGCATATCTTTTTTACGAGAGAAATTTATATGAAGCACATGGGGATATTTGGAAGGCGGCAGAAATCAATTCCAAGCTTAATGGCGGAGATGCACAGGCGATTACCGACCTCTACGCAAAAAGCATGATGGGGCAAAATGTTGATGGAATGTAATTGGGATTTTGGTTTACACAAAGAGACGGACACCATGTGCAAATCGAGGAGACTCTGCAGTTCGATATAGTGAATAAAAAGCAAAAGCCCTGGGACTCAACCAGGGCTTTTGCTTTCGGAATTATTGGTTAACCAAGAAGCAGTGGGAAGGCTTCTATCAATTACTTCTTGCTACAGCCTCTATGGCTCGGCGAATTTCCTCCCCTGCTGCCAAAATGCCGTGGTCAAACCGTATGTAAAGCATCCCCTTAATGTCAGAAGGCAGCTCCACGTCACCTCGAAGAAGCACAATCGTACGCCCACTGCGCCGACCTAATCTTCCCCAAAAGTACCCGAGTTCAAAAACCACGTTCTGGCGTGCGCGGAGCCGGCCATCCCCTTGTGCATCATCTGGCGTCATGAGAACAAAGACCAAAGATGCCTGTGCGGCCTCTTCTTCAAATGCCTCTATAACAGTCCGGCTCTTCCCCGCCACACTGGATAATACTGTAGGTTCTGCAAACTTCAGTGTATTTTGCAGATAATTCTTCAGCTCATATACAGACTTTTCGTCATGGCCATGGACAATGAAGACTTTTTCTTTGTGCTCAGGCTGCATGTGTGCCGCTGACCCAGATTGGTGCGGCGTAGGTGCTATGACATCCCCTACAATATTAGCTCCGTTTCCGTGCTGGTTTATTGTTAGTTGCCCAACTTTTCCAATTTCCATGATGAACTCCTTTAGCTTATATGATTTGAGCCCGTCTTAGATATCTGCGTAATTATAAGCTGCTCCGCCTGTCCTACCTTTAGATGATTTTGTATGTGCTGGTCGTAATACTTGTCTCCAGAATTCAATGCCCCCATGTAGTACTGGATGACGCTTCCCCCTAGGTGGATAACAGCAACAGCAAGTTTTCCCAGAGCTTCTTTTTTTTGGGCCAATTTGTCATATCTGGTTTGCAGTTCCAGCACTTGACCTTGTAGTTGCTCTTTCCTCTCTAAAAGCTCCTCCTCGGTCTTGTCTGCCAAATCAGAGCGAAGGTGATATAGGTCCGCCCAGAAAGTATTTCCATAATCCTCGTCCGCATTAGAAACCAGGGAAACTACTTCTTCCAGTACCTTTACACAGACTTTGTATTCTCCGGCTTCCATCAAAGGTACAATGCTTTGATGTAGAGCTGAAAGTAAAAAATATTCTTCCCCTAACGGACGGATAGTATCTGCGGCTTGTAGATGCAGCGCACCACTTGCTTGGAAATCTCCCCTCGCATACGCAATATCAGCCAAAGCTTCGCGTGTGTAAAACCGCAGATATGGGTCATGAAAATCCTTTTTTTCCACAATAAACTGGGCTTGGCGTATGCTGGTGTATGCATCATCTGGACGACTGTTTATCAAAAGAAGTCCGCCAATATTTAAGAGTGCCACCACACGCACGGTCGGATAATCGATAAGGCTTCCCCAATAATACACCAGCGCCAACTTGTTCATGGCTTCTTGAAACTCTCGCCTCTGAATATGATTTAAAGCGATAAAAAGCTGGTCTAAAACCCAGTTTTCTGTTAATTCTGCCGGAGGTTGGTATTTTCGTGCCAAGTGGTCCAGCACATTTATGGGATGAAGTTGATTGGCGTCAAAATCCGTACTAGATACGCCAAATGTTATCCGGACGCAATTTGCTGGCAATTCCTGCGCAGGCGAAAAAAGAACTCCTGGCAAATAAACCCCTTCGCCTTGTAATTTCGCTTGCAGCTGGCTAGTTTCTCGAATCAGGTCATCACCCCAACCAGGGGGTGGTTCCCCAACTAGCTTCTTCCATAACCCACGGGTGTCTTTGCTGGAATACCGCTGTAAGGCGGCTGTTCCCATCTCTACCTGCACTAAATGCCCATCGAAACTGAACATGCTAAATCTCCTCCTTCCAAAATGCTGAACTGGTGGTCGTTTTCCAAGAACTTGCATCAGATTATACCATATTTATCCTTTTTTGTCGAACGAAAATCTATAGAGTCCATATGCTCTTCTCACAAATTGGCGGAACTAGCCTTGTGGAATATAACAATATCCTTTTCGGGCAGCAAGGGCATCTCGCCTAAATGACTCGCGTTGTATATACTAAAGAAAAATTCCCAAATACTCATGACCAGGAGATGTGATTATGGCAAATGTTTTGTATAAGAGAGTGGATTACAAGCTGGAAAATCTTTTGTTGGATATTGAGACCGGTAAGCTGGGGCTTCCTGATTTACAGCGACTCTTTGTATGGCAAAACTCCAAGGTGAGGGACCTGTTTGATTCCATGATGAAGGGATATCCAGTGGGCTATCTCATGCTTTGGGACGCTCCAGCGGACAGCGAAGAAAGTGGGAGGCAAATTGGACTGGCTCCACATACCCACGAAACTCCCAAGCAACTGATTATCGACGGACAGCAGCGACTTACTTCGCTTTATGCGGTTATGTATGGGAAACCCATCCTTGACTCTAAGTTCAAAGAGCGGCCCATTAGCATCGCTTTTAACCCTGTTCAGAGGAAGTTTGAAGTGACCTCCGCCGCGCATCGCCGGAGTGCTGAATGGATAGCGGAAATCAGTGAGGTATATAAAAACGCAAACAGTTCTTTTTCATTCATAAGCTCATTTATTAGTGACTTGGATGCGGTGCGGCAGCGGGACGGCAATTCGTTAACCGGTGAGGAGCAGCAGTTAATTGCGCAGAACATTCAGGACTTGCTTAATCTAAAGGATTATATGATTCCAACTCTTTGTATTACCGATGATGCTGATGAAGAAGCCGTAGCGGATGTTTTTGTCCGGGTCAACTCCGGCGGAAAAAACTTGAATGAGAATGACTTCATTCTAACCTTGATATCCGTCCACGATGAGAGGGAGCGTAAGCGCATTGAAAAATTTTGCCAGGACGCGACCATCCCAGTGGCCAACGGCACCTCGTTCAATCAGCTGTTTGCGCCGAAACCATCCCATATTATCCGGGTTGTTATGGCATATGGATTCAAGCGAGCGCGTCTGAAATATGCCTACATGCTACTCCGGGGCAAAGATATGGAAAAGGGTATATACCGGCAAGAGTTGAGAGAGGAGATGTTTGCCAAGCTCACAAAGCGGTTGGACGAAGTGTTGAATCTAAACAATTGGCACTCCTTTATTAACTGCATCCTGTCATCAGGATACCTCTCCCCTTCTTTGATTGCTTCTGAAAACGCCTTGGTTTACAGCTATGTGATGTATCTTATAGGAAAATATAATTTTGGAATGGATACAATTTCCCTTCGGAAAGCTATCTCAAAATGGTTCTACATGGTGTCTGTCTCAAGCTACTATACGGGGTCTTATGAAACGGATACACAGTCTGACCTGAACGTGGTCATAGGACTTCATACTGCCGAGGAATTTCAGGCGTTTCTAACTGCAAAAATATCCGCTGTTTTTACTCAGGACTTCTTCAGAATCACGCTGCCTGAGGCGTTGGCCACGTCTGCTGCCATTAGCCCGGCCTGGAACGCTTTTTGCGCTGCTCAGAACATTCTTGGAACAAAAGTCTTGTTCTCTACTACCCCTATCCGCAACTTGTTTTCCCCGGGTGCCAGTGGAACTAGGTCGGCCATCGAAAAGCATCACCTATTCCCTAAGGAGTATCTCCCGCTAATTGGTATTGTTGATGACAAGCTGCGAAATCAAATCGCGAATTTTACATACATTGAATGGCCGGAAAACTGCGCAGCGTCTGATAGCGCACCGGAGATGTATTGGTCCACGTTGACGTCTGGAATGACTGCAGAGAGCATTGGGCAAATGTGTATGGAAAACGCCTTGCCGGATAACTGGACGACCCTCCCATACCCGGATTTTCTTGAAAAGAGGCGCATGCTAATGGCGGAAATCATAAGAAAAGGTTATGATTGTTTATGTGGGCAAGGCTGACTTTCTACTTAAATAGGACAGATAGTACTTTGTTTTCATCCCGGATTGTGCTATAATTAAATTCAGGTGTAGCACTCGCTGCCAAGGTAGAAGCCCTCTCATTGTCTTCCTCTGCATATATTTCATATTTGAAAGGGAGGCCGCAGAAATGTCTCTTAGCAAAGGGAAACCCCAAAAAAGACGCGAAGATGCAGCACGGCCTCAACCCAGGCGAAGACGTGTTCCGAGACGCGAAGAAACAATTATCTCTCTTACTCCGCTACCTTCCGGGCTCTTAATTAAAGAGTTTACTAAGCAAAATAAGCTCATTCGGTCAGCATTTCAGCCTCTTTCCGGGGAACTTGTTCCGGTTGATGACCCAAATGATTTGCCCGAAATAAAGGATGTACGGCCCAAGTGGCGAAAGAATTTTGCGGGAGCCTTGCCACATCAACGTAAGCTCAAATTACATAAATCTGCACGCCACCAACGGGAAAACCATAAACCCTTCGCTGGAAAAGCTTATAAAGCACCTATAATAACTCCGAAAAAAACGCTATCGAAGACGTTACAAGTAAATGGCGTACTTTACCCCATTACAGGACTTGATAAAGTCTATCGATTCGCCCAAACGCGGTCTTTTCTTGCTGGACATAGGGTATCAGCTGTCTTTCCTAGTTCGAGCGAGGTATACAAGCAGATAGTCCCTGTTTTGGACATCTTGAATTGGGGTGGACAGTCTCCCTCCCCTGATTTTGAGGACGATGGACCATCGGGGGGCAAAGGTAAACGATAATTGCATGTTAACACGTTAATCAGAAGGCCGTTTGGGGTGAAGCAATTTGACAGTTGACATTGAGAAGCTTTTGAAATGTATTGGGGGTCAGGCTTGAAGAATCCATATGGGAAGGAATTACGGACATAGAGCGAGGCTGCTATGTACAAGTTTTTCTCAGTGACGAGAAAGTTACATATAGGGGCGCCTTTCGACGGTTCTATACTGACGGAAGTGATACCTGGATTGAATTACAGGCATATACGACATGGAGCATTTCGAAGGGTCCTTGCCCTCCGGAAAGCCTGGATAAACCATTGTACTCCTATAAAGACCGTCCGGAAAATTTTGTTGCGATAAAAACGAAGGAAATCAACCGTATTGAAATTCAGTACTTCAAGGCATCCAATAAGATTTGACGCTTTTGCATCTGATTTTAAGTGCATTTCATCGCATATAGCAGCAAATAAATCATAAGGAGAATGTATTTATGGATAGCGGTTTTTTACTTTCCATAGCTTCTGGAGCTGCCTGGGATTCCATAAAGAAGGGAGCATCACTAACAAAAGATGCTCTCAAAAAGAAGCTCTCAAAGTGGCTTGCTGACGATATTATCTCAGAAATACACGCCTCTATTGAAAAGGCTCCTCCCTTTTGCCTTGATTCAAAAGAAAAAATAGAAGAATATCTTAAAATGAACTCGGATTTGATTTCCCGTCTCGACCATGCTGCGGGGGAGGCAAATACATGCATTACAATCTATCAGGATGCGCATGATGTTTCCGGAGTCATGGCGGGCATAATCAATGGCCCCGTAACACAGTACGCAAATGCAGAAAGGCCGCGAGAGGCAGGGAGCGAACCATTCTCTATTTTTCAGGACTACCTTCGGTCAAGGGCTATCCAAGTTGTCAAATCGTATTCAGCTACCCGGGATATCCCGCAAATAGGCGCCTCTGAACGAGGGGTGCTGTATGTACAATCAACATTTTTGCCTCCTGTCAAGGAAGTGCCGTCGACTGCGTTTGTCATGACTCTGCTTTCTTATATCCCGCCCGAAAATTGGACGAGGTTTGCGTCACATGGAAAACAAATGAGATTTGTAGTTGAAGTATCCCAAGGTGTGGAGGCAGTTCAGTTACAAATTAAAGACTCTAAACAAAAGCAGTTTGTCGATATCACCCTTGGCACCACGGATAGTAAGGTTGTTTTCTCCAGAGAAATGACTGACCTTGCTCCACTGGAAGCTTGGAAAGACGTTGGGGAAATTTGTTTTCCATTTTCTCTGAAAATTGCTCCATATGGGGGCAGCCCTTTAGCTGCAAAGTCTCCGATTTCTATCTCATTTAGTAGCTGATAGAAACCTTATGATGGTTTTGAGTGAGGGGCTTATTCAGCAAACCTAGGCAACAGTTTTGACAGCTATTGCTTCCCTTCTTTTCTAGGGAGTGTGGACTCTCATAGAATATACCCCTTGCCAGTCTTGGCAAGGGGCTTTCTTTTGACAGAAAATAATTATGCCAGTCCCCGGTTTTGGATTCCTCGAGGCCCGGTACCTCCATCGCCGGTTTCCTTTCGGATTTGATGAAATATTTTCTACTTCCCAAACAATATATAACTAAGAGAGCATCGCATTGTATTTGAGGCCTCTTGGACTTTGGAATTTGGCTTGGAAGGCCAAGAAAGATGGGGGTAAAAGAAGTTGGGTCGAAAATGTGCGCTTCTATTTTTATGTATAATCCTCTTTTTCTTCTTTTGCGGATGTAGAGGGAATTCCGTCGGCGACTCCTCATCAGATGAAGAGCCGCTGGCACTTCAGCCCTTTCTGCCGGAAGAGGTTGCAAAAGGATACTCATTGTCTCTTGATTACAGTGAGAAATGGACGTTTTACGTTAAACCGGATGGGACATCATGTCAATTGTTGAGCATATATAAAGATGAAGAAGATGGGCACGAAGAAGTTTTGGATACTTTATACTCCTTGCATTTCCCATTCAATGAAGGTTCTATAGGGTTGACTCCCTTTGAGAACATAATGGAAAGCGATGGCTTTGTCTTCAAATATGAGCCGGAAGAAGGGAGTATTACCTTTGATTTCTATCGAGTGGAGGGCGATAATGTTGCTAAAATTATTTCATGCAAGGGCGATATGTATCTCTCAGACCTTGATAACGACGGGATGACGGAAGCCATTTGCTCCAACGGTGTTCCTGGGAGCTTCAATCTGTTCTGGCAAGATGAAGAAAAATTAGTACATGAATGTAATCTAAATGAAGCAACCCGTATATTCTTTGGGCTTCAATCATCGAGTCAACTCTCTCTAAATATCCCCACAGGAAGGGCTTCAATCATGACCTTTTTCCCTGACCGCGCAGAACTTAGATTTGAAAATGTGGACCTGGCATCAGTATATATATATGAAAAAAGTTTGTATCGTTAAGGTACATAATGATTTGTGGGCAGCCGATGTTAGGTGAAGAGGAAAGAGTAGCTCAAGGCACCCCCTAGATTTTTTTCAAATAGATATTTGGATTGGCCCAGATTCCCGCATTGCGGAGTTGTGGTCCATTCCCTGTGAAAACACTGCTCCAACTCTGTTCTGCTCCTTGAAGAGAGGATAAAGTGATGATATAATAATTTATATAATGGGTAAATTCCAGGCATCGCAGAAAGTTAGATATGTCAATAGGACCTTAATAAAGTGCAGAACGCATTACGAAAGAAGGTGGTTCCGTGCTTTTCTTTGATTCTCTTCCAACTTGGCTAAGTTGGCTCCTTACTATAATCGAAGCAGCAATAGCCATTGGATTGCTTTTGGTCTTCCTCAAAGCAAAGGATAAACATGGAATATGGGGACAGGTTGGTTCACTGCTCGGAATCGTAGTTACCGTTATCAGCATGTATCATACATTGCCAGTTACCAAATATATATTCCCTTTTGCTCCCGTGGAATATCACGCTTCAGGCTACAACGAAGGTTTCTATTACGGGTTCTGGAATGATGGGATGCCGCAGGGATGGGGCCATTTAGAATACAATAATTTCAGTGATGGGGAAACCTATAGCCTCGAGCTTGATGGCCACCAATATCGCGCCATTTATTATGAGGGTACCTTTGACAAAGGGCATCGAGTCGGTGAAGGTACAGTATTTTATGAGGGAGGCTACAGGGACGAAGGAATCTTTTATGGAATCTGGTCCGAGGGCAAGAAAGTATTTGAGGGGAAACGCTGGCTGACCAACGATACACATAATTGTTACCGTGAAATAGAAGTGTGGGCAACAGGACCCATCACGGCGAGTGATAAAAAGATGACAGATTGGATTATACCCTAGATAGGCAGCTACAAGGAGGAATTATGATGAGGATGGTTAGCCCAAATTGGTTCTGTTTTACCATAAGGAGTGAATGACTATGTGTCAGAATTTATCTATTTATGAATCCAGAATACTTGCTTTTGTTGACATACTAGGGTTTAAAAATATGATTCATCGGTCTATAAGCAGTTTCTCTGAGCAAAGGCGTATATTAGAGGCAATGGATATCATTCATAGCTATAAAGAGTTAAATGATAACGGTTTTGACGGAGAAGGATTAAGAAAGTACGGAGTTCAGGTAACCA
>Ga0137309_102630_pt1 | contig 10506 bp, 10 predicted proteins | sample NAcewiD2O_June_FD_97179 | JGI IMG/M metagenome (GOLD analysis project Ga0137309, IMG submission 97179) | Mouse cecal microbial communities from Vienna, Austria - N-Acetylneuraminic amended D2O_June | ecosystem: Host-associated > Mammals > Digestive system > Large intestine > Cecum | place...
AAAAGCAAGAAAGGCTACCCGCAGTCCGGCGCATAACGATTTTGAGATGCTGCAGATGTGGACAGCCTGCTCCGGCAGAAGGGAAAAGAACGGCTTTGCATCGGAGGCAGTATGGCCATAAGCGGAGAGGAAGGAATAAATGTCATCCTCTATCACAAGCAGATGGAACTGCCGGATGATTTCTGCCAGTTCCATTCTGCGTGGCTGCGGCATAAAGATACCTGTAGGGTTGCTGCAGGTCGGCATGAGGTAGACGCCGTTTATATCCGTATTCCGGCAGGCTGCAAGAAGCCCGTCGGGTGACATCCCATCTCCATCCGAGGGTACAGCGATCAGTTGGATGTGCAGGAAATTGGCAAGCTCCTTAAAATTCGTATAGGTAAAGGTATCTACGGCTATTTTATCCCCGGCCCTGAAAAGGGAAATGAGTATGACGGACAAGGCATTCTGTGCCCCGGCGGAGAGCAGGATGTTTTCCTCCCCGGCGTTTACCCCAATCCGGTGCAGCCATTTCCGGGCGGCGCTTATCTGCCGCTTCGTTCCCAGGGGGCTGCTGTATTCAAAAAGCCTTATGGATTCATCTCTTGCCAAAACAAGCCGCGCCGTACTTTGGATGGTATGGTTGCTTTCATAGAACGGCTTGATCATGCCCATTTCGATGATGCCGCCCTCTTTTTCCATAAAAGTATTTTTGGCGGATGTACCAGGGGAAACAAAAGTCCCACGGCCCGTAACAGCATACAGGAGGCCTTTCAGCTCACACAGCTTGTATGCCCTCGTGATGGTGCTTAAGTTCAGGTCGAGGAAGTCGGCAAGTTCCCGCTGGGGCGGCAGTTTTGTATCAGCCGGTAGTTTTCCGGAAAGGATATCAGCCTCAAGGCTGGCGGCTATGGAAATATAATAGGGTTTTTCCAGTCCGGATTTTATCGGCCTCCATGACATGGGGTAATCTTCAAAAGAATTGACAGGCATAGGCTGGTGTACCTCCACAAAATTGTATGCAACACAATTCTAACATTGTATGCATATAATTTCAAGCTTATAATGGGTTGCGTAAGAAACAATCCATTTGAAAATGAGGAGGAAAACAGTTATGAAGAAAATCACGATAAGGGAGATCGCCCGGATTGGAATCATGGCGGCGGCAGTGTATGTGGCATCGGCCTTTCTGCAGGTTCCCATCCCCACGGCGATAGACAACACAAGGTTACATATGGGGAACGTCATGTGCCTGTTATCCGGTATGCTTTTGGGACCCCTGCAGGGCGGGCTTGCGGCTGGAATCGGCTCCATGTTCTTTGACCTGACGAATCCGGCCTATATTGCCTCTGCGCCTTTTACCTTTATCTTCAAATTTGTCATGGCATGGATATGCGGGAAGATAACCTCCGGCAGCCCGGCATATCTGAAACAGCGGTATGTGGCCGGCGGCATCGCGGGCGCTTTTGCCTATGTGGTCCTTTACCTGTCAAAGAGTTTTATTGAACACAGGTTTGTATTGGGGCTGCCTCTGGAAGCGGTCATGCTGACGGTCACGCAGAAAGCGGTGGTGTCCAGTGTAAATGCCATTGTAGCCTGTGTGGTGGTGGTTCCCCTTGGCCTCGCCCTGCGCCCCGTGATGGCGAAGATGATAAAATAATTATGGAAATGGATATGACAAAGGGAAAGCCCATTAAGGCGCTGGTTAAGTTTTCCGTCCCGCTGTTTGTGGGGAGTTTCCTGCCTTATGAATATCGTGCATAATGAGGCGTAGGAGGTAAAGGATATGCTTATAATCAGGGATTTCAGTAACAGGCTCCAGCAGATATCGGGAATGCCCATAAACAGCAAGGGCGGTAAGGATATGTTGAAAAGGGTTGGTATTGATACGAACAGCAAACAGTATCAGGCAGTAATGAAAAGTATAATGGATATTCTCTAAGTCACCTATTCCAACTATCCAACAGAATATGAGCGGGAGGGGAGGGCGTCCCGGACACCTTCGGCAGGTCCAAGCATCCCCGCCCATCAGGATTGAGGGGCGGGGGAGTTGAACGGGCGAAGCCGATGTTTTGACGGCGGAAAGAGAAACTCCATAGTTATATCCTCACTTTCGGTCTTCTGCGCAATATATGACCATTGTAAAAAAGCCTTGAAAAATTCAAGGCTTTTTTAAGCGGAGCCGGAGGGATTCGAACCCTCGTGCCCCGGAGGGCAAACGCATTTCGAGTGCGCCCCGTTATGACCGCTTCGATACGGCTCCCTGTGCTACGCTACCTATTTTATAGTATAATCGGCCTTTTGGCAAGTGATATTTTTCCATTAAGACTTGTTTGGGAGAAAGAATTGGGGTATAATGACCCTATTGACTCATAAAAAAGGTAGCACATGGAACTAAAATCAGATGGAGGAACGGGATATGAAGAGAATCGGTATGCTGACAAGCGGCGGCGACTGTCAGGCGCTGAATGCCGCCATGAGGGGCGTTGTGAAAACCCTGGCAAATTCCAAGGAGAAAGTGGAGATCTATGGTTTCCTTGACGGCTACAAGGGACTTATTTACAGCAATTTCCAGATGCTGAGCGGCAAGGATTTTTCCGGCATTCTGACGAAGGGCGGCACGATTCTGGGCACCTCCCGGACTCCGTTTAAGACTATTCATGAGCCGGATGCCAACGGTGTGGACAAGGTGGAATCCATGAAGCAGACCTACCATAAGCTGCAGTTGGACTGCCTGGTAATCCTGGGGGGCAACGGTACTCACAAGACGGCCAACCTGCTTCGGGAGGAGGGGCTGAACGTGGTGACTCTGCCCAAGACCATCGACAATGACCTGTGGGGCACAGATATGACATTCGGTTTCCAGAGCGCCGTGAACATTGCCACGGATGCCATCGACTGCATCCACACCACGGCCGCGTCCCATGGGCGGGTATTTATCGTGGAGGTTATGGGCCACAAGGTGGGCTGGCTGACGCTGAACGCAGGCATGGCCGGCGGCGCGGACATCATTCTGCTGCCGGAGATCCCCTATGATATCGACAAGGTGATCGACAAGATCGAGGAGAGAGACAAGAACGGCAGCCGCTTTACCATCATTGCGGTAGCCGAGGGAGCCATCTCCAAGGAGGACGCGAAGCTTTCCAAGAAAGACTATAAGAAAAAGATGGAAAAGAACCCCTACCCCTCCGTCTCCTATGAGGTGGCCGCCAAGATCCAGGAAAAGACAGGGCGCGAAGTCCGGGTGACCGTGCCCGGCCATATGCAGAGAGGGGGAAGCCCCTGCCCTTATGACAGGGTATTTGCCAGCCGTCTGGGTGCAGAGGCGGGCAGGATGATCCTGGACGGACAGTACGGCTTTATGGTGGGTTACAAAAATCGTGAGATTGTGCGGGTGCCCTTGGAGGAAGTGGCAGGCAAGCTGAAGACGGTGTCGCCGGACGCCACCATCGTGCAGGAGGCCAAGCTTCTGGGTATCAGCTTCGGAGATTAAACAGATGTCATATACAGCTTTATACCGTAAATTCCGCCCCGATACCTTTGCGGATGTGAAGGGGCAGGATCATATAGTAACAACTTTAAAAAACCAGATCCGGGCGGGCCGCGTCGGCCATGCCTACCTGTTCACCGGTACCCGGGGAACGGGCAAGACCTCAGTGGCCAAGATTTTTGCCCGGACCGTAAACTGTGAAAATCCTACGGAGGAGGGGCCCTGCGGACAGTGCCGTATCTGCCGTGCCATCGCGGCGGGTGCCAGCATGAATGTGATAGAGATTGATGCCGCCTCCAACAACGGCGTGGACAACATCCGGGAGATTGTGGAGGAGGTATCCTACTCCCCGGCGGAGGGCAAGTACAAGGTCTACATCATTGACGAGGTGCATATGTTGTCCCCAGGCGCGTTCAACGCGTTGCTCAAGACCCTGGAGGAGCCCCCCTCCTATGTGATTTTTATACTGGCCACCACGGAGGTACACAAGCTGCCTATCACCATACTGTCCAGATGCCAGCGCTACGACTTCAAGCGCATTACCATAGACACCATTACCGCCAGGATGCAGCAGCTGACGGAGGCCGAGCAGGTGCAGGTGGAGGAAAAGGCGCTGCGCTATATCGCCAAAGCGGCGGACGGCTCCATGCGTGATGCTTTGAGCCTGCTGGACCAGTGCATTGCGTTCAACTTGGGAGACGGGCTGACCTATGACAAGGTGCTGGACGTGCTGGGGGCGGTGGACACGGAGGTGTTTAGCCGTCTGCTTCGCTGTGTGCTGGAGCAGAATGTGCTGGGGTGTGTGCAGCTGCTGGAGGAGATTGTCATGCAGGGCAGGGAACTGTCCCAGTTTGTGACGGACTTTACCTGGTATCTGCGTAATCTGATGCTGGTGCAGTCCTCGGACAATCTGGAGGATGTGATCGACATGTCCTCTGACAACCTGGCGCGGCTGAAAAAAGAGGCGGCCATGGTGGACTTAAGCCGCATCATACGCTATATCCGTATTTTCTCGGAACTGTCCGGGCAGATTCGATATGCCAGCCAGAAGAGGATTCTGGTGGAGATCGCCCTGATCAAGCTGTGCAGGCCCAGCATGGAGACCACCCAGGATGCTCTGCTGGAGCGGATTCGGGATGTGGAGGACAAGGTGGAGAACGGCGTGACCGTGGTTCCGGCACAGTATGCTCCGGATCAGACAGGAACGGGGGCACCCACGACCGGAGGAGGAGTAAGGCCCAAGCTTCAGCTGCCCCAGGCCATCCCCGACGATGTGAGAGAGGTGGTCAGCCACTGGGCGGCTATTGTGGGCAGCGCTGAGAATCCCATGAGGATATATTTAAAGGAAGCCATTCCCAGCCTGGGCGGGGATAATCATCTGATGCTGGTGCTTCAGGACGGGGTGGCATCGGACTATTTTACCCAGCATCCCCAGAACAAGGAGCAATTGGAGAACCTGATTGCAGGCTATGCAAACAAGGAGATAGAGATCAATATCCAGGTGACGGGAACCCGGCAGGAAGCGGAAGAGAATTATTTCGACCTGCGCCAGGGAATTCCGGGCGTCAATATGGAGATTGAGGAAGAAGAGTAGATAGGGAATAGGCTGAACTTAAATAGGAGGAGCGAACCAATGGCGAAACGTGGAGGCTATCCCGGCGGCATGATGCCGGGCAATATGAACAATCTGATGAAGCAGGCGCAGCGTATGCAGCGCCAGATGGAGGAGGGGCAGAAGGAGTTGGAGACCAAGGAGTTCACGGCGTCTGCCGGCGGCGGCGCCGTGGAGGTCACGGTATCCGGCAAGAAGGAAGTGTTGAGGGTAAAACTCACCGAGGAGGTGTTGGACCCCGAGGATATCGAGATGCTGCAGGACCTGATCATCGCGGCCACCAATGAAGCCCTGAAACAGGCGGATGAGGCCAATGAGGCATTGATGGGCAAGATGACCGGAGGTCTGGGAGGTTTCCCGTTCTGATGGAGTTGTACAGCGGCCATATAAACAAGTTAATAGAGGAGTTGGCAGCGCTGCCGGGTATCGGCGGCAAGTCGGCTCAGCGCCTGGCTTTCCACCTGATAAACATGCCCAAGGACAAGGTGAACCGTCTGGCCCAGACCATCGTTGAGGCGAAAGAGAATGTCCGGTACTGCAGCGAATGCTATACTTTGACAGACCGGGACATATGTCCTGTGTGTGCCAATGCCAGGCGCAACCACCGGATCATCATGGTGGTAGAGAATGTGCGGGATCTGGCGGCCTATGAAAAGACCGGCAAATACGAAGGGGTCTACCATGTGCTGCACGGAGCCATCTCCCCCATGCTGGGGATCGGCCCCAATGACATCAAACTGAAGGAGTTGATATCCCGCCTGGAAAAAGAGGTGGAGGAAGTGATCATCGCCACCAATTCCAGCCTGGAGGGGGAGACCACTGCCATGTATATCAGTAAACTGATCAAGCCCACCGGCGTCAAGGTGACCAGGATTGCCAGCGGTGTACCGGTGGGCGGGGATCTGGAATATATTGATGAAGTGACACTGCTGAGAGCGCTGGAAGGGCGTGTGGAAATATAAGGAAAAGGATGGAGTGCGCGGAACTCTAATAGGAGATCAGATATGTCTATTTCTATTACAAAGAGAAATTTTGGAACAGACGGCCAGGGCAGGGAGGTAACTCTCTACACCCTGGAGAATCAAAACGGCATGAGAGCGGAGGTCACGGACCTGGGCGCGATCCTGGTAAGCCTCTATGTGCCGGATGGTGACGGCAAGCCGGAAGATGTGGTATTGGGCTTTGACAGTGCGGAGGGCTACCTGAAAAACGACAGCTTTTTCGGCGCGACCATCGGCCCCAGCGCCAACCGTATCGGCGGGGCAAGCTTCGAGATTGAAGGTGTCACCTACAATGTGGATGTGAATGACGGCCCCAACAATCTGCACAGCCATATGGATCGGGGATACCATAAGCTGCTGTGGGATGCCCAAGTGGGGGAGGACTGCGTTATCTTCACCATCCAGGATACCGATGGCAATATGGGCTTTCCCGGCCACAAGGTATTGCGGCTGACCTATACTTTGGATGAGGAAAACGGCCTGACCCTGCACTATCACGGCATCAGCGACAAGAAGACGATCCTCAATCCCACCAATCACACATACTTTAATTTAAACGGACATAAGGCGGGCAGCATCGAGGGGCACCAGCTGCAACTCTTTGCCTCCCATTACACCCCTGTGGTGGAGGGCGCGATTCCCACCGGGGAGATTGCCCCCGTGGCGGGGACGGTGATGGATTTCACTCTGCCCAAGACAGTGGGAAAAGAGATCTGCGCGGACTTTGAACAGCTGCTGTTGACCCAGGGATACGACCACAACTGGGTGGTGGACGGCTGGGACGGCAATCTGCGCAAGATTGCCGTGCTGACGGCTCCGGAAAGCGGACGCCGGATGGCGGCCTACTCCACGCTGCCCGGTGTGCAGTTCTACGCAGGCAACTGCATTACCCCACAAGAGGGCAAGGACGGAGCCTTTTATGAGAAGAGAAGCGGGCTGTGCCTGGAGACCCAGTACTATCCGGACAGCATCCACCGGCCGGAATTTCCCTCCTGCGTATTCGGCGGGGAGAGAGAATATGATTCCACCACCGTGTACCGCTTTGAATAATTTTTTACCATAAGAAAAATGTCGAAGGGTTTTCCGATCCGCACGACAAGGAATGCTAAAATACCTCTCACCCCCGTGCTATATTTATAGCTGATATCGGCTGGAAAGCATAGGAGTGGGAGGTGTTTTTATGGAATTACCAAAAAATATTACGCAAATCGGGGAGGCAGACCGCACCTGTAAGGTCTATGTGGAGGACTATGTAGTTTCTTATATGAAGCAACTTTGCCGCCAGACAGAGAGAAAGGGACTTGCCATCGCCCTGTATGGCAAATACACCAAGGAACAGAGTCTGTCATACTTCTTTATCTACGGGGCCTGCCGGATCCTTTCCATCAACAAGGAGGTACGCCACCTGTCCCAGGCCCAGAATCAGGAGGTGGAGCGGCTGCGGCAGCATTATTTCCCGGAATATGTGTTTTTGGGCTACCATATTTTTGACGGCGAGATGGTGGAGGGAATGCATATTCAGGAACAGGACACTTGCCGGTACATAAAAGGATATGCCTGCTTCTATGAGAAAAATGACAGTATGCTGGCCTATATGGTAGACAACAACCCCCAGGACCACGAGCCGGAGGAGTTCGGCCAGGAGAAATATGACCGGGCCAGAGCCAGGCAGGAGGAGCGGCGCAGCCAGTATGGGCAGAAAAAAGCACAGCCGGCCAATATGGCGCCGCAGTCGGACAAGCCCGAAAAGTGCCCGGAAAAAAAAGTCCCGGACGCCGCCCAGGCAGCTTCTCTGAAAATGATGCGTATGTCTGCGGTGGCGGTGTTCGCAGTGTTGGGCCTGATCGGGGTGGCGGCCATCACCAGGGAAGGCGAAGAAGGAACCGTGGGGGAGCGGGCAATGCAGCTCTGGGCGCAGTTTACGGACGCGCAGCCGGAGTCGGGCAGTGCGGCGCAGGAGGGCGGAGCGCAGGAGGCCACAGCGGAGGTATATAACTCTGGCACACTTATGGCGGAGAACAGTTTGGCGGATGCCATATTGCAGGAAAATCAGGAAGCTGCAGCTGTGGCAGGACAGGCAGTGGCAGGACAGCCGCAGCAGGATGAAGAGAACGGGGCACAGCCGTCCCAGGAGGGCGGAGACGGACAGAACATAGGGGAGACAGGGCCGGGACAGGCCCAGAACAACGGGCAGGAAGCCGGGCAAGGGCAAGAATCCGAACAGCCACAGGAAGGCGGACAAGGGCAGGAAGTCCTGGAATCCGGACAGGAGAGCCAGTCCCCGGAGTCTCTGAACCCGGACACACAGCCAACGGAGTCCCAGCCGGACACAAAGCCTCAGGAGATTCCGACCCAGGGGCCATCCATCGCCGACATCGAGGCCCAGCAGCAGTCCCAGCAGCAGTCCCAACCGGTGAGCTATGTGATCCAGCCGGGGGATACCCTGATTGGCATAAGCACCAGACAGTATGGAAATGACAGTTACGTGCAGGCCATCTGCGAATTGAACGGGATCTCCAATCCTGATAATATCCAAATCGGCCAAAAAATTCTACTCCCCTAGAAAAAAATATGTTATAATGGGCAAAATGCGTTTTGTTTACATGAGAGGAAACAGGATGGCGGATATTAGGTATTTCAATCGGGAAAAGGAGAAAAGGGAGAAGGGACAGGCGGATTACCAGCAGAAAATCCGGCGCTACCGACTGTCTCATGTATATCGGATCGCGCTGGTGGCAGCAGCCCTGATTGCTCTGGTAGTCCTGGTGGTATTACAGTACAAAAATCATATCTATACATCCTATGAAGTGATCAATACCGTGGATATGCTCACTGTAAACGGGACGACAAGTATGCCCTTGGGAAATAACATTTTGACCTACAGCAATGACGGCGCCCATTGCACAGACGCCAGAGGCAACGTTCTGTGGAACCAGACCTATGAGATGCAAAACCTTCAAATTGCCACCTGCGGGGATGTGGTTGCAATCGGTGATTACAATGGACGTGAGGTATACATATTGGATCAGGAGAAAAAGCTGGGGGAGATTACTACTACCATGCCCATCCGCAGCATTGCCGTGGCGCAGACGGGCCGGGTGGCGGTGGCAGTGGCCGACACCAGAATCACTTGGATATATATTTATGATCCCGGTAAAACCGATTATTATGAGATACAGACTACCATGAACCAGAGCGGTTATCCGGTAGCCTTTTCCCTCTCTCCCAACGGGGAACTCCTGGGACTGTCCTGTATCTATGTGGATTCGGGGGTGATCAAATCCAGAGTGGCTTTCTACAATTTCGGTCAGGTGGGTGAAAACAAAAGCGATTTCTATGTGAACGGGTATACCTATCCGGATACAGTGATCCCCACCATCCGATTTATGTCCGATGGGACGGCCTATGCGCTGGGAGACGACCGGCTGCTGTTCTACAGCGGATCACAGATCCCGCAGGTGACCAATATTCATTTGTATGAAGAAGAAGTTCAGGGGGTATACAGCAACGAGAATTATGTAGGGGTGCTGTTCCGCAACAATTCCACCGATGCCCAGCACAAATTGCAGGTATACAGGGGATCCGGGGAGAAGGTTGGTGAGTATCTGTTCAACCAGGATTTTGATCATCTGTTTTTTGGTCAGGACGGTTTTACCGTATACAATGAACAGGAATGCCTGGTCCATACTTTTGGAGGAATAGAAAAGTTCCAGGGCGAGTTTGACAAGGCGGTTAAAGTGATGATTCCCCAGGGAAACAGTTACAGATATTTGATATTGACCAACGATTCATTAGATACAATACAGCTAAAATAGACCAGGAGGAGAACCAATGAATATTATGCTGATTTTGGCGGTAATATGTGTACTGTTTAAGATTGCTGACGGGTACAAGAAAGGAATGGTAAAAGAGATTGTCTCACTGGTGACCCTGATCATCATGGGGATCATGATTGTGCTGATCAGCAAGGGCCTGCACAGTTATATGGAGAAAGAGGTGGTGGGCGTAATCATAGCGGTAGTGCTGATGGCCCTTCTGGGGGTTGTACACCATCTCTTGAATGTGGTCTTTTTCTCGGCAAAAATGATCTCCAAACTGCCGGTGATCCACTGGGTCAATAAGGTTTTTGGGGCTGTCTTTGGCGTTCTGGAAGTGATTTTGGTCCTGCAGATCGTCTATGTCTTTATCATGTATTTTGGCCTCGGTATGATAGGACAGCAGATTCTGGAATATACCAGGGAAAGTGTAGTGCTGACAAAAATATACCAATATAATGTGGTTGCCAAGCTGGTTGAAAACCTGATGAGCCAGCTTCCTGCTATGGCTCTGTAATGTGCCGGGAAAAAAATAGAAAAATTTTCAAAAAACCTGTTGACATTGTGAAAAAGGTATGGTAATCTGATATAGCTGTCGCAGTGATAGAG
>Ga0137309_102635_pt1 | contig 10499 bp, 10 predicted proteins | sample NAcewiD2O_June_FD_97179 | JGI IMG/M metagenome (GOLD analysis project Ga0137309, IMG submission 97179) | Mouse cecal microbial communities from Vienna, Austria - N-Acetylneuraminic amended D2O_June | ecosystem: Host-associated > Mammals > Digestive system > Large intestine > Cecum | place...
GCTTCACGATATCTCTGCTCACCCTGTAAAAGAGCTTCGCAAAGAGATGGCGCAGATTATGCGGATATACTTTGGACGCTTCTACATGCGCGTCTTTGCACAGTTTCTTCATCTCCTGCCATATATACTGCCGGGATAGTCCTTTCCCGCTCCGCGTCACGAAAATTTCTCCCTCGGAAATTCCGAGCCTTTTGGCATACCTCAACAGCTTCTGGCACAGTTTGTCAGGCAGCAGTATCACGCGTACTTTCCCTTTCAGAAAAATCTCTGCCTTTCTCCCCCTCGCCGCTTCCACAGTAATATACCTTACTTCCGATACCCGTATGCCTGTCCCGCAGATTGTTTCCATTAACAGCGTCAGCCGCTCTTTTCCCTTCCGTCCGGCGGCGCGCTTCAGACGTTCATATTCTTTTTGCTGTAAATCCCGTTCCTGCTTCCGAAACGGCGTCCGCTGTATCCGCAGAAGCTTTACCCTGCATTGTGTCCATCCCATAAATTCCAGAAAGCTGTTTAGGGCGGAAAGCATGGAGTTCACCGTAGATGTGGAATATCCTTCCATGACAAGATGCTCCTTCCATGCCGCCGCCAGCCTTTTCCCTACCATTCTTCCCGAAGCCCACACAAAAAAGGAACGGATATCCCTCAGATATTTTTCCACCGTTCCTTTTCCATGTTCTTCTGATACCAAATATTCCTGATATGCCCAGATATCTTCCTCTGCCACTTGATAATCCATAAAGCCTCTCCTGTGTTTGTTTTTATCCATTGTATCACAGGAAGTTTCTGCAAAGCTAAAGCCTCTGATTTCTATTTTTCATCCATTTTGTTTCCTATCCGCACTTCCTTCCCCCTGAACGCAAACCCATACTTCCGTATCCGCTCCTCCGGGATTCCTTTCGCCCGCAGCGCGGCGGCATAATCCTTTTCTTCTATCTGCCTCAGCGCCGCCTGGACGGTGTCGGAAAGCTCCTTTTCCTCCTCTGTATCCTGCACTTTAAACTCTATGAGGATAGCGTCGTACTCTTTTTTCCTCGGCTCCAGCATTACGTCGTATCTCCCGAAGCCGCTTTCCCTGTTGGAAGTCAGGATATATTTGTCGTTTAAATCCACCATCAGCCCCAGCACAAATCCATGATAAAAACGCTCCGGTTCTTCACAGGACGGATTTTTCCCGGTATCAAAATAGCTGAACGTCGCCAGCGCTACACGGTTCATGTAACCATTCATCGCCTTGATATCATCTGCCAGCAGCGCTTTGATGAAGTCGTTATACTCGGAAGAGACGCTCCCGAACCACCTGCGCACCATCCTCTGGAACATGGTCTTTACTTCAAAGTTCGTCAGCTCCAGCTCATATTCTTCTTTCCATTCTCCAAACTCTGTCTCATACGCGTTAAACTGCTTCACTTTCAGATACCCGGCGGCAAGCAGGAGGCTCCAGATTGCCTGTCCGTCGCTGTCCAGCTCGCCGTAAACAATCTGCTCGTCTATTTCTGCACGCAGGGATTTCCCCCGCATCAGATTTTCAAAGGAAGTTTTGATACTCTTATTTCCTTCACGGATGAGCCGCCCTGCAAGACTGTTCGAGCTGGTGTTTGCCCAGTATGCCGCCAATCTCCCCGTATCCAGATAATTCAGGATAGACCACGGATTATAAATATCCGTAACCTTTCCAAATGTGAAGCCATCGTACCACTGCTTTACCGCCATTTTCCTTTCAGGTATTCCATATTCATCCAGCGCGGAAAATACCTCTTCCTCCGTAAATCCAAAACTGTCCGCATATTTATCAGAGGTAACCGTCACCACCTTCAGGTTATTTAAATCTGAAAAAATAGACTCCTTGCTCACCCTGGTAATCCCGGTCATGATTGCCCGCTCCAGATAAGGGTTCGTCTTGAACGTGGAATTAAAAAGCCCACGGATAAACTCTGCCATCTCCTCCCAGTATCCGCCCATATACGCTTCCTGCATCGGCGTATCATACTCGTCCAGGAGGATGATAACCTTTTTCCCGTAATAAGCGCTCATGTAGCCTGACAGATTCTTCAAAGAAGCGACAGCTATAGAACTTTCCATCCCTCCTGCCACTTCTTGAAAATTCTTTTTCTCTTTCTCATTTAGAAGATTTCCTTCCAGAAGAAAGTCATATTTATTGTATAACTCCTCAAGAATCATGCAGATTCTTTTTCTTGCCTGGTCAAAGTCTGTTTCTTTCACATCCGCAAAGCTGATAAAAAGCACTGGATACGTCCCCTGGAGCTTCCTGTATTTCTCATCTTTCCATATGGAAAGCCCCTCAAACAAATCTCCCCGCCCGGCATAGTCCACAGAGAAGAACTGCTCCGTCATACTCATATTCAGCGTCTTCCCGAATCTCCTCGGACGGGTAATCAGGGTCACTTCATCCTCTGCTTCCCACCATTCGCGGATAAAGTCTGTTTTATCGATATAGAAAACATTTCTCGTCCTCATTCTTTCAAAATCCTGCCGCCCGATCGCTATCGTCCTTGCCATAGAATCACTTCCTCCCATTTTTGCCGTCTATACCATCTGTCCGTTTCTTTCGTCCGAAATATTCCGAAAGCCTTTTTTCCATTATAACCAATCCGTCCCTACTTTTCCATAGAAAACACAATTTTTTCACCAAAACTTTCTACTATGTATCTTATTGTATAAAATTTCTCCCGGCACGGCAGAAGCGGCAGACAGGTATTCCCCATCTGCCGCTTCTGCTTTTTCCGCGCATCCCCTCCGCCTGCGGAGAGAACCCGCTCCCCATCATGTCTCCCCCAGAAAGATTTCTGCGATTTTCAAATCTTCCGGCGTCGTAATCTTTATATTTTCATAGGAACCCAAGACCAATTTCGCTTTCTGTCCGGTTACTGTTTCCAGTACCATCGCATCATCGGTAACGGCAGGCTCTTCTCTTTCCATAAGCTCTGCATATGCTTCTGCTATGAGACGGTACTCAAAGACCTGGGGCGTCTGGACAGCCCACACCTGCTCTCTCGGCGGGGTATAGTCTGCAAAGCCCTGCGCATCGCTGATTTTTATCGTGTCCTTGACGGGCATGGCGGCCACGCACGCCCCATATTGGCGTACCCCGTCATGGGCGCGCTCCAGGATTTCTCTGCTCAGAAACGGCCTGGCTCCGTCGTGGATATATACGTAATTGCATGTCCCTGCCGCTTTCAGCCCTTCATATACCGAATGATAGCGTTCTTTTCCGCCCGCAACGATTTTCTGCACCTTTGTAAATCCGTATTTCTGCACAATCTCTTTGCGGCAGTAATCGATTTCTTCCCGGCCTGTCACCAGCACGACTTCATCGATAAATAGGCACTGCTGAAACTGCGCAAGGGAATAATACAGGACAGGACGCCCTTTGATCAGCAGATACTGTTTCTGTATGTCCGAATTCATGCGCGACCCTCTGCCTGCAGCCAGCACAACCGCCGTATTCCGTTCTTCCATATCTCCTACCTTTCCCCCAGCTTCAGATTTGGCACGGCATTCAAATCAAGCCCATGCCTTGTTCCCGCCATATACTCATAGTAAGCTGCCGCCCCGATCATCGCCGCATTGTCTGTACAGAAAATCGGAGAGGGATGATAAAAACCTATGTGACGCTCCCGACATGCTTTTTCCATAGCCTGGCGGAGAGAGGAATTTGACGCGACTCCTCCTGCAATAGCAAATTTATCAAAGCCAAATTCTTCTACCGCCATCATGGAGTGCTCTACCAGCACGTCTATGACCGCTTTCTGGAAAGACGCCGCCACATTAGCTTCCACCACCTGCTCCCCCTTCATTCTGCACCCGTTCAGATAGTTCAGTACCGCCGATTTCAGCCCGCTGAAACTGAAATCATAGGGCGCGTCTGCTACATGGGCTTTTGGGAACCGGATTGCATCGGGGTTGCCCTGCTTCGAAAGCTTATCTATTTTCGGCCCGCCGGGATAGCCCAGGCCAATCGCCCGCGCCACTTTGTCGAAAGCTTCCCCCGCCGCATCATCCCTGGTGCGTCCGATAATTTCATACTTTCCATAATCCTTTACCACCACCAGATGCGTATGTCCTCCGGAAACCACCAGACACGCAAAAGGCGGCTCCAAATCAGGATGCTCAATATAATTCGCTGAAATATGCCCCTCAATATGGTGCACTCCAACAAGCGGAAGCCTCCCGGCATAGCTGATAGCCTTTGCCGCAGATACTCCCACCAGGAGCGCTCCTACCAGTCCCGGTCCATACGTGACTCCAACGGCATCCAGCTCCTCCAGCCCCACGCCTGCCTGACTAAGAGCCTCCTCAATCACCTGATTAATCTTCTCTATGTGCTTCCTGGATGCAATCTCCGGCACAACCCCCCCGTAAAGCTTATGCAGCTCAATCTGTGATGAGATAATATTTGAAAGAACTTCCCGTCCATTCCTGACAACCGCCGCCGCTGTCTCATCACAGGAACTTTCAACCGCCAATATCAGTACATCTTTCTTCTCTTCCATTTCTCCTCCCTCATCAATCCTCAAACGCCAGCTCCACGGATTTCCCATCCTTTCCCGGGAAACTGTTTGGGAAAATCTTCCGCACATCTCCCATAAATTCCTCCGGACGGGTGAGCGACGGGCTGTAATGCGTCAGCCACATTTCCCGGACGCCCGCTTCCCTCGCAAGCTTTGCCGCTTCCTTAAAAGTCATGTGCTTATACTCTCTGGCTTTCTGCTCTTTATCCGGTTCTCCGTACATACCTTCACAGATAAATAAATCCGCTCCTCGGGCGTTTTCCGAAATAGACTGAGTCGGCCTTGTGTCTGTACAGTAAGCAAGTTTAATTCCTTTCCTGGGCGGCCCTAAGACCATATCCGGCGTATAAGTCCTTCCTTCTGCTTCAACCGTCTGCCCTTTTTGCAGAAGATTCCAGCATTTCAACGGAATCCCTTCCGCCTTTGCCCTCTCTGCATCAAATTTCCCTGCCCTGTCAATTTCCACGGCATAACCATAGCACAGCACATTGTGGTTAACCTTGTATGCCTTAATCCGATAGCCGTTCATTTCAAATGTCTGCTCCGTCCCCTGGATTTCCAAAAATTTCAGCTCAAAAGGAAGCTCCGGCGCAATCACCCTGAGAGCGTTCACCACCCGCTCCAGTCCTTTCGGCCCTATCAGCGTCAGCGGCTCATGCCTCTCCGCATTTCCCATCGTGAGCAGCAGCCCCGGAAGCCCGCTGATGTGATCTCCATGATAATGCGTAAAACAAATCACATCAATCGGTTTAAAGCTCCAGCCCTTTTCCTTTACTGCAATCTGCGTTCCCTCTCCGCAATCTATCAAAATACTGCTCCCATTATAACGGAGCATCAGGGAGGTGAGCCATCTGTACGGAAGCGGCATCATCCCCCCTGTCCCAAGCAAACATACGTCTAACATTGTCCTCTTTCCTTCCCTATACCACTCAAAGAAGCTCCGTCTCTTCCTCACATTCTGCCGGAAGGGCAAACCCCTTAAGCAGTTCATCATAACAGCTCTCACACAAATCAAAGCTGTGCTTTTCACCGTCCTTGCCGGAAAAATATCCCCAGACTTTCTCTACCCGGAGAAACTCTTCCCGATTCATGCCCTGATTGCTGTTTATCTGCTTTTTACATTTGTTACAGTAAATTTCACCATTCCTGTGCATACGTTTCCTCCTTGTAAATCGGATAAGCATATCCCGCTTACCTGCGTCGTCTGTTGTTTCCGTCCACAGAATAACAGAAAACATCACTTATGTATAGTGGAAATTCCGCACAGGATTGGAAACAAAACTCAATCCTTCACCATAATGACCGCATCCTCCGACGGTCTCTCATAAAACCCCTTCCGGACGCCCACATCCTCAAAGCCCAGCTTCTCATACAAACGCCGCGCCGCCGCATTTCCAAAGCGAACCTCCAAAATGTACCTGCTGATTCCCTTCTCTTCACCCCGCCTGAGCAGTTCCCGCAGCATCTTTTCTGCCGTCCCCTGACCCCTGCTTTTTTCCTCTACAGCTACATTGGTAATTTCTGCTTCTTCAAAAGCCTGAGACATTCCGCAGTACCCAATAATCCCGCCATCCTGCACAGCCGTTAAGTACAACGTATAATCCTGCTCCAAAGACTCTGCAAAACCTTCTCTTGACCAGGGCATAGAAAATATCTTCTTTTCAATTTCCGCCACCCGCTCTAAATCTTCCGGCCGCATTTCCCGTATTTCTAACATGCTCCGTCCTTCTCTGCACGCTCTCTCTCAGCCTGTGACATGCGCAGGTAGTCCGGCCGGTGCTCTCTGGCATGTACCGTCCTTCCGGCGGCCAGATAGCGAAGCCCCAGCGCCGCCACCGCGCCTGCACGCTGTTTATTCATATGTGCCGGTGCAAAATGATAAGGCACTTTCAAATTTTCACAGAGGATATCACGGTACACTGGAACCCCATCTCCCAGAAAGATAATTTCCCTTCCAAGGCCGTTGACTTTTTCCGTTAGCTCCTGCACTGAAACCGCCGTCTGGCTTTCCAGGGCTTTCAGCTCTTCCTGCTCAAATTCATAGATCCCTGTATATACCTGGCTTCTCCTGGCATCCATCATCGGACAAACCAGATGGGAAGTGCCATATAAATTATACGCCAGCCCCTCCAGGGTGGGCACCTCTACCAGCGGTTTTCCGAGCGCCAGCCCCAGCCCTTTCGCTGTGGCCGCACCGATACGCAGCCCGGTAAAGGACCCCGGTCCTGCTGCCACTGCTACTGCGTCAAGCGTACTCAAATCCAGCTCTGTCATCCGTACGATTTCATCCAACATGGGCAAAAGCGTCTGCGAATGGGTCTTTTTATAATTTACGGTATACTCTGCCAGCAGATTATCATCCTCTGCTACCGCCACTGTAGCGACCAGCCCTGAACTATCAATTCCCAAAACCTTCATACGTTTCCCTTTCCTTACGCACTCGCTGCATCTTCCCGATAGATTTGAAAGCTTACTCGTAAACTTCTTCTATCCCAACCGTGATTTTCCGATAGTCAAACCCTTTTTCCAGATCCTTCTCAATCAAAACCGGAATGACTTTTTCCGGAATGACTTTTTCCGGAAGGATTTCCCGAATCAGGTCTGCCCACTCAATCAGGCATACCCCGTTCCCATAGAAATAATCCTGGTATCCAATCTCTTCCATTTCTTCTGCGTCTCCGATACGATACACGTCAAAATGGTAAAAAGGCAGTCTGCCCTCCTCATATACCTGGACAATCGTGAACGTAGGGCTGCTAATCGGCTCTGCAATCCCAAGCCCCTTCGCCAGCCCCTGGGAAAATACCGTCTTTCCCACTCCCAAATCGCCGTTCAGCGTATAGATATCTCCCGGCTTTGCCTGTTCTCCCAGGCTTCTGCCCAATTCAAATGTCTCCTCTGCACAAAATGTCTCTGTAACCATAACTCTCTTATCCTTTTATCTTCACACGCTGCGGCTCCATATGCTCACGAATCATTTTCACCACATCCTCATACTGCCCTCCCATACATTCCTTCGGCAGTACAAACGAATAGCGTTTTCCCGTATATGCCAGAAGGCTAAGCTTTGTTTCTGTCACTTTCATCATATCTTCCCAGGCAATCACGGCCTTCTTATCTTCCTGCATCGTCGTAACTCCCTCTTCGTTTATAATGTATGTAATAGGCTTTTTAAAAGCAGGATTTAACTTTACCTGTTTTGCAGCGCGGGTATAAAGGCTTACCGGCAAATACAGAAGAAACCATACGCCAAACAACAGATAAGCCCCGCTCTGCCAGGTCGGCACATTCCCATAAGTCACTCCCAAAATGGCAAGCGCTGCCACGCCAAAGAGCACTCCTGAAATTCCTGTCATGCTCCGATAGGTGTGATTCATCAAAAAATTGTACATTACTTTTTGTGTCATTTTTACTTCAAACTTTACTTCCATCATTACCTCCGCGCACAGTTTCGTGCTATAAATTTTTCTCAGCCCGGCGGCTGTAAAAAGCCAAACGGTTCTTCATCCTGCAAAAAATGCATTAGCATGTAAGCGCACATGATAGCTACTTTCTCTTCTTTCAGGATTCTTTTCACTTCCTCTTTATCCGCCAGCACAACTTCTATGTCTTCCGTATCCTCCAGCCATCTGCTGCTGATTTCTCCTTCCGAATAACCATACACAGTCGCACAGCACTCGTCTGTCATCCCAATCGTGGTAAAATACGGCTTTTCATACATCTCATCCACCATCAGGGGATGAAGCGTCAGCCCGGTCTCCTCTTTCACTTCCCGGACAGCCGCCTGCCGGTAAGTCTCACCCTCGTCAACCAGCCCCGCCGGGAACTCGTAAATATACTCGTCAATACTGTATCGGTACTGCCTTACCAGCAGCACCTTATCTCTTTCCTCTCCGTATAGGCTGTAAATAATCACTCCGTCCGGTTTCCAGCTCCGTGTATTTATCTGGAGCTCTTCCGTCCTTTTTGCCCGGGACGCCACAAAATATTTCACATCCCCGCCCAGCCGATCACTGGCCTTCAGCTGGTACATATTCAGATATCTGCTGTCCGTCAGCTTATCAATCTTCTTAATCCGGCTCATGCCCTCTGCCTCCTGTCTCTGCTCCTGCCCCCCGGAGCCCTGTCCCATTACTCTCCAGACATCATAACACAAAAATCCCGGAAAGGAAATCCTTTTGTTTCCTTCCCGGGATTTAGATTTTAACGAAATGGATTATTTTACAACAACCTTTACTTCTTTCGTAACGCCATTACATTTAATGCTAATCACAGCTTTTCCTTTTTTCACTCCCGTAACCACGCCCTTAGCGCTTACTTTTGCAACCTTCTTATTTTCAGATTTAAAAATAATTTTCTTACCGGAAGCATTCTCTACCGAAGCTTTAATTTTTACTTTTTTCCCCTTCTTCACCGTATATTTCGTTTTGTTTGTTGAAATCTTCACCTGCGGCTTCTTTAACTGCTCAAGCTCTTTCCGTGCCGCAGCAAGCTCTTTCTGTGCATCAGCAAGTTTCGCCTGCGCATCAGCGAAGTTTTTATTAGCCTGCGCTGCCTGGCTTTTTAAAGCATCTACTTCTTCTTTCGTGGCTGTAAAGTTCTCCGGCGCCTTATAAACCATGTCATATGAATAGCCCGAATATTTCTCTGCTTTCAGCATAGATGGAATAAAAGTCGGTTCTTTCCGGGTTGCCACGATCTGGCCATTTCCGGCAGCAAGCCTGGCTGCCAGCTCACGATACATCTGCTTTGCGGCAGCGATAGCCTCATCTGCAACTGCCATTCCCAGGTTATCAGCCTTTGCAGAAACTGCCGCCGGATTCGTCTTGTATAAAGAAAGCATCTTCTCATCTACAGACGCCTGCGCCTCCACAAGTGAATTTACATAATTCGTCCAATATTGTTTTATATTATTTGCCGCCAAATCCCTGGATGCCGCTGCCATGCTCATGGATGCCAGCGAACGGAAGGCCCAGTAAGCAGAAGCGTCATTATAAACTATATCTCCAGCCTTATATGCCGGATGTGTATCAGTGAGAGCCGCACTGTAGAACGGAAGGAACGGCGACAGATCTGCCGACCCCATGCTCAGCCATTCAACGGTAGCAAGCTCCGTGGGCATTTCCGGACGAATCTGCAATACATGGCATTCACAGGATCTGGGAGTTCCGATAACCGTCAGCACTTTTTCAGACTCTATGCCTTCAAATTCTTCACTCTCATACTGTGTACCTGCAATTTTATACAGCGTCTGTATGCTAACCTTTTCCTTCGGGGTTACAAACATCTCATAATCAGCATCCTCAGGTGTAATTGTCTCTTTCAAATCAGGATTAAGAATCAATTGGCCTCCCCAGATACGGTTTGTATTCGATTCCCTCATAGTCCCGCCATAAGACTTCCTGATGTTAATGGTATTTGTATTTTCGCCGTCACGCACCAGAACATTTGCCTTTTCTGCAGTAGAAATCAGTTCCTCTGAAGCAACCACATTTTCCGTATCCGTCACATCGATGTTTCCTATCATGAAACAGTTCGGCATGATGCCTGCCTTATCCTCCGGCATCTTGATCGCCGCATACTGATGGCCGGACAGAATTTCAAAATACCAGCACTCGTTCTTATCTGCAAACATCAGTGTATTTCCCTCTCCGGCTCCGTAAGTGTCCAGAATATCCGCCAGGAAATCCACTCCTTCTCTTGCTGTCTTTATGCACGGAAGAACCGCGCTCACCATACTTGCCTCTGTAATTCCGTTATCTGTAAACGGATCGGCCTCTTTAACTGCGCTTACAGGCGAAGCTGATTCTGTCGCCGACATAGACACGCCCAGTTCATTCGTCCCTACTTCGCCAAATAACTCTCCGCCGTATCCCGGATCATCTTCACATGCAGTATAACGGTATGTCTTTGCCGGAAGCGGCATGGTAAACTTCGTTACATCTTTATACATCTCACCCTGCGCATGAA
>Ga0137309_102638_pt1 | contig 10487 bp, 11 predicted proteins | sample NAcewiD2O_June_FD_97179 | JGI IMG/M metagenome (GOLD analysis project Ga0137309, IMG submission 97179) | Mouse cecal microbial communities from Vienna, Austria - N-Acetylneuraminic amended D2O_June | ecosystem: Host-associated > Mammals > Digestive system > Large intestine > Cecum | place...
AATGCGCCATTGCTCCCCGGCGAGGAAGCTGAGTACCCTGGCTTCGATAGCTGAAAAATCGGCAACGATGTACTTGTAGCCAGGTTTGGGGGTGAACGCTGTCCTAATCAGTTCAGAGAGGACATTGGGAATATTGTCGTAGAGCAGTTCCAAGGCATTAAAATTGCCGTCACGGACGAGGGCGCGGGCTTCCGCCAGATCGTCCATGTGGTTCTGGGGCAGGTTTTGCAATTGGATAATGCGCCCAGCCCACCGGCCACTGCGGTTGGCCCCGTAAAATTGAAACATCCCCCTGGCCCTGCCGTCAGCACAGACGGCATTCTGCATGGCGGTATATTTGCTGACCGAGGATTTGGCAAGCTGCTGGCGGCAGGACAGCACATCGGCGATATGTTCGCCCACATTGGAAATGATCTCCTTGACCGCTTTCTTGTCCAGGCTCTCTACCTTGATGCCATTGTCGGCAAGCCAGCCCTTCATCTGTGCCACACTGTTCGGATTTTCCAGCCCTGTCTGCTGCTGCATCCGGGAGCGCAGGCTCTGCTTAGTCTTTGCGTCAATTGCAATGGCCTGTTCCACGAGGCACATATCCAGCAGGATTCCTCTGTCGTTGATTTCCTGGTCGAGATGATACTCGTCCCAGACAAAATCCGGTACGGGGAACTTCGCCAGATTCTCCTTGATGGCAAGCTCTACCTCCACATCCCGCTTGTTATAGGACTTGAACAGTTCCCATTTCTCCGGGGCATGGCACGGCAGGTTCCGTGTGCGCCCGCCATTCGACTTGGTTAGGCGGCACGGTTTGCAGAAATACTTGATAAGGTCAGCGCCTTCCTCCATTTTCTGCTCATCCAGCTTCAGCACGGCACCGATGCCTTTCAAAGAGAGGGGAAGCCCCATATATGCGCCCCAAATGCGGGAGCATTTCCAGGATGAGGGGTCCAGGTAGTTTCCAACGGTATCCTCTGGACTGCTGTAGCTCTGAAAGTACTGCGGATGGTTTCGCCGGAGCCAGACGGACAAGCAGACACGCTCGAACTGTGCGTTATACGCCCATTTCTCCACAGAGCTATCCGCCAAAGCTGCCAGCACCTCGTCCGGGACAGTCTCGCCGCGGGCGATATCGACCACTTGGATTTTGCCGTCGTTCACGCTGTAACCCAGGAGCAGGATTTCAAAGCTAGGCGATTCTGCATAGGGGTACACGCCGGATTTTTTCAAGTCCACATCTGAAAAGGTTTCCAAGTCAAGAGCCAGGATTTTTATTGCAGTCAATTTTCAGCACCTCCTCACAAGGCAATCGGCTCGAATTTGAGCCGATTGCCCCTGATGACGCAGGTTGGCTGGATCATAAAGGTGTAGTTTTCCATGATAATTTATCTCCTTCATGAATGGAGCGGGTGGCGTTCAAGCCACCCGCTCGAAGCTGGTGTGTATTAGTCGAGGAAGTCCTCATCGTCCTCAGTGGCGAAGTCATCCTCGGCACGGGACTTACCGCCAAGGGGAGTACCATCGGAAATCTTCTGGAGGTTGTTGAGGCCGCAGGCGATGCCGCGGTTGCCGTTCACGTTGTAGGCGTACAGGTTGATGCTCGCCCTGCCCTTCACGCCGCTGTACATCTCGGAGCGGTTGAGGATAGGCTGACGGTCCGCATCCACAATACCCGGCTGGGTGCCGCTGTTGGCGTTGATGAAATAGCTGTTCCTGTAAGCTTCGTCATCGGGGCGCTCCAGGTCGCCATCGCGGAGCGGGGTCTTGATGGCGGACAGGGGCGGGACGGTCTTGCTGCTGCCCTTCAGCTTGGACTGGCCTTCCTCGTAGGCAGCCTGGATCGCCGCCTTGATCTTCTCTACGGTCTTGGTGTCGGACTTGGAGATAATGAGGGAAACAGAAAACTTCGGCATACCGCCGTTGATTGCCTTGGCATCCCAGCAGTTCAGATAGCTGAACGTGCAGACGCCAGTCACCACCTTGGTGAGATTCATGAACTTCGGCATGATAATACTCTCCTTTACTCTTTGAAATCAGTTTGTGCTGTATTTTTCAACACCGGACGCTTGTCCGATTTTGAAACCAATGTCGGTTTGCCGGACGGCTTATAGACCATGCCGCCGAGCAGCTCCTCAAACTTCTTCTTGCCGAGAAGCGCAGTCATTGCCGTGATGCCCAGGAGCTTCTTCTCATAGGGGTCATACCCGGCATCTGTAACGGCCTGCGCAACATCTGCCTCCGAGGTGTATTTGCGGTTGCTCCGCCCTTCGACCACTTCGAAATGGCCATAGTCCACACCAAGGAGCGCCTGGTTCAACGCATACTCCTTCACATCGGAAGCCCATGCCGTTAGCTGGTCAACCTTCATGAGGATAGCGTCGATCTCGTAATCCTCCAACTCATCGGGCATCTCAAAGTCATACTTCGCAAGCTCCAGGTTGTACTCGGCGCGTTTCCGGCAGGTCGCCTTCGCCCTGCAAAACTGGCAATGGGTACCGGCTTTGAATTCGCCCTTCCCCTCCATTGCAAGGAGCGCGGTTGGTGCAAGGACTTCCTCCGCCCAACGCAGAAGCTCCGCTTTACTCATGGTGCAAATGCTGACATTCTCCCTGCGCGGCTGGTAGATCACCATCTTCAAAGTGTCAATGTCGTAGATGCCATCAAACATCTCCAAGACACCCAGGCAGTAGCACATCAACTGGGGATTGCCACCATGTTCTTCGGAATCCGCGCTGACCATAATGCCAAGCCCGTACTTGAAGTCAATGACCTCCGCCGTGCCATCGGAAAGGATAATGCAATCCGCCGTGCCGGTCCCACCTTTCACCCAGCGGGAGAAATCGACCTTCTGTTCAATCATGACCTCCGCATCGCCGCAGGACTGGCGGACTTTCGCGTATTCCTCCATAACGAAGTCGGCGTATCCCTCCGCACACTGCTGCATCTCCTGGTCATAGTAGCCGAGGTCTTTGGTTGGGTCGGATACATCCCTGCCAAGCTCCTTTTCTATAAGGTAGGCGCAGAGGCTGTGGGCGTCAGTTCCCTGCTTGGCGTACTCGCTGGACTGGTCGGCAGCCTTCGCACACAACTTTGCGCTGGGAGGACAGGCAAGCCACCTGTGGCTGGCAGACGGAGAGAGGAATGCGTGTGTACTCATCCGATCTTCTCCAAATCTGCCATAAGTGCCGGATAATCCTCTTCTTTCACGGCACTCAGCTTTGCCGCACCGTACTTACCGATGAGGGCCTTGACCTGCTCAGTGTAGCCCGCATGGGACTTTGCCGAGAATGCCTTGCGGACATCCACGAAGGTATATCCCTTCGCTTCCTCCGTCTGCGGCTCCGCGCCGGGTATCGGTTTAGGCTGCTCGTCCGTTTCCGCCGTGAAGATATCGCGGATGGCGTTTGCCGTCCGAATCAGCCTCTCGCCGCAGGCAACCAGCTCGCCAAGCACCTGAGACAGTTCGCTCATTTTGCTCATGTGGTTGTCTCCTTCTTATTCGATTTTCTCAGTTTTTCTGCCAGCCGTTTCGATACCACGCTAATGGCGATGAGGATATCAATAATTTCATCATCGCGGGCATCGCGTTCTGCCGGTTCCCGCATCGCAGACTGCATCTGCAGCACCTCCATTTCCGAAGGGCTCTTGGCCTTTCTGACAGCTATGTATTGGAAAACGGGAAAACTCCTAAATTGGCGGAGAAAATTTTTCTTGCCGCTTTCCGCTGTTACCAGCTATGTACCCAGAAAGATGCAAAATCCTAATTTTATAAAAGAAGCCCCTCTCCGATCTGCACACCGGAGCGGGGCTTCACCTTTTTATAAAGATTTCCGTTGAAATTAGGAGTTTTTTGCTTTTTCAATACATAGCTGGCGGAAGGAGGTTGTCTTTTTTACCTATTAACGAAAGGGGTACATTTCCATGAAAACAAGCCGATTCAGTAGCGACGGCTATTCCGGCTTTGTGCCGGAGGAGTTGGAGGAGCGGATATGAAATTCACTTTATCCACAGCGGACTGTACGGGCAATGCTGCGAACTGCCTGTATCCGCATGACCAGGAAATATCCATACCAGAAGAACTGGTCGCAGCCATCATGAAGGACCAGGTGTTCGCACGATATAAAGGCGGCTATCGAAGTATCACCAACTTCCTGGAATCCGATGTGATCCCGATGGACTGTGACAACGACCACTCGGATAATCCGGAGGACTGGTTCACCGCCGAAAAGCTGGAGGAGATTTTTGCGGATGTTGACCATGCGATCTTCCCCAGCCGCCACCATATGCAGCCTAAAAACGGCAAGGCGGCGCGTCCGAAGTACCACCTTCTTTTCCCTATCGCTTCCTGCACGGACCCGGGTATGTATGCGGCGGTCAAAGGCGCGCTGCAGGCGAAATACGACTTTTTTGATGACAATGCGCTGGATGCCGCACGGTTCTTCTTTGGTTCGACCTGCGGATCAGAGGACATCGTTTGGCACGAAGGGTTTCTTACTGTTGACGAGGCACTGGACGAGAGCGATTTCCTGGAGCCGGAGGCGGCAGCGGACACCAACGACTCTTTGGGTGGTCCCATATTAGCTGGCAGCCGGAACAATACGCTTCAGAGGCTGTGGTCAAGGGCGGCGGCAAGGAACTGGAGAAGTCCGTGCCGTCCGGCAAAATGGGGCTGCTCTTTGCCCTGGTGGGCGCACAGACCTATTTGAAATTTGCTATGAAATACCGCAACTACAAAAATATCATGAACGCGCTGAACGCCGCCAGGCCGATGCTGGCAATGTATATCTCGGATTTTGACAAGGACCCGAATATGCTGAACACGCCCCTCGGCACTTATGATCTGGCGAAAGGCACGGGTGGGATGCACCCGCATAATGCGGAGGATTACATCACCAAGGTCACCAACTATGCGCCGGGTGATGATGGTGCGGACATCTGGAAGGACGCCATTGAGCTTTTCTTCTGCGGCGATGCGGAACTTATTGACTACGTGCAGGCGATGGTGGGCATGGCGGCAGTCGGCAAAGTCTACCAGGAACACATGATTATTGCTTATGGCGGCGGCGCGAATGGCAAGTCCACTTTCTGGAACGCCATCTTCCGCGTACTGGGCAGCTATGCAGGGAAAATCTCCGCTGAAGCCCTGACCATGAACTGCAAGCGGAACGTAAAGCCGGAGATGGCAGAATTGAAGGGCAAGCGCCTCATCATTGCGTCCGAACTGGAGGAGGGTACCCGGCTGAACACCGCGATGGTCAAGCAGCTCTGCTCCACCGATGAAATCGAAGCGGAGAAGAAGTACAAGGACCCGTTTTATTTTGTGCCGTCCCATACGCTGGTACTGTACACCAACCATTTGCCGAAGGTCGGTGCCAACGATGACGGCATCTGGCGCAGACTTATCGTCATTCCCTTCAATGCCAAAATCACGGGGAAAAGCGACATCAAGAACTATGCAGATTACCTCGTGGATGAGGCTGGCCCTGCCATCATGAAGTGGATTGTCGAGGGAGCGGAAAAGGCTATCGGCACCCATTTCCAGACGGACCTTCCCCAGGCGGTCAGGGATGCTATTGACCATTACCGGGATTCCAATGACTGGCTTGGGCAGTTCCTCGAGGAGCATTGCGACCTTGACCCGTCCTACGAGGAAAAGTCCAGTGAGCTGTACCAGGCTTACCGCATTACATCGCTTACGGCAGCAACCTCAATGTTCCACAGATGAATGTTACATTGCCGACCGGTTTGGAGGTGTCCACTGTGGATAAGGACGATTTTAGGAATGAGAAGCTCTACCAAGCTACCATGGGCATAGCAAGGAAAATGTTCTTCGAGGGGCTGATTTCAGAGGAAGAGTATCGTCAGATTGATACAATTTTCCTTGCGAAATACCATACCCGCCACTATAAGTAGGTACACTGCTGCTCCCAGCAACAGCACAAGAAAGCGCCGCGTTGCTGGTTATGCCCGTGTTTCCACGGATCATGAAGACCAGACCACAAGCTACGAGGCGCAGATTGATTATTACACGAATTACATCAAGAGCCGGGATGACTGGGAGTTTGTTGCCATATATACGGATGAAGGCATCTCGGCAACAAATACAAAGAAACGCGAGGGTTTCAAAACCATGATAGCAGATGCCCTCGCCGGAAAAATCGACCTTATTGTTACAAAGAGCGTGAGCCGCTTTGCACGGAATACTGTAGACAGCCTTACTACCGTGCGGAAGCTGAAAGATGAGGGCATTGAGATTTATTTCGAAAAAGAAAACATCTGGACACTGGATTCCAAGGGTGAACTGCTTATTACCATCATGTCCTCGTTGGCACAGGAAGAAAGCCGCTCCATTTCGGAGAATGTCACTTGGGGGCAGCGCAAGCGGTTCGCCGATGGCAAGGTCAGCTTTGCCTACAGCCGGGTCCTCGGATTGGATAAAGGGCCTGACGGTACGATTGTGATAAATACCGAGCAGGCGGAAACCGTGCGGCTCATCTTTTCCCTTTTTCTCGAAGGGATGAGTCCCCATTCCATCGCGGTGGAACTTACCAAACGAGGGATCAAGACTCCAGGCGGCAAGGATGTGTGGAATCAGCAGACAGTGCGCCGGATGCTTTCCAACGAAAAATACAAAGGCGATGCCCTTTTGCAGAAGGAATTCACGGTGGACTTCCTCAACAAAAAGATGAAAAAGAACGAGGGTGAAGTTCCCCAGTATTATGTGGAGGGGAACCACGAAGCCATCATCCCGCCTGCGGTGTTCGATTTGGTACAGGCGGAACTGGAAAAGCGCAGGAGCGGCAGTTCCCGCTACAGCGGCGTGAGCATTTTTTCGAACAAGATAAAATGCGCCGACTGCGGCAGTTGGTTCGGTTCCAAGGTCTGGCATTCGACCGATAGATACCGCAGGGTGATATACCGCTGCAACCGGAAGTACAAGGGGAAACGCTGTGAAACTTCCCATGTTACAGAGGATGAGGTCAAAGTAGCATTCGTTTCAGCGTATAACCAGATTGTGTCCGAGAAGGCAGAGATTATTGCAAATGCGCAGATTATCCGCCAAACCCTCTGCCGGACGGATGTCTTAGAGGAAGAAAAGCACACGCTGGAGGATGAGATGTCCGTGGTGGTAGAGATGGCACAGAGCATTATTGCCGAAAATGCTCGCATCGCTCAGAACCAGGACGAGTACCAGAAACGTTACGATGCTTTGATGGAACGCTATGATGCCGCCAAAGCGCGGCATGGTGAAATGGTTGGTGCCATCACTGCAAAGGTTGCCCAGAGTGAACGGCTGTCGAACTTCATCGAGGCCATGCAAGTGCAGGAGGGGATTCTGACCGAGTTTGATGAGCGGCTTTGGAGCAGCATGGTGGATTTCGTTACGGTTGGCAGGAAGAAAGAAATCACGATAGCCTTCCGCGATGGAACGGAAATCATGGTATAGGGAAAGGCACCCCGCTTCGGCGGGGTGCCCTCCTTTTGAACGATTATAGACCGATGTCGCTATAGGCAATTTTGAAGAAAAAATATCTCATAACGATTGCACCTCAATCGTTATGAGGGTGGTGCATTTGCACCCAGCATAGGTTCATCGTTAAGAGAGTACATTTTGGATTTCGTTACATTGTATCATTTATAGGACGGCAACAGAAGCAGCCTGTGCCTCCGGTTCCTTTTTTATGCCTTGCTGGCAGCTAAAAGCGCCTTTACTTCCTCCTTGGACAGCTCCCGCCAGCGGCCCTGGGGCAGCATGGCCAAGCGCACCGGACCCACTGCCGTGCGCTTCAGGCGGGCCACCTCCAGGCCCAGGGCATCGCACATTTTTCGAATTTCCCGGTTGCGCCCCTCGTAGAGGACGATCTCCACCACAGCCCGGCCCTGCTGCTGCTCCAGCACCCGGGCCTTGGCCGGGGCGGTCATTTTGCCATCAATGAGAATGCCTGTGCTGATTTGCACCAGCTGTTCCTCATTGACCCCAGGCCGCAGGGTGACCCGGTAGGTTTTGGCCACATGGGACTTGGGGTGGGCGATGGCGTTGGCAAAGGCGCCGTCATTGGTCATGATGAGCAGGCCCTCCGAGTCCTTATCCAGCCGCCCCACAGGGTACACCCGGCCGGGAACGTCCGCCACCAGCTGGGCCACGCAGCGCCGCCCCCGTTCGTCTTCCATGGTGGTGACAAAGCCGCGGGGCTTGTGCAGGGCCAAGTAGAGCTTTTCGCCTTCCAGACGCAGGCGCTGGCCGTCAAGGGCAATCTGGTCCTTCTGGGGATCGGCGCTGTCGCCCAGCTTGGCGGGCCGGCCGTTAACGGTAACCCGTCCTTGCAGAATCAGCTCTTCCGCTTTTCGCCGGGAGGCCGCGCCCGCCTGGGCCAGGAGTTTTTGAAGCCTGCTCTTCATATCCTTTTGACATCCTTTCATGAGACAAGTTCTGGCGCCGCTAAGCCTCTGGCAGCTCTCCCGCAAACCACCCGGTGATCCGGCCCCAAAGGCCTTCCCAGAATCCCGGTTCCGGCGGGGGAGGGGAGACCGCCTCGCCAGCGTAAATGGGCAGGGCAAACAGGGTCTCGCCGCCCGCGCGGTACAGCACCCGGCCTACCGGCTGGTCCGCCTTCACCGGCGCGTAGAGAAAGGGGGGAAGCAGAACTTCCCGGGTGACGCTCTGGGCTTGGTCCTTGGGCAGGGTTATTGTAAGGCCCTCTCCGGGCCGCAGGGACACCGCTTCCGCTGTGCCGCCCACCACGGGCAGGCGTTCCGGCAGGGGACCGCCGGTCAGGTCCGCTGTCTGCACTTGGCTGAAGCCATAGTCAAACAGGGCCATGTGGTCATCCCAGTCATCCGGGGCGTTTAGGGTGACGGCAATGAGGGTGGTGCCATCCCGCCGGGCGGCGGAGACCAGACAGCGCCCGGCCTTTTTGGTGAAGCCGGTCTTTACGCCGATGCAGCCCTCGTAGAGCCGGAGAAGCTTGTTGTGGTTGCTGTAGCTTACCTTCCGGGCCGGTTCCAAAAACTCCACCTGCCGGACCGCGCTGGCGGCAATCTCCGCGAAAGCCGGGCAGTCCAGGGCCTCCCGGGCCAGCAGGGCCATGTCGTAGGCGGTGGAGTAGTGCTCTTCATCGTCCAGGCCCGAGGGGGTGACAAAATGGGTTCCCTCCATGCCGATCTCCGCCGCCCGGGCGTTCATCCGCTGGGCAAAGGCTTCCTGGCTTCCGTCCAGAAACAGGGCCGCCGCGTTGGCCGCGTCGTTGCCAGAGGCCAGCAGCATGCCCGCTGTCAGGTTGCTCAGGGTCAGCTGGTCCCCGGCCCGCAGCCCCATGGAGGAGCCCTCTACCCGCACCATCTCTTCGGTCACGGTCAGGGCCAGGTCGCCAGAACGCTCCGCCTCTTCCAAAGTAAGCAGCGCGGTCATAATTTTTGTGGTGCTGGCCATGGCCAGCTGCTGGCGGGCGTCCTTTTCAAACAGGACGGTCCCGTCATCCCCGGAAATGAGTACAGCGCTTTGGGCGGAGACCCCGGGCGCCTCCGCCGCCTGTGCGGAGCCTGCTGGAACAGCCAGCGTGCACAGCATAATCACTAAAAGAATTCCAACCGTTTTCAATCCGCTTCACCCGCCTTGGTCCATGCATATGCGGACAGGCGGCGGGATATGCGGTTAGAGCTGGGCCTCTTCCACAGCGGCGGCCTCCGGCACAGGCTCCTCTACAGCGGGGGCCTCGGGGGCCGGCGTCTCGGAAGCCGGAGCTGGGGCCTCTTCCTTGCCCCGGTTGAAAAAGCCCTGGAGCATGTCCACAATGTCCGGGATTTTTTCCAGAGCCCGGTCCACCGGACTGAAATAGGGCTCAATCTGAACAACCCGCACATTACCCTGGCTGATGGAGAGAAAGGCCACTGGGCTGACAGTGATGCCCGCCCCGCTGCCTCCGGCAAAAAGTCCGTCCGCTGGCTGGGCCTTGGAGGGCAGGTCGCTGCCGCCGGCGGCAAAGCCGTAGTTCACCCGGGAGATGGGGATGATGGTGGTGCCGTCCGGGGTGGTGACCGGCTCGCCCACCACGGTGTTTACGTCCACCATCTGCTTGATTTTGTCCATGCTGGCTCCCAGAATTTCATTGACTTTGTTTTGGCTCATGGAACAGCATCCTTTCCGAAAATGGAATTGAAAATCCGAAATAGTTGCAAAAGCGGGCTATAGTAAACGCGCTTGAAAACCGGTATTTACTGATTTTCAAGCGGGGCGGCGCGGGGGAACAGGAAAAGCTCTCCGAAACGGACACTCCCGGCGCAGGCACGCCTGCGCCGCCGGGTTCAAAAGAGTATCACCTCTTTGAACTGTGTTAACGATAAAACCCGCGCCCCGCCTTTTAAGAACATCCCTTGAAGTTTGGCCTGGGTTTCCGCGTCTTATGCCAGCAAAAGCCTTGCGGGCAGGCCCGGCTCACCGGGCAGAAGGCGCTACTAGTAGTATAATAGCACATTTAGGCCGCCATTACAAGCTGTAA
>Ga0137309_102641_pt1 | contig 10480 bp, 11 predicted proteins | sample NAcewiD2O_June_FD_97179 | JGI IMG/M metagenome (GOLD analysis project Ga0137309, IMG submission 97179) | Mouse cecal microbial communities from Vienna, Austria - N-Acetylneuraminic amended D2O_June | ecosystem: Host-associated > Mammals > Digestive system > Large intestine > Cecum | place...
GAATTCCGTGCAGCAGATGAAGCAGTGGCTCTTGGAGAACGGGGTGGAAACGGATTCGCTGGACAAAAAGGCGGTGGCCGCAATGCTGGAGGGTGCGCCGGAGCCTTTGAAAACTGTGCTGACGCTCCGGCAGCAGCTTGCCAAGTCCTCTGTGAAGAAATACCAGGCGATGGAGAATGCGGTGTGTGCGGACAGCCGGGCGCACGGGATGTTTGCTTTCTACGGTGCTAACAGGACAGGGCGGTTCTGTCTGACGGGTGACCATGAAGTTTTGACAGACATCGGATGGCAGCGGCTTGATGAATGGACTGGTGGGAGGATTGCCTGTTGGAATCCATCAGGGGAAACGGTGTCATTTCAAAAGTCAAATGCACTTGTATTTCCTTACAAAGGGATTATGTACGAATATTGTGATAAGCGTATCGATCAAGTCAGTACGCCAGAACACAAGATGTATGTGAAAAGGCGGTATGGCGGGGAGTGGCTGATAGATACAGTGGAAAACATGGAAAAATACCGGCCGAGCATTCCGTTTACAGGATACCGGCAGACAACGGCAGGAATGGAACACAGTATATTGCGTGTATTGGTAATGGTGCAGGCATACGGCTGTTTTACGGAAGATGGAAGTGTTGTACTGGCTTTTACAAAACTGCGGAAAGTGGAACGGTGCAAAACACTTTTGAGGGCAGCAGATGTTTCTTTTGTATATAGGGTATATGGAGAAAAACGGCGTGTACGGCATCAGTTTAAGATTTATTCCCGCAATGTACCTTTATGGCTGAGAATTTTTCGTAATAAAACTTTTGATACGTGGCTGTTTGATGAGAGTGCGGATGTGTTTTTTGATGAACTGGTGCATTGGGATGGCTATCAGAGCGCCAAAAACAGTGTTCAATATGTGACCTGCAATAAAAAGAATGCAGATATGGTTCAGGCGTTTGCTCATATTACTGGTCGGGCTGCCCAAATGAAGGTAAGAGACAGAAAAGATGAACACCCAAATTGGAGTGATGCCTATGTTGTGGATATTTGGCTTACGCCAAAGAACTGCCATGAAATAAAGTCGAAACCGAGGAAGTTTCAATTTGATGGAATGGTTTATTGTGCAGAAACGCCGATAGGTTTTTTCCTTGTAAGAAGAAATGGGCGTGTATGGGTTACAGGCAATTCTGGGCGCATTATCCAGTTGCAGAACCTTCCGCAGAACCATATCCCCGATTTGGCCCAGGCAAGGGAGCTTGTGAAAGCAGGGGACTTTGATGCCCTTGCCATGCTGTATGAGGATGTCCCGGATACGCTCTCGCAGCTCATCCGCACGGCTTTCGTGCCGCAGAACGGCAGGAAGTTCATCGTGGCGGATTTTTCCGCTATTGAGGCGAGGGTGCTTGCGTGGCTTGCCGGGGAGCGGTGGGTGTCAGAAGTGTTTGAAAAAGGCGGTGACATTTACTGTGAAACTGCTGCCCGTATGTTCCACTGCAGGGTGGAGAAGCATGGTGAAAATGCGGAACTAAGGCAGAAAGGCAAGCAGGCTACGCTGTCCTGTGGATACGGCGGATCAGTTGGTGCTTTGAAAGCAATGGGCGCACTGGAAGCAGGGATGACGGAGGATGAGCTGCAGCCGCTCGTGGATAGCTGGCGGGAGGCGAACCCCAATATCGTGCAGCTATGGTGGGATGTGGATCGTGCCGCGAAGGAATGCATCAAAAAGAGGATGCCCACAGAGACACACGGTATCCGGTTTGATTACCAGAGCAGCATGATGTTCACCATGCTCCCATCGGGCAGACGGCTCGCTTATGTGAAGCCGCGTATCGGGGAGAACCGTTTCGGCGGGGAGTCCGTCACCTACATGGGTGTGGGCGGCACAAAGAAATGGGAACGCCTGGAAAGCTATGGTGCAAAGTTTGTGGAGAACCTTGTGCAGGGTATTGCCCGCGACATTTTATGCTACGCCATGCAGACACTGAAAAACTGTGCGATTGTCGGACACATCCATGACGAGATTGTCATTGAAGCAGACAGGAGGATGTCCGTGGAGGCTGTGTGTGAACAGATGGGCAGGACGCCGCCCTGGGCAAAGGGGCTGCTGCTCCGGGCAGATGGCTACGAATGTTCGTTTTACCAGAAGGATTAGGCAGGGGGTGTGCAATGGAACGGCTGCGGATTGAATACGGGACGGGATACATGGAGCTGAACGTGGAGGCGTTCTTCCCCTGCAAGATGCCGGCGATGTGGAAGGCCGCAAGGCTTATCAATCAATACTGCACGGATGAGGCAAGGGCGGAGCTGCTCTCGGAACTGCAGGAAATGGCGGACGGATACAAGGCTCTATGCGGTATGTACAGGCAGAAGATGGAGGAACTTTCGGAGGAGTCGGCTGCTTACTGGCACTGGAGGGCGCAGTTCAACAAAACGGAAGTCCTCCGTAAACGGATGGAAAATAATATCAGATTGATTTCAGGAGGCGGAAAGGAATGAGCAGGGCGGCAATGCAGGGGTGCAGGGCGCATAATGACTGTTTCGCAAACAGGGGCGGCGTCTGCACCTGCTTAAAGGACAATGACTTTGGCGGGAGGGACTGCCCGTTTTACAAGCCTGCGGACACGGTCCGGGAAGAGAACCGCGGGCAGGATGGAGGTAAGTTTCATGGGAATCAGTAAATACAACAGCGAGGGATACAGCGACCCGACGAGCCATGCGGCGCTGTCGGGCATCAGGAGGGAAGAAAGGGCGGCGAGGCGGGCATACCGGCCGCTGGTCTATATATGCTCCCCGTTTGCCGGAGACACAGAAAAGAACACGGAAAAGGCGAGGCGGTACAGCCGGTTTGCGGTAAAGAACGGTGCAATCCCGCTCGCCCCGCATCTGCTGTTCCCGCAGTTCCTGGATGACACAAAGCCTGCGGAGCGGGCAATCGGGATGTTCGCAGGGCTGGTGCTTTTGGGGAAATGTGAGCAGTTATGGGTGTTCGGCGGAACCATATCCGAAGGGATGGCGGCAGAGATTGAAAAAGCGGAAAAGCGTCAGATGCTCATCCGCTATTTCACAGAAAACTGCGAGGAGGTGTGCAGGGTATGAAAATGACATTTTATGTGGCGAACTGCCGGGGAAATGAGAAGAACAGCCTGTACCCGAAAAAGTGCGTCGTGGATAACGAGGATGACTGCCTGGAGGTCATGGCGTTTGACCATGTGTGCGGTGAGTTCAAGGGATGCCGCCGTGGGAATGATAACTTCGTTTCCTGCGACGCATCCGTGATGGACTGCGATAATGACCATTCCGATAATCCGGCGGACTGGATTCATCCGGAAAACCTGGAAGAAAAAATCGGGAAGGATGTGGCTTTTGTTGTGGTGCCGAGCCGCAATAACATGAAGCTGAAGGAGGGAAAGTCTGCAAGGCCGAGGTTCCATGCGTACTTCCCGCATGACCCGGTCACAGACGGGGAGGCATGCGCCGCTCTGAAGAAAGCCATACAGCAGAAATTCCCGTTCTTTGATGCCAAGGCGCTTGACTGTGCAAGGTTCATTTATGGCACCCAGGTGGATTCCATCCTCTGGCATGAGGGCGAGATCACCATCGACTGCATTGTGAAGCCGCAGGGCGGCAGGGAGATACCGCAGGGGCAGCGGAACGCCACCATGTCCCACTTTGCGGGGCGTGTTGTCAAACGGTATGGCGCAACGGAAAAGGCACACGAGATTTTCATGGAGGAGGCGGCAAAGTGCAATCCGCCTCTTGAAGAAACGGAGCTTGCCATGATCTGGCAGAGCGCCTGCCGTTTTGCGGAGAAGGTGCAGGGGCAGGAGGGGTATGTCGCTCCGGATGCGTACAATGACGAGTTCGGGCGGGAATCGCTGAAGCCGGGGGATTACTCCGACATTGGGCAGGCGAAGGTTCTGACCAGGGAATACGGCGTGGAGCTTCGGTACACGGCGGCCACGGACTATCTGCGTTTCTGCGGGCAGTATTGGGTGGAGTCCAAGCAGCAGGCAGTGGGCGCGGCGGAGGAATTTTTAGACCTCCAGCTTGCGGACGCCAAGGATGAAATCACACGGGCGAAACAGGCGCTCATGGATACCGGCATTTCGGAGGATGCCATCACTTCCGGCGGGAAATCGCTGGAAAAGAAAATCAGCAGCGGGCAGATGGACGCCTACCTTGCGTATCTGTCCGCCCAGGCGTATAAGGCGTTCGTGATGAAGCGGCGGGACATGAAGTATGTGGTTTCCGCCCTGCAGGCGGCGAAGCCGATGCTGGAGATCAGCGTGTCCGACCTGGATAAAGACGGATTCCTGCTGAACACGCCGGATGGCACCTATTACCTCCCGGACGGGCTGGAGGGGAAGCGCGACCACAGCCCGGAGGACTATATCACGAAGATAACGGCGGCGGCTCCCGGCGATAAAGGGGAGAAGCTGTGGCTGGATTCTTTGGACACTATTTTCTGCGGCGATTCGGAACTGATTGATTATGTGCAGCAGATCGTGGGAATGGCGGCGGTGGGGCGCGTCTACATGGAATCGCTGGTCATTGCCTACGGGGAGGGAAGGAACGGCAAATCCACGTTCTGGAACACCATAGCCCGTGTGCTTGGCACCTACAGCGGGAATATGTCCGCTGATACGCTGACCGTGGGCTGCAAGCGGAACGTGAAGCCGGAGCTTGCCGAGGCGAAGGGGAAGCGGCTCATCATTGCCGCCGAGCTGGAGGAGGGGATGCGCCTGAACACATCCGTGGTGAAACAGATGTGTTCCACGGATGAGATTTTTGCGGAGAAGAAATATAAAGACCCTTTCAGCTTCACGCCAAGCCATACCCTCGTGCTTTACACCAACCACCTGCCGAGGGTGGGCGCGAATGACCCTGGGACGTGGCGGCGCCTGATCGTGATCCCGTTCCATGCCAGGATAGAGGGCGCCGGGGATGTGAAGAACTATGCCGATTTACTCGTTTCGGCGGCTGCCCCGGCTGTCATGAAGTGGATCATTGAGGGCGCACAAAAGGCAATCAGCCGGAACTTCCGCATCCCGTCCCCTGCCTGCGTGGAGGAAGCCATCAGATCATACCGGGAGGACAACGACTGGCTTGGGCATTTTTTGAATGAGTGCTGTGAAATGGCACCGGGATATACGGCAAAGTCCGGGGAGGTCTACCAGGAATACCGCAGTTATTGTCTGAGGACGGGCGAGTATACCCGAAGCACGGCTGATTTTTATAATGCGCTGGAATCCGCAGGTTTCAAAAAGCAGAAGAAAAAGGACGGTGCGTATATCTTGAAAATGCGGCTGAAAGCCTCTGATTTTGCGGACTGACAGGCCCATGGGTGACGGTCGGTGATGGTCTTGGTATAAACCCCCTTTAGGGCAATTTTTTCAGCAAAAAATCACTTATAGAGGAGTTTTAGGTACGGGTGTCACCGACCGTCACCCGAAAGCCTGGAACGCTTGAAAAATAAAGGGATTGGAGGCAATTGCATGAGAGAGAAAACCATAGAGCAGAAATTCAGGGCGGCAGTAAAGGCCGCAGGTGGTCTGGCACTAAAGTTCGCATCGCCCGGTTTTGATGGGGTGCCTGACAGAATCGTACTTCTGCATGGCGGGAAAATCGGTTTTGTGGAGGTAAAGGCTCCGGGGGAAAAGCCCCGCCCCCTGCAGGAAGCGAGGCACAGGCTGTTACGGAGGCTTGGATTCAAGGTGTATGTGCTGGATGACGAATCGCAGATTGGAGGGATCATTGATGAGATACAGTCCACATGAATACCAGAGATATGCCACGGAGTATATCGAAACACACCCTGTGGCGGCAGTTCTATTGGACATGGGGCTTGGCAAAACGAGCATCACGCTGACGGCCTTAAATAACCTCCTGTTTGACAGTTTCGAAGTCCGCCGCATCCTGGTAATCGCCCCGCTGCGTGTGGCGAGGAACACATGGGGAGCGGAGATTGAAAAGTGGGACCATCTGAACGGCCTGCAATATTCCGTGGCTGTGGGGACAGAAAATGAACGGCTGGCGGCATTAAAGAAACAGGCGGACATTTACCTCATCAACCGTGAGAACGTGCAGTGGCTCATTTCCGAAAGCGGCATCCCATTTGACTTCGACATGGTGGTGGTCGATGAGCTGTCCTCCTTCAAGAACCATCAGACGAAGCGGTTCAAGGCGCTGATGAAAGTCCGGCCGAAGGTGAAGCGCATCGTGGGGCTGACCGGGACGCCTTCCAGCAACGGCCTCATGGATCTGTGGGCGGAGTTCCGGCTGCTGGACATGGGGGAGCGGCTTGGGCGGTTTATCGGGCAGTACCGCACCTCCTACTTCCGGCCGGATAAGCAGAATGGGCAGGTGGTATTTTCCTACAAGCCGCTGCCGGGAGCGGAAAAGCAGATTTACAGCAGAATATCAGACATCACCATTTCCATGAAGTCCACCGACCACCTGCGGATGCCAGAGCTGATAAATTCCAGATACACGGTGTATCTCTCGGAGCGGGAAAATTCGCGGTATGCGGAACTGAAGGAGGAACTGGTCCTGCAGCTTCCCGATGGCGAGGTCACAGCCGCCAACGCCGCGTCCCTTTCCGGGAAACTGTCGCAGATGGCGGACGGGGCGGTGTACACGGATGCCGGTGAAACGGTTCCCGTCCATGAGAGGAAGCTGGACGCACTGGAGGACATCATCGAGGCGGCGAACGGAAAGCCAGTGCTTGTGGCATATTGGTTCCGGCATGACCTTGAGAGAATTTCAGAGCGGCTCCAAAAACTGAAAATCCCATATGCGAGGCTGGAAACTGATGGAAGCATCCGGAAATGGAACGCCGGGGAAATCCCGGTGGCCTTAATCCACCCGGCATCTGCCGGACACGGCCTGAACCTCCAGAACGGTGGGAATACCCTTGTATGGTTCGGGCTGACATGGAGCCTTGAGCTGTACCAGCAGACGGTAGCGAGGCTGTGGCGGCAGGGGCAGGCATCCGAGACTGTGGTGGTGCAGCACATCATCACGAAAGGAACCATAGACGAGCGGATCATGAAAGCGTTATCCGAGAAAGACACCACGCAGGCCGCATTGATCGATGCGGTGAAAGCAGACCTTAAGATATAGGCGGTGAGAGCTGCCTCCAGTCAAAAAGCAAATCTGGGCCAATCAATGAAAATCAACGACAATCAATGAAAATCCGTGGGAAATAAAATATTTTTGATTGGAGGCATGGCTTATGAGCATTATCTGGAAGTACCTTGACAAGCGGTCTGCGGTAGTGGACGCATTGAAGGATTATGACAGCATGAAGTTCATCATCGAACACACGGATGACGAGATCAAGGCGGCATATGAGAAGATGGGCGGCGTCAGCAGCCCTCAGTCTGACGGGATGCCGCACACCCGCAATCCCCATGCTGTGGAGGACAGGATGGTAAAGGGCATTGAGGAGATTGATGTGCTGAAGGAACGGTACCGGCAGGCAATGGAATATATGGCGTGGTTCCTCCCGGCATGGGAGGAGCTTTCCGAAGATGAGCGGTATGTGCTGGAAACTTTTTATTCGGATTCGGAAAGCCAGACCAATGCCGTGTATGACATCTGCGACCGCTTCGGCATTGAGCGTTCTTCGGCGTATAACAAAAAGAACCGCGCCCTGGGGAAACTGGTGACGCTGCTGTACGGGAAAGCGTGACGCGGCCGATGTGAGTAATATCGTGGATGATTTTCCTTATCGGGCGTGGTATGCTGATAGCGTGAAAAAATGTCAAGAGGGCCTTCGCGGGAGCATACGAATCCTGCGGGGGCTTTCTTTATGACACGAGGAGGTGAGAGCAATGCCAAGGAAACCGAAGAGGCCGTGTTCCTTTCCTGGCTGTCCCCGGCTGACAGAGGGGCGGTTCTGTGAGGAGCATGGAAAGCAGGAGAACCGCCGCTACGAGAAGTACGACCGTGACCCGGCTGTACGCCGTAGGTACGGGCGGGCATGGAAACGAATCCGTGACCGCTACGCCGCAAAGCACCCGTTCTGCGAGGAGTGCCAAAAGAAGGGGCTGCTGCGTCCTGTTGAAGAGGTACACCACAGGCTGCCATTGGCGGAGGGCGGGACGCATGACGAGGGAAACCTCGTGTCATTGTGTCAGTCGTGCCATGCGAGGATTCATGCGGAGCGCGGCGACCGGTGGAATAAGCGTTAGGCTATTGCGTGTGGGTTCCCTGTGGGGATTTCTGCCAGCCAGGAGGGGCGGGTGAAATCTCCACAAGGGACCCGCCGGGGAACGGGCGTGGGGCCACACGCATAAAAATCGGAAATCAAACGGGGGATTGCCCGCCCGGAGATTTCCCTGAAATAAAGGCTTTTAAGGTGCTGCGGCGTTTGATTTCCGCAGCATTTTTTCAAAGAAAATCAAAGAAACGGGGTGGAAACGGTGGCAAAAGACGGCAGCGGGCGCGGCGGCGCAAGACCGGGGGCGGGGCGGAAGCCCAAGGCGCTCACGGAGAAGATCAGCGAGGGGAAAACAGCGGAAGTGCTGATGGAGCCCGCCGAACTGGAGGGCGTGGATGTGCCGCCCGTGAAGGACTTCCTCAAGTCCCCGCAGAAGAGCGGGCGGGAGCTGGTGGCGGAGGAGGTTTTCAACGAAACGTATGCATGGCTGAAGGCGAGGGGATGTGAGAAGCTTGTCACCGTGCAGATGGTGGAGCAGTACGCCATGAGCGTGTCCCGGTGGATTCAGTGTGAGGAGATCGTGTCATCCACTGGCTTCCTTGCGAAGCACCCGACCACGGGTGCCGCCATCGCCTCCCCTTATGTTTCCATGAGCCAGTCCTATATGAAACAGACAAATTACTGCTGGATGCAGATATACCAGATTGTGAAGGAGAACTGCTCGGTGGAGTTCCAGGGGAACACGCCCCAGGATGACGTGATGGAGCGGCTGCTCTGCGCAAGGAAAGGAGTGTAGAGGAAAATGGGAAAGACAACAACCGAGATGCAGCTTGTGCCGCTCTCCAGATTAGTGCCGTATGTGAATAACGCGCGGACACACTCGCCAGAGCAGCTCACGAAGCTCCGCTCGTCCCTGCGGGAGTTCGGCTTCATCAACCCGGTCATCATCGACCGGGAGTTCAATGTCATCGCGGGGCATGGCAGGATCATGGCGGCGAAGGAAGAAGGGATTGCAGAGGTTCCGTGTGTGTTCGTGGATTATCTGACGGAGGCGCAGAAGAAAGCCTACATCCTTGCGGACAACCGCATGGCTTTGGACGCGGGATGGGATGAGGAGCTGCTCCGCATCGAGATTGAAAGTCTGCAGGGTGCGGATTTTGATGTATCCCTGACGGGCTTCGGCGAGGATGAGATTGCCGACCTTTTTGCCGGAGATGGGGAAAAAGATGTGAAAGATGATGACTTTGACCTTTCCGCTGCACTGGAGAAAGCGGCGTTCGTGGAGCGGGGCGATATCTGGACGGTGGGCAGGCACCGGCTGATGTGCGGCGATGCCACAAGTGTGGAAGATGTGGCAGCGCTCATGGACGGGAAGAAAGCAAACCTCATCGTGACGGACCCGCCGTATGGCGTATCCTTCAAAAGCGGCAGCGGGCTTTCCATCCAGAATGACAGCATGAAAGGGGATGAATTCTACACATTTCTGTACAATTCATTTTCACAGATGGCGGCGCACCTGGAGAACGGCGGCGCGGCATATGTGTTCCATGCGGATACGGAGGGCTTGAATTTCCGTAAAGCGTTTGTGGACGCAGGGTTCCACCTTGCCGGGGTGTGCATATGGGTGAAGAATTCCCTCGTGCTTGGACGCTCGGATTACCAGTGGCAACATGAGCCTGTGCTGTACGGCTTTCTGAAGAACGGCAAGCACCCGTGGTATTCCGACCGGAAGCAGACCACCATCTGGAACTACGACAAGCCGAAGCGGAACAAGAACCATCCGACTTCCAAGCCGCTTGACCTGCTCGGATACCCGATCTGCAATTCCTCCCAGGAGAACGCCATCGTGATAGACACTTTCGGCGGCAGCGGCTCCACGATGATGGCGTGCGAGCAGACGGACCGCATCTGCTGCATGATGGAACTGGATGAGAAATATGCGTCTGTGATTCTGCGGAGGTATGTGGAGGATACCGGGGATTCGGAAAATGTGTATGTGGAGCGGGGCGGGGAGAAGATCCCATATTCCGCACTGGTGAAGGAGGTGGAGACGGATGCAGATGCAGGACAGGGAACTGATGGCTGAGATATTCCGCAGGATACACGCCCTTGGCGGCTGTGACGCCTCGGAGCAGTTTGACCGGGGATGGGACGCGGCGGTGGCGTCCTGTGAGGATGTGCTGACGGAGTTGACTGGCATCTCCTATGATGATCTGGAAGATGGAGGCGGTGCGGATGGATAATGTGAATACAGAAAAGAAGCTGACCCTCGGAAGCCTGTTTGACGGCTCCGGGGGTTTTCCGCTCGCCGGCCTGCTGGCGGGGATACGC
>Ga0137309_102651_pt1 | contig 10463 bp, 9 predicted proteins | sample NAcewiD2O_June_FD_97179 | JGI IMG/M metagenome (GOLD analysis project Ga0137309, IMG submission 97179) | Mouse cecal microbial communities from Vienna, Austria - N-Acetylneuraminic amended D2O_June | ecosystem: Host-associated > Mammals > Digestive system > Large intestine > Cecum | place...
GTTCGGCAGGCCCCTCAGAGACACGGTGGCCCACCGGCGGACCGGTATGCTGATTGAGCAGCCGGGCCTGTACCACGACCTGAGCGGCCGGGAGAACCTGCGCCTTTACGCCGCCCTTTTGGGGCTGGACGGTCCCAGGCGGCAGGTGGACGAAACACTGAGGACAGTGGGCCTGGCCCCTGATGACAAAAAGCCGGTAAAACAGTATTCCATGGGCATGAAGCAGCGGCTGGGCGTAGGCCTGTCTTTGTGCGGTGCTGCCTTAATACGCTGTCGGTGGAGGGGGGGCGGCGGCCGGGACGTAACGCCCAAGCCGGGAAGCTCCCTTGATAGTGGATGCTATGAACCCGGCTGGGCCGGCAGGCGGCACGCCAAAATTTTTTCATGCCCATATCTCAATGAACAAATGAGGTCCTTGACGCCTAAGTGGTTGGGTGATATAATATATATTGAAAATTCAATTACATAGGAGGACTACAAATGAACCGCTTTGAAAAAGTTTATGACCAAGGAAAGATTACCGTGACGGAGATTTGGCGGGATACGGAAACCGGCGTTCTGTACCTATTCCACAAAGACGGATACGCGGGAGGCCTTACGCCGCTGCTGGATAAAGATGGAAAGCCTGTGGTGGAGCTGGGGAAGTAACTGGCTGCCGCCTATAAAAGCACATAAAGTAAGACCGCTGCTCCTATACTGGGCAGCGGTCTTTTTCATGAGGAAGCTATATGGTTGCAGTAAGTTTACACAACTCCCTGGGCGATCATGGCGTCGGCGACTTTTACAAAGCCCGCGATGTTGGCGCCCACCACATAGTTCTTGGCGTGGCCGTACTTCTCCGCCGCCGCGTCGGCATTGGCAAAGATATTCTCCATAATGCCCCGCAGCTTCTGGTCCACCTCTTCGAAGGTCCAGGAGAGCCGCTGGCTGTTCTGGCTCATCTCCAGGGCGGAGGTGGCCACGCCGCCGGCATTGGCGGCTTTGCCAGGGGCAAAAAGCACCCCGGCGCTCTGAAGGAGCTCGGTGGCCTCCAGGGTAGTGGGCATGTTGGCGCCCTCTGCCACGGCGATGCAGCCATTGGCAATAAGGGCCTTGGCGTCCTCCGCGTCCAGCTCATTCTGGGTGGCGCAGGGCAGGGCCACGTCGCATTTGACGCTCCACACGCCCTTGCCCTCATGATATTCCGCGTTGGGCCGGTAGTTTTTGTACTCGGTCAGGCGCTGGCGGTTGACCTCTTTAATCTCCTTAATGGCCTTCAGGTCAATGCCCTCCGGGTCGTAGACCCAGCCGGTGGAGTCGGACATGGTGACAGGCTTGGCCCCCAGCTGGTAGGCCTTTTCGGCGGCGTAGATGGCCACATTGCCCGCGCCGGAAATGGCCGCGGTCATGCCGCTGAGGCTGTGGCCGTTCTTTTTCAGCATAGCATTGGTGAAGTACAGCAGGCCATAGCCCGTGGCCTCGGTGCGGGCCAGAGAGCCGCCATAGTTAAGGCCCTTGCCGGTGAGCACGCCCTCAAAGCAGTTCTTCAGGCGCTTATACTGGCCGAACATATAGCCAATCTCCCGGGCCCCAGTGCCAATGTCCCCGGCGGGTACGTCGGTGTCCGCGCCGATGTGGCGGAAGAGCTCGGTCATAAAGCTCTGGCAAAAGGCCATAACCTCCCGGTCGGACTTGCCCTTGGGGTCAAAGTCGCTGCCGCCCTTGCCGCCGCCAATGGGCAGGCCGGTGAGGCTGTTTTTAAAAATCTGCTCAAAGCCCAGGAACTTGATGATGCCCAGGTTGACGGAGGGATGCAGCCGCAGGCCGCCCTTGTAGGGGCCGATGGCGGAGTTGAACTGAACCCGGAAGCCCCGGTTCACCTGGACCTTGCCTTTGTCATCCACCCAGGGCACCCGGAAGATGATCTGCCGCTCGGGCTCGGTGACGCGCTCTAAAATGCCTGCCGCCTCATACTGGGGGTTGGCCTTGATGACGGGCTCCAAAGAGTGGAGCACCTCGGTGGCGGCCTGGATGAATTCTGGCTCGTGGGCGTTTTTGGCTTTCAAAAGCTCCAGCTGCGTGCTGACATAAGACATAATTTTTCCCTCCAAAATGAAAGTTTCGAAATCAAATCTTGCAAAATCTGAATTTATTTTACCACAGAGGCCCGGATATTTCAAGAGTTTTTTGAAATAATTTTCACAGTTTTACAAACCGCCCCCTCAAAAGCTGCAAAACCGGTCGATTTCAACAGAAAGAAGGTTGACAGGAGCGGGCCGGTTGTATTAAAATGGTAAGGTATGGGGCGGCATGCGCCCATACGGGAAGAATGATTTGGAAGGAGCGCCCCGCCTATGATCAATCGAGACGTTTACGAGTCCCCCCTTTCCGCCCGGTACGCCGGGAGGGAGATGAAATATCTCTTTTCCCCTGATAAGAAGTTCCGCACCTGGCGCAGGCTGTGGGTGGCCCTGGCCGAGGCCGAGCACGAGCTGGGCCTGCCCGTGTCCCAAGAGCAGGTGGAGGAGCTTAGGGCCTGCCAGGACAACGTCAACTATGAGGTGGCCGAGGCCCGGGAAAAAGAGGTCCGCCACGATGTGATGAGCCATGTGTACGCCTATGGGCAGCAGTGCCCCGGGGCGGCGGGCATCATCCACCTGGGAGCCACTTCCTGTTATGTGGGCGACAACACGGACATAATCATAATGACAGAGGCCCTGGCCCTGATCCGCAACAAGCTGGTGGCCGTGCTGCGGGTGCTGGCAAAGTTCGCGGAGGAATACCGCGCCCTGCCCACCTTGGCCTTCACCCACTTTCAGCCTGCCCAGCCCACCACGGTGGGCAAGCGGGCCGCCCTGTGGATGCAGGACCTTTTGATGGACCTGGAGGATGTGGAGCATCAGCTTGCAAAAGCCAAGCTGCTGGGCAGCAAGGGCACCACCGGCACCCAGGCCAGCTTTTTAGAGCTTTTTGAGGGCAACCACCAAAAAGTGAAGGAGCTGGACCAAAAGATTGCGGAAAAGCTGGGCTATGAGGCCTGCTTCCCGGTCTCCGGCCAGACCTATTCCCGCAAGCTGGACAGCCAGATGCTGGCGGTCCTTTCAGGCATTGCCCAAAGCGCCGCCAAGTTCAGTAACGACATCCGCCTGCTGCAGCACCTGAAAGAGGTGGAGGAGCCCTTTGAGAAGGGGCAGATCGGCTCCAGCGCCATGGCCTACAAGCGCAACCCCATGCGCACCGAGCGCATGGCCTCTTTGGCCCGCTATGTCATGGTGGACGCGCTGAACCCGGCCTTTACCATGGCCGGCCAGTGGTTCGAGCGGACCCTGGACGACTCGGCCAACAAGCGCCTGAGCGTGCCCGAGGCCTTTTTGGCGGTAGACGGCATTCTGACTCTGTACGCCAATGTAGCGGATGGGCTGGTGGTTTACCCCAAGGTGATTGAGCAGCGGCTGCGCAAGGAGCTGCCCTTTATGGCCACCGAGAACATCATGATGGACGCGGTGAAGCGGGGCGGCGACCGCCAGCAGCTTCACGAGGCCATCCGGGTGCACTCCATGGAGGCCGGCCGGGTGGTGAAGGAGCAGGGCGGTGAAAACGACCTGCTGGAGCGCATTGCCGCCGACCCCATCTTCGGGGTGGGCATGGAGGAGCTGGAGGGCATTCTCCAGCCGGAGAAATACGTGGGCCGGGCTCCGGAACAGACCCGGGAGTTCCTCCGGGACAACGTGGGGCCGGTGCTGGAAAAATATAAGGATATGGAGACCGAGAAAGCTGAGGTAACGGTATGAGTCAAATAGAGCTGTATGTGCCAAAACCCGCCGACCTGTGGTTCCGGCAGAAGCTTCTCAGCGACCCGGCCACCATGAGCTACAACAAGGGTTATGACTTGGGGTTTGATGGGTATCATAAGGATACCGGCTGCATAGACTTCCCAGAGGAGAGCTGGGCGGGCTGGTTCGCCCGCTGGGTGAACGCCGGGCCGGAACGCTTCTACGCCTACCTGCGGGACAGGGCGAGCGGGGAGTTTCTGGGGGAAGTGAGCCTCCACCAGACAGAAGGCCCCGGGGTGTATGAGATGGGAATTGTGCTGCACAGTTCCCAGCGCGGGAAGGGCTGCTCGAAGGAGGGCATCCGGCTGCTGCTGGACTGCGCCTTTGGTAAGCTGGGGGCCAAAAAGGTCACCAACTGCTTTGAGTCCAGCCGGGAGGCGGCGCTGAACATTCATAAAGCGGTGGGCTTCCAGGTGGCCAAGGAGGAAGAAGGCCTGCTGCGCCTGGAGCTGGGCAGGGAAGCTTTCCGCCAGCTGAAAAACCGCGGAATCGAAAAAGTTCCAGTGGATTCGCCACAGGCGGTTGGGAGGCCGAGCCTCCCAGGCTCCTGTGTGGAAATAAAACTATAAAGTAAAACATTCATTTTTGAAAGGTCAGATAAACATGGTAAAAGCGATTGTAGGCGCCTGCTGGGGCGACGAAGGCAAGGGCAAGATCACGGACGTGCTGGCGGAAGATTCTGAAATCGTCATCCGGTTCCAAGGGGGCTCCAACGCGGGGCACACCATCATCAACCAATATGGGCGCTTTGTGCTGCACCAGCTGCCCTCTGGCGTGTTCCGGCAGAACATTGTCAACATCATCGGCAACGGCGTGGCCTTTTCAGTGGAAAACTTTGTCAAGGAGATGCAGTACATCAAGGAGGGCGGCGTGCCTGAGCCCAAAATATTGATCTCCGACCGCTGCCAGGTGCTTATGCCCTACCACAAGGAGCTGGACGGTCTGGAGGAAGCCCGTCTGGCCGACAAGGCTTTTGGCTCCACCAAGTCCGGCATCGCGCCTTTTTATTCGGATAAATACGCCAAGATCGGCTTCCAGATCAGCGACCTGTTTGACGGGAAAGAGGCCATCTATGAGCGCATTGACCATGTGCTGGGCCTAAAGAACGTCCTTTACACCCAGCTCTACCACCGGGACCCTCTGGACCGGGATGAGATTTACCAGAAGCTGATGGAGTACAAGGAGATTGTGGCCCCCTATGTGGCGGATACCACCACCCTGCTCCACAACGCCGCCAAGGAGGGTAAGACCCTTCTGCTGGAGGGCCAGCTGGGCTCTCTGCGGGACCCGGACATGGGCATTTACCCCATGACCACCTCGTCCTCGCCCCTGGCCGGGTTCGGCTCTGTGGGCGCGGGAGGCATCCCCCCCTATGCCATCCAGAAAATTTACTGTGTGGTCAAGGCGTATTCCAGCGCGGTGGGCGCGGGTGAGTTCGTGTCTGAAATTTTTGGCGAAGAGGCCGAAGAGCTGCGCCGCCGGGGCGGAGACGAGGGCGAGTATGGCTCCACCACCGGCCGCCCCCGTCAGGTGGGCTGGCTGGACCTAGTTGCCGCCCGGTATGGCTGCATGGTTCAGGGGGCCACGGATGTGGCGTTCACGGTGCTGGACGCGCTGGGCTATCTGGATGAAATCCCCGTGTGCGTGGCCTATGAGCTGGACGGCAAGCGCTTGGACGCTTTCCCGCCCACGGCCCAGCTGAAGCGCTGCAAGCCCATTCTGGAAAAGCTGCCCGGCTGGAAATGCGATATCCGGGGCATTAAGAAGTATGAGGACCTGCCGGAAAACGCCCGGAACTACGTGGAGTTTGCGGAAAAGGCCCTGGGCGTGCCGGTAACCATGGTGTCCAATGGACCCAGCCGGGAGGATATTATCTACCGGTCTTAAAGGCTGGTGAGGTTGGCGAAAGCGTCCGCCGGATGGAAGAGAAAAGGTGAAAAGGAGGCAGCGCGGATGAATGTAAGCTTTTTTTCCCAAAGTTACGAGGCGAAATGGGGCAGAACCCCCAAGATACAGGCGCAGGCGGAAAAAGAGGCTGGCGAGGCCATGACGGAGAGCTTTGTAGAGCAGATTAAAGCCCACGCCCAGCGGGACGCAAAAAAGGGCGTTTATATGGACCAGCCCTATATCCAAATGACCTTGAACCATATGCGCGAGACCGTTTCCCCCAACCGCAAAGGGCTGATAGCCCAGGCCGCCCCCTTACTGCGGGCGGCGGAGGACTCTCAGGACCCCTTGTGGCAGGCCTATGAGCGGATGATGGATAAGCTAAGCGGCAAGGAATATTCCGTAAAGGTCCAGGGCGGCCGCGTGGGGCAGACAGCGGAAATCTACTCGCCGGACGGAGAGATGATCGCTGGGTACAACAGCCTGGGCAGCGGCTGGACGGAAATCCAGACCAAGGCGGAGTCCAAATTTTTAGACAATGCCACCGTGGTTTACGCCGAGGCCTACCGGCAGGCCCGGGCCGGGCTGAAAGCAGCCGCCCAGGAGGAGCCCCAGCCCGCTTATACCCTGGACGTTCAGGCTTGATTCGGGGGCCGGCCTTCTCCGGTCCAGGATGTGGACCGGCGTTTGAACTTGTCCGCAATTCCCACCCTCTTTCGGGGGTGGGAATGTTGTTTGCGGCATATAATGACTAAAAGATTTTCTAAGGCGGTGATTGATATGTGTGGAATCGTGGGATATATCGGAGAGGAACAGGCGGCGCCCATGCTGCTGGAGGGCCTGGGCAAGCTGGAATACCGGGGGTATGACTCCGCCGGGGTGGCGGTGCACAACGCGAGCGGCCTCCATGTGGTAAAGGCCAAGGGGCGGCTGGCCGTGCTGGAGGGCATCCTGGACCAGGGGGAAAAGCTGCCCGGCACGGTGGGCATCGGCCACACCCGCTGGGCCACCCACGGCGCGCCCTCGGACGTGAACTCCCATCCCCAGGTCAGCGACGGGGGTCTTTTCGCGGTGGTGCACAACGGCATCATCGAGAACTATCTGGAGCTGAAAAACCACTTAAAGCGCCGGGGCGTGGCCTTTGCCTCCGACACGGACACCGAGGTGGTGGCCCAGCTGCTGGAGCACTACTATCAGGGGGACGTGCTGGAAGCCATCCGGCGGGTCCTTGGCCGGGTGGAGGGCAGCTACGCCCTGGGGGTCATCTGCGCGGACTGCCCGGAGAAGGTCTTCGCCGTGCGCAAGGACAGCCCGCTGATCGTGGGCCTGGGCCGGGGGGAAAACTTCATCGCCTCGGACGTGACCGCCATTCTCCGCCACACCCGGCGGATCTGCCGGCTGAACGACCGGGAGATCGCCGTGCTGGAACGGGAGCGGGTCCGCTTTTTCGACAGCGACCTGTACCCCTTGGAAAAGCCGGTGGAGACCGTGGAGTGGGACGCGGCCGCCGCGGAGAAGTCCGGCTATGAGCACTTTATGATGAAGGAGATCTGCGAGCAGCCGGAGGCCCTGCGCAAGACCATCTCCCCCCGCATCCGGGAGGGCCGGGTGGTTTTGGACGATATCCGCCTGAGCAGGGAGGACATTGAGAACGTCAGCCGGGTGTTTCTTGTGGCCTGCGGCACCTCCTACCATGTGGGGGCCGTGGCCAAATACGCCTTTGAAAAGCTGCTGCGCCTGCCCATTGAGGTGGATGTGGCCTCGGAGTTCCGCTACCGGGAGCCCATTCTGGACGAGCGGACGCTGGTGATCATCATCAGCCAGTCTGGCGAAACGGCGGACACCCTGGCCGCCCTGCGGGAGGCCAAGCGCCAGGGGGCCAGGACCCTCTCCATTGTGAACGTGGTGGGCAGCACCATTGCCAACGAGTCGGACGACGTGCTCTACACCTGGGCCGGGCCGGAAATCGCCGTGGCCTCCACCAAGGCCTACAGCACCCAGCTGGCGGTGGTGTATCTGATCGTTCTGTATATGGCCCAGGAGCTGGGTGTCCTGCCTGAGGCGGAGCTGGCCGCTTATCTGGCGGACCTGCAGGTCCTGCCGGAACTGGCGGAGCAGAGCCTGCGGGACAAGGAAACCATCCAGTACTTTGCGTCCCAGTACTTTAACGCCAAGGATATGTATTTCATTGGCCGCAACGTGGACTATGCCGCCTCTTTGGAGGCCTCTCTGAAGCTGAAGGAGATTTCCTACATCCACTCCGAGGCATACACCGGCGGGGAGCTGAAGCACGGGCCCATTTCCCTGATTGAGGAAGGGACGCTGGTCATCGCCATCTGCACCTACCGCAGGCTGTTTGACAAGATGATGGCCAATATCAAAGAGGTGAAGGCCCGGGGCGCGGTGGTGCTGGGCATTGCCACCCAGGATATGGCGGAGGCCCTGGCCCAGGAGACGGACTACCAGTTTTGCGTGCCCAAAACGGCGGACTTCATGCTGCCCTCCCTGTCGATTCTGCCATTGCAGCTGTTCGCCTACTATGCCGCGTCCATGAAGGGCTGCGACATCGACAAGCCCCGCAACCTGGCCAAGTCCGTAACGGTGGAATAAGACAAGGGGGCGCTCCGCACACAAAAAGAGCTCTTTCGCCGGGACGGAGTTCCGGCTGGGCTAAGAAAAAAGCCTGCCGGAATTCCCGGCAGGCTTTTGGAGGAACACATGAAAAATCAGGACGCGTTGGCACGAGTGAAAACCTTCGTGCTGGATATGGACGGCACCATCTACCTGGGCGGCAGGCTCTTTCCCTGGACCCGGCCCTTTTTGGAGCGGGTCCGGGCAACGGGGCGGGATTTCTGCTTCTTTACCAATAATAGCTCCAAAAACCGGGGGGCGTACTTGGAAAAGCTGGCCCGCATGGGCATTGTGGTTTGTCCGGAAAAAATGCTGATCTCCAACGGGGTGATCTTGGAGTGGCTGCGGGAGCGCCACCCGGGGGAATCCGCCTATGTGGTGGGCACTCCGGCTTTGGAGGAGGACTTCCGTCAGGCTGGAATCCCCCTGGACCCAAAAGCCCCCGGCTATGTGGTGCTGGGCTTTGACACCAGCCTCACCTATGAAAAGCTCCGGCTGGCCTGCGATTTTATCCGAGGGGGCGCGCCGGTCTATGGCGTCAACCCAGACTGGAACTGTCCGGTGGAAGGGGGCTTTATTCCGGACTGCGGGTCCATTGCCGCGCTGGTGAAAGCCTCCACCGGAGTGCAGTGTGAGTTTTTCGGCAAGCCCTCCCGGCATACCCTGGGCTACCTTCTGGCCCGCACAGGCTGCGCCCCGGAGGAGCTGGCTGTGGTGGGGGACCGGCTTTACACGGACATCGCCCTGGCGGAGGGGACCGCGGTTACCTCTATTTTGGTGATGAGCGGGGAGACCACCCCGGATATGCTGGCGGCCAGCCCGGTCAAGCCGGACTGGGTGTTCCGGGACTTGGGAGAGCTGGCGGAAGCGCTGTAAGAGAAAGGCCCAGGGGGGGTTCTTAGGGTGGGCATGGGATACGCCCGTAAAAAATCCCTTTAACCCCGCACCGCTTTCTCCAGCCGCTCCAGGGCGGCCTGTATGACCCACTGGGGCGCGGCCAGGTTGACCCGCTCAAAGCCCGCGCCCTCTTCACCGAACACATAGCCTTCGTCCAAGAAGAGCTCGGCCTTTTGGACCATGAGCTCTTCCAGCTCTTCTTTGGTTTTGCCCAAGGCGGTGCAGTCCAGCCAGAGCAGGTAGGTGCCTTGCAGCTCCACAGGCTTAATCTCCGGCAGGCGCTCCCGAATAAAGGCAACGGCCAGCTGGTAGTTGGCGTGGACGGCTTGGATCATCTGCTCCATCCAGGCCCCGCACTGGGTGTAGGCCACCCGGCAGGCCTCCAGGCCCAGGGCCGGGGGGCCGTTGTGCCCGGCAACCTCCTGGAAGCGCTGGCGGTCCTCCTCGTTGGGAATGATGATGTTAGAGGTCTGCATGGCGGCCAGGTTGAAGGTTTTGCTGGGGGCGGTGCACACAATAATGCCGTCCTCCGGGGCCACGGTGGAAATGACCGTGTGGGTATGGCCGGGCATAATGATGTCGAAATGGATCTCGTCGCTGATGACGCGCACCTGATGGCGGCGGCAGATGTCCGTAATCTGGGTAAGCTCCTCCGGCGTCCACACCCGGCCCACCGGGTTGTGGGGGCTGCAAAGGATGAGCATCTTGTTGTTCTCCTGGGCGGCCAGCTGCTCCAGCAGGCCGAAGTCGATGGAATAGGCGTTGTCTTCATAGACCAAGGGGCAGCGGACCACCTGACAGCCGTGGTTCTCAATGGCCATGTAGAAGGGGTAGTAGACCGGGGTGAAGATGATGACCCCATCCCCGGGCTGGCAAAAGGCCTTCACAGCGAACATCAGGGCCTCCACCACGCCGTGGGTGCCCACAATCCACTGGGGCTCAATGTGCCAGTTGTGGCGCGTTTCCATCCAGGCGCAGACGGTTTCCCGGTATTCCCGCGTGGGGCTGGTGTAGCCCAAAATGTTCTGGTCCATGTATGCCTTGAGCCCCTGGGCGATTTCCGGGGCGTTTTTAAACTCCATATCCGCCACGGAGAGGGGCACAATGCTGGGGGAGAGGCTGGGCTTCTTTTCCCGCATGCCGTCCCATTTGCCGCTGCCGCAGTGGGAGCGGTCGATGAGGGTTTCAAAATCGTATTTCATAATAGCAGAGCTCCTTTATATACTAGTAAAAAAA
>Ga0137309_102663_pt1 | contig 10436 bp, 7 predicted proteins | sample NAcewiD2O_June_FD_97179 | JGI IMG/M metagenome (GOLD analysis project Ga0137309, IMG submission 97179) | Mouse cecal microbial communities from Vienna, Austria - N-Acetylneuraminic amended D2O_June | ecosystem: Host-associated > Mammals > Digestive system > Large intestine > Cecum | place...
CCCATCCACGTGGAGGTGAAGTCCATCACCACTGCCCATGTGCAGAAGCTGTACCTCTCTAAGGCGGACTGCGAGAACCTGCGGGGCAAACGCATCCTGATTGTGGACGACGTGATTTCCACTGGCGAGTCTTTGGCCGCCATGGAAGAGCTTTTGCATTCCATCGGCGGACAGGTGGTGGGGAAGGCCTGTGTTCTGGCGGAGGGCGACGCGAAGGACCGGGAAGATATTATATTCTTAGAGCCCCTGCCCCTGTTCTTTAAGTAAAATGCCAAAGCGAGTTCTCGCTGTTTTTGGTTTTTCTGCTTTTATCAGCGCGCTTCTGGCCGCCCGTGGGGGGCCGGAAGTTTCCGGGACCCTGGCGGTAATAGCCGGGGTTCTGGCTTTTTGCGGGATAGGGGCGCTTGTTGCCGGAAGGAAAGCCCTGGCCAAGAGCGGAAAGAGCGGGAATCTTCCTGTTCGGGTGATGGTGGGCAGCGTGATGGCCCTGGCCGCCTGCGCGCTGGTGCTGGGCAGATATTGCTGGGCCTGGCAGGAGCAGGTGGAGTCTGTGGCCTTTCTGGACAATGGGGAGGCCACAGCCGTGGTGCGCATTTTGGACTTTCCTGAGGAGCGGTATCACCAGTACTATTACCAGGCCCAGGTAAAGGAGCTCAATGGGATTCAGACAGAAGACATCCCCATCCGCCTTTCCTGCCGGGAGCCCCTGTACTGCCAGCCCTATGACCAGCTGAAGCTCCAGGTGGTGTTCTACCAATTCCAGGAGGGCAGCGACTGGTTCTCCACCCGGAGCACCCAGCTGGCCGCGGGGAATGTGCTGGGCGCGTACCCGACAGGGGAAGCAGAGCAGCGGGTTCAGGACAGAGTCTATTCTCCAGCCAGGCTGGCTGCTCTTGTGCGCCGCCAGGTGAGCCGGGGGCTGAACCGGTACCTGCCAAAGGAGGAGGCCGGGCTGATTCGGGCAGTGCTGCTGGGAGATAAATCGGACATATCCAGGGGCGTCAGCAGCGGATTTGCCCGCGTTGGCGCATCCCACCTGATGGCAGTCTCCGGGCTGCATATCGCGGTATTGGCGGCCTTTGTGTTCTGGCTGGTTCAGCGGATTCCTCTGGGCAGATGGGGCAGGTTCCTTATCTGCTGTACAGGGCTGCTCAGCTACCTCTGCCTGATTGGTTTCCCTGCGTCAGCCCTGCGCAGCGCGCTGATGTTTTTCCTGGCCTTGCTGGCCAAGAGCCTGGGCCATCGGGGCGACACCCTCAATGCTTTGGGCCTTGCCCTGCTGGTTATCTGTGTTTTCCGCCCCTTTTCCGGGAGAGATTTGGGCTTTGTGCTGTCTGTGACAGCAACTGTTGGGATTATCCTGCTGTACCGCCCGGTTATGGAAGCCTGTACCCATCTCCTGTCCGTTCTGCCGGGGGTGAACCGGCTCCTGCGTCCTCTTTGGGCAGCTGTATCAGTCACAGTGTCTGCCAATGCTTTTTCCCTGCCTGTTCAGCTGGAGGCGTTTGGCGGTATTTCCCTTTTGCTCATTCCCGCCAATCTGCTGCTTGTGCCCCTGGTGTCCGGGCTCTTATACTGCGCGCTGCCGCTGGCGGCGCTGGCCCCCTTTTCTGGGGCAGAGCCCCTGGCCCGGCTCTTCGGCTTTTGTGCTGGCTGGATGGCCAGGCTGGTTCTATGGGTGGAGGGAACACTAGCCTCTCTGCCCGGGAGCTTCTGGTTCTTTGACAGCCTGTGGCTGGCCGCTTTGGGGTGGATGGCTTTGTGGAGCCTGGTGGTTTTGAAAAAGCCTCTCCGCCGCAAAAGGACAGCAGTCCTGCTGGGTGTGCTGTTGATTGTGCTCAACGCGGACTGGATAAGCACAGATGCCCAGCGGGATGTGCTGAGCATCTCCATGGCAGGGGACGAGGAGTCTGTCTGTGTGCTTGTGACAGAGAACGGCCGGGCCGCGGCAGTGTCTCTGGGCGGCTACCGCAGCAGTATGGCGGAGCAGATGCTGAGGCGGGAACATATCACCGCTGTGGAGAGTGTCCTGCTTCCAGAGCGGTCGCCCCAGGCCCGGGAAATGCTGGCGGATTTGGCGGATGCCTGCCTTGTGGGGCGGCTGATTCTGCCAGAGGGCGCGTATGTATGGAAGGCCATGGAAAAGATGGGCGTGCCTGTGGAGTTTGCGCCCCTGGGCCAGAGCTGGGAGCTGCTGCCCGGGGTGGAAATCCAGCTGGAGCAGGAGGGCAAGGGCCTGAGCATTTTGGCTGGCGGCAGGGAAATCAGCCTGAAGTTGGAAAAGCAGTCGGGACTGTACCTCTCCCTGCCAGGGGAGGCGGCCTCCGCCCGGGAGATGGGCATTCTGTTCCGGGCAGAGGAGACGCCAACATGGGAGCTGTTCCAGGGAGAGAGCCCAGGAAGCTATATTGTGCTCCGTGAGATGGAGAGCCTTGTCCTGCGGATTGGGCCGGACGGGCACGTCAGGTATGAGCTGTATGACTAGAGTCTGCACTCACAGCGGATGGACACCGTATGGACGGTGATTTTCCTGCGATGAATACAGGCGCTAAGCCGGGCAGCGGGATTTTACCGCTGGGGAGCAGTGAAGCGCAGCTCTTTCAGCATTTGGCACAGCCCCTCCCCATCGTTGGTCCCGGTTACCCTGTCCGCTGCCTGTTGGACTTCCTTTGGCGCGTTTCCCATGGCCACCCCCAGGCCCGCGTATTGGAGCAGGGGCACATCGGCAAAATAGTCCCCAAAAGCCACAGAGCACTGGGCAGGCAGGCCCAGCTGCTCCAGAACCCCCTTGGCCCCAGTGGCCTTGGAGACTCCCTGCAGCAGCACCTCCAAGTATGTGGCAGCGGACTGGGCAAAGCAAAGCTCTGGAAAGGCCTGGGCTGCCCTCTCTGCCAGGCGGGAAATCTCCTCTGGGGGGCCGATGCAGAGCAGCTTGTGCACCCAGCTTTCTGGCTCAATTTTGCCCAGAATAGGCACGCAGTTGGTGGCAGCGGTCTCAGCAGCCACATAGGCAGTGGAGGGGTCGTCCACCAGCCAGTCCTCCAGGTAATAGGCGCTGGTCTCCACCCGGGGGAAGCCCTCTCGGGCAAAGGCCTTGAACCTTAGGGCCAGTTCGCCTGGAATCCCGGCCTGGGATAGGAGGGCGCCGTCTTCGTCCAGGGCCAGGCTGCCGCTGTAGCAAATCATTGGCCCGCGGATGCCAGCCAGAGCCGCCACCTTGCGCACCCCTGCCGGAGGCCGGGCGGAACAGAGCACGATGGGAACGCCCTGCTTCTGCAGCTGGCTGAGGGCAGCCCGGGTGGCGGGAGTGACCTGGCCCCGAGAGTTGAGAAGAGTGCCGTCAATATCAGAGAAAACAATGGAATAAATCTGCATAAGAGGCTCCTTTCAAGAAATCAGCGGCAGTCAGAACAGCAAATCATAATTTACGGGGGTGTAGAACAGGCGGCGGATTTCCTCCCCATCCTGGGTCTGACCCAGCACCCACATCAGCTTGGTGACAGTGGATTCCAGGGTCATATCATAGGGCTCCAGCAGGCGGTAGCGCTCCTTGACCCGCTGGCCCACCTGATATACGGACAAGTCGCTGCCCTCCTGAGGCACTTGGGTGGCCAGGACCACGGTCTTGCCTGCCCGGGCCAGGGCGTCCAGCTGAAAGAGGTATGTGTCCGGAATACCCCCTACCCCGTAGCTCTCGATGATAAGCCCGTCACACAGGGCCCCGGCAGAGGCAAAGGCCTCAGGCGGCAGGCCGGGGGTGAGCTTGAGCACCATAACCCGGGTGTTTAGGCTGTGGGTGAATTGGGGCGGGCCCTGGTGTTCCCAGGGGATAAAGCGCACCACCCGCCGGTCCCGGACTTCCGCAATGTCCGGGAAATTGATGCTGGAAAAGGCGTTATAGCTCTTGGTGCGGGTTTTCTTGGCCCGGGTTCCGGCAATCACATGGCTGCCGAAGACAATGCACACCCCGCTGTCCTGGTGGCAGGCATAGCGCAGGCTGTCCAGAAGGTTTTGGCGGGCGTCAGTATCCTCCTGGTCAATGGGTTTCTGGGCCCCGGTGAGCACAATGGGCTTGCCGGTGTTCTGAATCAGATAGGAGAGGGCAGCGGCAGAGTAGGCCAGGGTATCTGTGCCGTGGCAGAGGACAAAGCCGTCATAGCGGCTGTAGTTTTCTTCAATCAGCTTAGCCAGCAGAAGCCAGTGGCTGGGGTTGATATTGGTGCTGTCCAGGTTCAGGGGCTGGACGGCGTCCACCTGGCAGAAAGAGCGGGCGTCCGGCACCCGGCCCAGAAGCTGCCCAGGGGAGAGGGCCGGGGCCAGTCCGTCCTGGGTTTTGGCGCAGGCAATCGTACCGCCAGTGGCGATGAGAAGAATATGTTTCATGAGCAGGACCTCCTGGAAATAGGGATGTAGATTCTCTGTTTTTCATCCCTTAGTATACACTATTTTTTGCCAAAAGGGAACAGGAAAACGCTGGCCTTTGCAGCCAACCATTGGAGGGAAAGAAGCCTGACCCTCCACGGGGCTCTGTTTGGTATTCCCAGGCAAAAAAGAAACGCCCCCTTCTGGGAAAGGGGGCGGGACTTTTTACTTAAATTACAGCAGCACAATACCAGCGGACTTGCACTTGCTGCGGGTATCTTCATCCCACAGGGAGGCCTGCACCTCGCCAATATGGGCCTTTCCCAAAAGCAGCATACAAAGCCTGCTTTGGCCAATGCCCCCGCCAATGGTCAGGGGGAGTTCCCCGCTGAGCAGCATTTTGTGGAAGGGCAGCTCCCGCCGCGCCTCACAGCCAGAGAGGATGAGCTGCCTGTCCAGGGACTCCGAATCCACCCGGATGCCCATGCTGCTGATTTCCAGAGCGCACTGCAAGGGTTCGTGCCAAAAGAGCAAATCGCCGTTCAGCTCCCAGTCGTCATAGTCCGGGGCCCGGCCGTCATGGGGCTGGCCGCTTTTCAGCTTCCCGCCAATCTGCCGGATGAACACAGTCTTATGCTCTTGGGTGAAGCGTGCCTCCCGCTGTTTGGGGGTGAGTTCTGGCCAAAGGTCCTCCAGCTCCTGGGCAGTGACAAAGGCCACGTCCCGGCACAGCTGGGTGTTCAAATCTGAAAACTGCCATTTCAGCTCGTCTAAGGTGCCGCAGATGGCGCTGACAATCTTCTCCACTGTGTCCATAAGATAGGCTGTATTGCGGGTGCCCTGGTCAATGACCTTTTCCCAGTCCCACTGGTCCACATAGATGGAGTGGAGATTGTCCAGCTCTTCATCCCGGCGGATGGCGTTCATATCCGTGACCAGACCGTTGCCCACGAAAAAGTCATAATCATGCAGGGCCAGGCGCTTCCACTTGGCCAGAGAGTGGACGACCTGGCCGTCATGGCCCACGGCAGGGATGTCAAACCCCACAGGCCGCTCCACACCATTCAAATCATCGTTCAGGCCTGTGGCCGGATCCACAAACAGCGGGGCAGTGACCCGCTTGAGATGCAGGGCAGCACAGAGCTTTACCTGGAAGATGTTTTTGATTAGGCCAATGGCTTTCTGGGTGTCGTAGAGGCCAAGGGACGGGGAATAGGCGGAAGGGATAGTGGTCATGGGTAACACGTCCAATCTATGGTGAATTTTTGGAGACAGCAGTTTTCATTATCAGTGTGAAAACGCAGTGTTTAGAGGTATTATAGCATAAATCCGCTTGGAGAAGACCGGTGCTGTGACTTGGCTTCGCCAAGTCATGCGTAGCGAAAGAGAAGCGCTTTGCGCTTCAGGGCTTCTCCGGATGTCCGCTTGCGGACATTATAGCATAGCTCCAAGCCGCTTCGCGTCTTGGGAAACTGCATTCGCAATTTCTGGAACTGCTTTGCACTTCCGACTCTACTGAAATGTCTGGTGGACATTATAGCACAAAAAATGAAGTGTGTCTACAGGTGAATGGCAAAAAGCGGAGTAAGGCCGTACCTGACGGCCCGAGGCGTGGCCTGGCTATAAGAAGCACCTAAAGACAGAAAAGGGGTCAAGGGGGCGGCTGCCCCTTGCGAGGGCCCAGGGGCGCGGAGCCCCTGGTGGGGTTTGGGGCAAAGCCCTAAGGTCTTGGAGCGCTGTTTCAAGAGCGCTCTGACCGAGAGTAAAGGAAAGTATGGGGCGGCGCTCACCAAAGCAATTCCGGGGAAGCGCGTCAGACGGCCCGCCCAGCTAGTCAGTGGCACAAGGACAGCGCCGCCGGAGAAGCCGGCCGCGCGAATCCGTCGAGTTAGGAAAGCGGAGCTTTCCTAACTCACGGAGAGCCGCAGACTGTACGCATAAGCGCTGGTCCCTAAACCTTCCCAAACGATGCCGCTTCCCAAGCCGAAGCCGTGAACCGTCTCCCAAAAAAGCCTCCCCAAAAAACCTTGCACCCGCCGGAAAATCGATATATGATAAGAGAAAACGCCAATCAGAAGCATCCGCAACCCCCGGTTGCGCAATTTCCAGCCCTGGCTGCTGGAACGCCACAGGGAGGTGTGCTATGCTTACGGCAAGGAGGTTGAGCGGATGCTGTCAGAAAAAATCTATACGCTCAGGCGCAGGAACGGCCTCTCCCAGGAACAGCTGGCGGAAAAGCTGGGGGTTTCCAGGCAGGCCGTGTCAAAATGGGAGGGCGGGCTCTCCACCCCGGAACTGGATAAGCTCATGGCCTTGAGCCAGTGCTTCGGGGTCTCCCTGGACGAGCTCACCGGGAACCAGTCCGCCCCACCCCCCACCAAAACCCAGGAGGGCCCGCCCCCAAATCCCCGGTCAAAACCCGGGAGCAGGGCGGGAGTGCTCCTCTGCGCCATAGGAGGGGCCTGCCTGGCCCTGCTGGGGCTGCTCAGCTTGCTGCTCCCCCCCCATGGCGGAACAGGTCAGCCAATCCTCCACCGTCACCCTGAACGGGACAGGTATTTTCATGGCCCTGTTCCTGGGGATGATGGCAGCGGGCGCGGTGATGATTTTCAGAAAAAGATAGGAGGCGGGCCGATGAAACTATTCCGGCGTTTGGCGATGCTGTTCGCCGCCCTGGGGGTGCTGCTCTCCCACGTGATGTGGGCCGCAGTGGCCTACAACTACTGCGACCTCCAATGGGGCGGGCAGTTCGCCGGGTACAGTGCCCCGGCTTCCACGGCGTTTCTGCTGTGCGTGCCCTATGGGGCGGGAATTGGAATCTGTGGGGCTTTGGCGTGGTTCTTCCACAAAAAGCGTGGCCCCTTGTAAGAGGGAAAGGGAGCGTTTCAGGGAAGCACTCCCTTTTCTTTTGGAGAGAATACCGCTCCCAAGACCGGGTATGCTCGAAATTGAAAGAAACACTTGACAAACGCGAACTAACGTTCTATACTAAGAGCGGAGAATCATTCAATAGGAGGCGCGGCCATGGAAAACGGCATCCTGCATGTGGATATGAATAACTTCTATGCTTCTGTGGAGACTTTGTATGCCCCTGAGTATAAAGACGTGCCTATGGCCGTGGCCGGGGATAAAGAGAGCCGTCACGGCATTATCCTGGCCAAAAATATGCTGGCGAAAAAGCAAGGCGTGCAGACTGCGGAGCCCATTTGGCAGGCAATGCGCAAATGCCCGGAGCTGCGGCTGATTCCGCCTCACCATGAGCGCTATGCCATGTTCTCCCGCATGGCCAAAAAAATCTATTCCCGCTACACGGACAGGGTGGAGCCTTTCAGCCTGGACGAGTGCTGGCTGGATGTGTATGGAAGTGAGCGCCTGTTCGGCACTGGGCGGGAAATCGCGGAGGACATCCGCCGCCGGGTCAAGGACGAACTGGGCCTGACCGTATCCATCGGCGTGTCCTTTAACAAAGTGTTCGCCAAGCTGGGCAGTGACTATAAAAAGCCTGACGCTGTCACTGAGTTCGGCCGCCGGGAGATGGAGGAGATTATCTGGAAAATGCCCTGCAAAGAGCTGCTCTTTGTGGGGCCCAGCACAGAGACAGCCCTCCATAAATATGGAATCCGCACCATTGGGGATATCGCCCGGCTGGAAAGGAAGGCAATGAACAGCCTAATGGGCCGCAGAGGGGATATTCTCTGGGTATACGCCAATGGGCTGGACACCTCCCCTGTGCAGCTGGTGGATGCCCGGGAAGCCCCTAAGAGCATTGGCAGCAGCACTACCCTTCCCCGGGACATTACCACTGAGGAGGACGTGCGGGCCACCTTGCTGGGCCTGTCGGAGACTGTGGGAGAGCAGCTGCGGCGGCAGGGCCTGCGGGCCGGTGAGGTGCAGCTGACCATCCGGAACAGTGACTTTAAGGAGGTGCAGCGCCAGTGCCAGCTGGGGGCTGCTGTGTGCGATTCCCAGTCCATCTACCGGGCGGCAGTGGAGCTGTACCGGCGGGAGAATCTGCGCTGGCAGGTGCGTCTGCTGGGCGTGCGGGCAGGCCGCCTGGTGCCGGACAACGGGCGGCAGCTGAGCATGTTTGAGGAGACAGACGGGCTGAAACGGCAGGAGGATTTGGAGAATGCCATGGACAGGCTACGGGAGCGCTTTGGCCGGGAGAGTGTGCGCCGGGCAGTAACCCTGGAGGGGAAAAAGAGGGAGGAGTAGGGATGGATATTTTTGAAAAGCTGGAAATCCTCACAGACGCGGCCAAATACGACGTGGCCTGCACTTCCAGCGGTGTGGACAGGCCAGGGGTAAAGGGAAAGCTGGGCAGTGCCGCCAAGGCGGGCATCTGCCACAGCTTTGCGGCGGATGGGCGCTGCATTTCCCTGCTCAAGGTGCTGATGAGCAATGACTGTGCCTTTGACTGTACTTACTGCGTCAACCGCCGGAGCAATGAGTGCTCCCGGGCCAGCTTCACTCCTCAAGAGCTGTGTGAGCTGACCATGGAGTTCTACCGGCGGAATTATATTGAGGGACTGTTCCTGTCCTCAGCAGTGGTGCGCAATCCGGATTATACCTGTGAGCTGATGCTGCGGGCGCTGAAAATGCTCCGGGAGGATAGGGGCTTCTGGGGTTACGTCCATGTGAAAGCCATCCCTGGGGCCAATCCCCGGCTCACGGAACAGCTGGGCATGTACGCGGACAGGATGAGCGTGAACATTGAGCTGCCCTCTCAGCAGAGCCTGAAGCTCCTGGCTCCTCAGAAGTCCAAGGAGAAGATTTTGGCGCCCATGACCCAGATACGGGACGGCATCCGGCAGAACAGCAAAGAGATTGTGAAGTATAAGGCCGCGCCCCGGTTCGTGCCCGCGGGCCAGTCCACCCAGATGATTATCGGGGCCACCCCGGAGAGCGATAGGCAGATTCTGGCCCTGACCGAAGGGCTGTACAAAATCTATAGCTTAAAACGGGTGTTCTTCTCTGCCTATATGCCTGTGGTGGAGGACCGGGCCCTGCCCGCCCTGACCACGCCCCCGCCCCTGCTGCGGGAGCACAGGCTCTACCAGGCGGACTGGCTGCTGCGGTTCTATGGATTCACGGCTGGGGAGATTCTGGACGAGAAGAACCCGGACTTCAACCCATTCCTGGACCCCAAGTGCAACTGGGCGGTAAACCATCTGGAGCAGTTCCCGGTGGAGGTGAACACCGCGCCCTATGAAATGCTGCTGCGGGTGCCGGGGATTGGGGTCAAGTCTGCCAAGCGCATCCGCTCAGCCCGGCGCCAGTGCAGGCTGGACTTTGACGGGCTGAAAAAGCTGGGGGTGGTGCTAAAGCGGGCCAGATTCTTCATCCTGTGCGGGGGCAAAAGCATTTCCCCTCTGCCCATGGATAACCCAGCGGTGATTGCCGGGGCTATCAGTGAGCGGTCTCCTGCCCAGCGGGACTTGGACACCCCGGAGCAGCTGTCGCTGTTCGGGCCGCAGAAGGAAGCCAGCGTTAAAAGTCTGACGAAAGGAGAGGTGCCGGGCATAGAAGGGGATGGGTTCCTTTCCCCTTGATGCCAGCAAGGTACCATGGAGCAAGTAAAATGCCTGACGGAACAGATATAGTCTACCGCTACGATGGGAGCTACCAGGGCTTTTTGTGCTGTGTGGCAGAGAGCTGCAATGAAAAGAAAATGCCCCAGGCCATCCAGCTGCTGGATGAGCCTCAGGGCTCGCTGTTCCCCCTGCGGGCCATTGAGACCCGTCCGGGGCTGGCAACGCAGGTAGAGCGCTCCATCACAGAGCGCGTCTCCCCAGAGGTGAAGGACATGGTGCGCAGAGGGTTCCTCACCTGCATGGAGGAGAAGGAGCTCAATCTGCTGCGGTTCATTCTGCTGGGGTACCGGTACGGGGCCCAGGTGATTGGGCTGAGCACCAATGATGTGGTTCATAGGCTGGATAAGGCCCTGCTGTACCTGAAGAACGAGGCCCACTACAGCCTGGAGTTTTTGCGCTTTGCGGAGTGCGGGGGATTTTTGGCGGCCATGCTGACCCCAAACAACTGGGTGCTGCCGCTGATTGTGGGACATTTCTGCG
>Ga0137309_102665_pt1 | contig 10429 bp, 10 predicted proteins | sample NAcewiD2O_June_FD_97179 | JGI IMG/M metagenome (GOLD analysis project Ga0137309, IMG submission 97179) | Mouse cecal microbial communities from Vienna, Austria - N-Acetylneuraminic amended D2O_June | ecosystem: Host-associated > Mammals > Digestive system > Large intestine > Cecum | place...
CAGTATGTCAGCCAAAGTGAAGATTGGAGCAGATGATGGAAGCGCATAAGCGGAGAAAACGGTACTCGGGTACCCATCCGAAAACCTTTGAGGAAAAATATAAGGAGCATGATCCGGAAAAATACGCCGATACGGTGGCCCGGGTGATTGGCAAGGGCAGTACACCTGCGGGAATGCATCTCCCCATCATGGCGGATGAGGTGCTTCAGACACTGCGAATCCAGCCGGGGGAAATCGGTCTGGATGCCACTTTGGGATATGGCGGCCACGCCAGAAGGATGCTGGAGCGCTTACAGGGCAGGGGGCATCTTTTTGGACTGGACGTGGATCCCATTGAGATAGTTAAGACTCGGGAGCGCCTGCGGAAGGCGGGATATGGCGAGGACATTTTCACGGCTGTCAGGGAAAATTTTGCCCATATTGACACTGTTGCCCAGGAACAAGGACCCTTTCAGTTTGTGATGGCAGATCTGGGGGTTTCCTCTATGCAGATTGACAATCCTGAAAGGGGATTTTCCTATAAGCTGGAGGGGGCGCTGGATCTGCGGCTGGACCCGGAAAATGGGATTCCGGCCTGGCAGCGGCTGGCGCAGATGAATCGGGAGGAAATCCAGGGAATGCTGGAGGAAAACGCGGATGAACCCTATGCAAGGGAGATTGCCGGGAGCATTGTAAAGCTGCGTAAAAAAGGCGCTGCTATCCGCACCACCACAGATTTGCGGGGAGCGGTTGAAGCTGCTCTGGTTTTTTTGCCGGAAAACGGGAAAAAAGAGATTTATTAAAAAAGACCTGCCAGAGGGTGTTCCAGGCGCTGCGGATTGATATTAACAATGAATTTGAGGTGTTGGAAGCTTTTCTGGACAAGCTGCCCCAAGTTTTGGCGGAGGGCGGAAGAGTGGTCATCCTGACCTTCCATTCGGGGGAGGACAGGCTGGTTAAAAAAGCTTTTCAGGAATATTATCGGCAGCATATCTTTGCGGAGATCTCCAGGGATGTGGTGCGCCCCTCCCCGGAGGAGTGCAGAGCCAATGGGAGGGCGCGTTCTACAAAACTGCGTTGGGCTGTGAAGGCGTAAGATGCCGGAAAAGGCTATTGCCCATCCACTGTTACCAGAATGGAAGTTTCGCAAGAGCCCGGGAACTTTAAATAAGAAAGGAATTGTGAGATATTATTATGAGATACCAGATAAAGCATGCCCTGGTACAGTATGGGGCGGATACCATATTGGAGGATGTAAATTTTGAGGTACACGACAGGGAGAAAATAGCCATCGTGGGCCGCAATGGCTGCGGAAAGACCACACTGCTGAAGCTGATAGTGGGGGACATCCAGATGAACAATCCGGACAGCGACGAGGAGTGCGGCATCACTATGGCGGGAAAACAGGAGATTGGTTTCCTGCGCCAGGTGAACTTTGAGGACAAAGAGATCACGGTGGAGGAGGAGATCAAGAAGGTATTTGCCCCAGTGTTTGCCTGTGAAAAACAGATGAATGAATTGGAGGAGCAGATGAAGGAGTCGGATGATAAGCAGCTCCTTGGAAAATATGACAGTCTGCAGAGGAAGATGGAGGCTCTGAGGGGGTATTCCTGGCGGCAGGATATGGAGATTATGTTCCAGCGCTTCGGCTTTGCCCTGGAGGCTCTGCACCGTCCCATCGGCAGTTTTTCGGGAGGACAGCAGACCAAAGTAGCTTTTATCAAGCTGCTGCTGGGAAGGCCGGATATCATGCTGCTGGACGAGCCTACCAACCACTTGGATCTGCCCACCATCGAGTGGCTGGAGGGCTATCTGAAAACCTATGACAAGGCGGTGATCATCGTATCGCATGACCGGATGTTTCTGGACAAGGTGATAGATGTGACCTATGAGATCGAGTACCACAGGATCAAGCGCTATGTGGGCAATTACTCTGCTTTTATGAAGCAGAAGGAAGAGGATCTGCTCAAGCAGGAAAAGGACTATGAGGAGCAGCAGAAGGAGATCCAGCGGCTGACGGAATGGATTGAAAAGTGGAAGAACACCCCCAGCAAGGTGGCAGCCACCCGCTCCAAGCGCATGGTGATCGAGCATATGGTCAAGATTGAGAAGCCAAAGCGTTTTGACACCAAGGCATTCCACGCCAGGTATGAGCCCAGAATCGAGAGCTATACCAATGTGGTGCAGGCCAGGGATCTGTCCATCGGATATGACCATGAACTGGAAAAGGTGAGTTTTTTGCTGCAAAAGAAGGAGCGGCTTGCCATTATCGGGGAGAACGGCAAGGGAAAATCCACTCTGTTGAGGACCCTGATTGGGGAATTGCCCGCTCTGGGCGGAGAGTATAAATTCGGACAGAATGTGGAATGGGGGTATTTTGACCAGCAGAAGGCAGTGCTGGATGATGCGGACCCCAAGCAGACAGTACTGGATAATTTCTGGGAGGCATATCCCCGCTATGGGCGGGAGGAGGTGCGCAGTGCCCTGGGAGGCTTTTTGTTCTCCGGAGAGGATGTGATGAAGCTTATGGGGCAGCTTTCCGGCGGGGAGAAGGTGCGCCTGTCCCTGTGTAAAATGCTGCAGACCAAGCCCAATCTGCTGATTCTGGACGAGCCCACCAACCACATGGATATTATCGGCAAGGAAGCCTTGGAGCAGATGCTGAAGGAGTATGCGGGTACGGTATTGTTCGTGTCCCACGATCGGTATTTTATCAGCCGCATTGCCACGGGGATACTGGAATTTTCCCAGGAGGGCGTATATCAGTACAAGATGGGCTATGAGGATTATCTGTCCCAGAAACAGAAAGAGGCAGACGGCTTGGTGGGCGGCAGAGGAGCGGCACATACCACTGGAAACGCGGGGATGAAGGGTGTCAGCAGTAAAACTCAGACCGGGCAGACGGGAGATGACAGCCAAAGTAGGGCCGGGCAGACGGCGGGTAAAGCCGCTCCAACTTTGTCGGATGTGTTTGACAAAAAGACTTACTATAACCCGGGGAAGATCCGTTCCCGTCTGAAGAGCCAGTTGGAGAAGTATGAACGCCAGCTGTCCGAGAGCGAGACCAGGCTGGCAGAGTTACAGATGCAGCTGGCGGACCCGGCTCTGGCCAGCGACTATGCCAAGCTGATGGAGTTACAGGAGGCCATAGACGCGGAGGAGAAGAACCAGGAAAGCTTGCTGGAGCGCATGTTGGAGGCGGAGACAGAACTGGCGGAGATGGGGGAATAAGTGTCGGAAGAGAATTGTATTTCTGTGGAAAAGTAGTTATACTGAAGGTAATCGCAAAGAGAACGAAACGGTTTTGGGAGGTGTTTATGGCAAGAACGGTGGCAATTGGGGTGCAGGATTTCGGTGCTCTGATCAGGAAAAACTGTTTCTATATTGATAAAACATCTTTCATCAAGGGGTGTGGGTAAAATGCTGAGGGAGGGAAACCGCAGAATAAAAGAGCAGTTTGAAATGTTGCTCCAGGGAGGCAGGATACGAACGCCTATTGACGAACAGATTGTCAATAACCAGCTGGATCACAATGAGTCCGCGATCTGGAGCCTGCTTCTCGCAAGCGGTTATGAGAGCAGTTTCGGCAGGTATGATGTGGTGCTGGAGCCGAAGCCCCCGAATACAGATGATGCTTTTGTGCTGGAATTTAAGGTTAGAAATAGAAGAAAGGAAGGCAGTCTGGAAGAAACGGTAAAAGCAGCTTTGCGCCAGATTGAGGAAAAGCATTATGCGGCAAAGCTGGTGGAGCATGGTATCCCCAGGGAGCAGATTCGCTGCTATGAGTTTGCCTTTGAAGGGAAGACGGTGCTGATTGGTTAAACGGCATATTCCCGGAATTTAAACCAGGAGGGTAGAGATATGGTAAAGCACATTATTTTATGGACCTTAAAGGAAGAGTTGTCCGCCGGGGAGAAGACGGCAGTGAAGGCTGAGATCAAGGCCGGGTTGGAAGGGCTGGCAGGGAAAATCCCCGGACTGCTGGAGATCAGGGTATATACGGAGGGGCTGCCCAGTTCCAACGCGGATTTGATGCTGGACTCCACTTTCATGGATGAGGCGGCGCTTAAGGGATATGCAACTCACCCTGAGCATGTGGCTGTGGCGGACGGTAAAGTTAGACCCTTTACGGCAGTCAGAAGCTGCCTGGACTTTGAGGTATAACCGGTGCCGAACTGTCCGTGCAGAAGGGTAAATGTCCCCGGCATGGGGATTGCGAAGCCTGCCGCGAATATTATAAAAACTGTTGTTACCAGAACCAGGATCTGGAGCGCAAGGAAGCGCGGCTGGATCTTGGGATACTGTATGATAGGAATGTATAGTTTTGAACTGCCTCTGGCATTTTTGCGAGGATATTACAGTTCAAATGTGGCGGATTCTGCGGCTTTGCATGGAGCAGAAGGAAGAACAGTGGGAGAGAGTGCCTCTCATTCATTCTGCTCCATGTCCTTCGGGGCATCTGACGATTTCAGCAAGTTAATGTATTCGACTAAATCCTGGCGGCGTTCCAGGGGCAGTTCAATGATAGTATTCATGATATCTGAAACGGTATACTGGTTCATGAGTTCCCGATCCATATCCTCAATGGGAGCAATATATTCTGTGCGGCCCAGCAGATAGTCTGCTGACACGTGAAAAAATTGCGCAATTTTTCCCAGCGTTTTAAGATCCGGGGAATGCACGTTGTTTTCATAGCTGGAAATGGCACTGATGGATACATGAAGATACGCGGCCAGTTCCTTCTGAAAGACGCCTTGTTTTGTGCGCAGGTTATATAGCTTTTCTCCGAAATTCATGCGTAAACTCCTGATTTTTCTTGGTTTGTTTGCAGTTGACGATTTCATTGTAGCGGTTTTTTTGGTAAATCAAAATAGGAGTATATGCTCGAAGAAAAAAAGATATTCACACAATCCCTTTTTTACAGATACTAAAATCTGAGCAAAATCTGAGTAGTGTGCCGAGACATTTTAGAGAGACAAATCCAAACAATTTGTCATAAATTCACAAGAATTTTACAAGGATATTTTGAAGAACGATTTCTCTCCCTTCTGTTATACTCATGATAGGCAATTGCGAAAGGTTCTCTGCAAGTGACGTGGATGGGCAATATATACAAAAACGGGCTCCGACGCATTGGCAAGTCGCCCATATTTTGTTTATATTGCCCATCCACTGTTACCAGAAAGGGTGTTTTGCAATCGCCTAATACTCATGATGAGTCAAGGAGGGATATCAGGAATGAACGCGGAACAACAGAGAAAATATAGAATACAGACAGCCCGGAGAAGACGGCGGCAAAGGCGTAGGGCTTGCTGCGTCTGTATGCTGACGGTGATGGCGGGGCTGGTGATAACCTTTGCGATATGGCACGACTGGGCAAATGGCCTGATTTTGGCAGGATGGGGCAGCGGACAGAGAGAAGAGCCAGCCAGCGGGCAGGCTGACGGACGGAGCATAGAACAAAATAACTGGCAGACGGGCCAGGAGTATCCGGAAAGCCTGTTGGAACTGCTGGAACTGAATCCTGAGGCGGAGCAGTTTGTGCGGGACTATTTTCAGAACAAGGACAAACATCCCAAGATCGATCTGTCGGAGGAAGTGACACAGGGGACTATACCGCTCTTCCTTCAGTGGGACGAACGATGGGGATATGAGACTTACGGCAGTGATATGATAGCCATAACGGGATGTGGTCCCACATGTCTGTCCATGGTCTGGTGCGGCCTCAGCGGCGATACAAAGTGGGACCCACTCACCATGGCCAGGTATGCGGAGCGGGAGGGATATTATGTGAAGGGGGCAGGTACGGCCTGGGATCTGATGACAGCGGGGGCGGCAGACCTGGGACTCACTGTCCGGGAGATAGTCTTTGACGGGGACCATATTCTGACATGGCTGGCAGGCGGCAATCCTATCATATGTGCCATGCGGCCGGGGGACTTTACCACCACGGGACATTTTATCGTGCTGTCCGGTGTGGATGAGTACGGCAAGGTGAAAGTGTGCGACCCCAACAGTATAATCAACAGTGAAAAAACCTGGGATGTGGAAGAGTTAATCCCACAGATCAAAAACTTGTGGGCCTATGAGTTCTGACAGAGGGCGGTATGTTGAACTACAGGTTCAATGACAGGAGGCCCGGTTTCTGCTAGAATATTTTAGGTTACACAAAACATAATATTTCTGCTTTAGGCAATTTGAAAGGTTCTCTGCAAGTGACGTGGCCGGGCAATATATACAAAAACGGGCTCCGACAAAGTGGCAAGTCGCCTTTATTTTGTATACATTGCCCCTCCACTGTTACCAGAAAGGGAGTTTCGCAGACGACTGTTTTTGCTTCTAAGAAAGGAATGATGGATAAATGAAAAGAGTGATAAAAACAGAAAGGGATGAACTGGAATGGATTTATATTCCTGATATAACATATTGTGAATATGGGGATGTAAAGAGGCGTTTACAGTTGATTGTGCCCTACAGGCAGGAATGGAAAGGGGACAGGAAATATCCTCTGGTGGTATTTATTCCAGGCAGTGCATGGTACCGGCAGGAAATGTATAATGGTATTCCAGCTCTTTCAAGGCTTGCGGAGAAAGGGATGATTGTAGCTGCCATACAGTACCGCGAGTCCACAAAAGTGTGGATTATTATGAATTGGAAGGGGCGAACCACGGAGGAGCGCCATTTTGGAGCAACACGACTCTGGATATTATCAGTGATTTTATCAGTCAATGACGTCTGGAAGTGCTTGTAAAAAGCAGGGAAAAATGCTATAGTGATACAGGGCGGAAAACAGTGTAATCCCCATAATGCAGATAGTGTATTTTGTATGAGGCTTTGAACGGTGAGAGGAGGCAATTATGGAACGTGCTTTTCCAAGGATTGATCTGAAAGCCACCGGCAGGAGGATCAAGGAACTGCGGGAGCAGAGAGGTATCAGTGTCAGGCAGTTGCAGGCGTTTCTGGGTTTTGAGCAGCCGCAGGCCATCTATAAGTGGCAGCGGGGTGAGTGTCTGCCCTCCAGTGATAACCTGTATGCTATAGCCTGTTTCTTTCATGTAAAGGTAGACGAGATCCTGGTGGGCAACCGCCAGGATTTTGACATGAAAAAAAGATGTCAGCTGCTGCGTGTTCTATGGGATTTTCTCTGTGTGTTTGCTCCTGGACACCAGCAATACAGCCATAGGCTATACTCCTCCCAGAACTGACATCTCGACTTGATTATATACCCGGAGCGGGATTGACGCAAGCGGGAACTGCTGTATAGACCAATGTGGTGTCTTTTGCGGCAAGAAAATAGGCGTTAAGCATTTACTTTCGTTTGACAGTTCCCGGCGTGTGCAGTGGGAGGGGAGAATAGGTACTTTTATGGAGGGATAGAGATATGCGGATCAGAAGAGCCCAGGAGAGGGATATGGAAGGGATTAACAGGCTGTTGTTTCAGGTGCTGACAGTGCATCACAACGGCAGGCCGGACTTGTTTAAAGAAAATGTAAAAAAATATAGGGATCAGGAACTGGCGGAACTGCTTCGGGACGACAGCCGCCCTGTCTTTGTGGGTGTGGATGAAAACCAGCGGGTGCTGGGCTATGCCTTCTGCATTTTCCAGCGGCATGTGAACAGCAATATTTTGACGGATATCAAGACTTTATATATTGATGATCTCTGTGTGGAATAGGAAAGCCGGGGGCGGCATATTGGCCGCCGGATCTATGAGCATGTGTTGGATTTTACCCGCAGTCAGGGCTGCTACAATGTGACGCTGAATGTGTGGTCCTGTAATCCCGCGGCACAGCGTTTTTATGAAAAATGCGGTTTGGTGCCCCAGAAGATTGGCATGGAGAAAATACTGTGAACTGCCGATACGCATACCGTAATCAGAATTTGGACGTTTTGACAATATGGGGACTTGACAAGAATCCCGGAACATAGGACAATAGAATGATACAGTGATTGTGCGAAAGCGCACAAATACAGGGTATGACGTTAGGGAAAAGCAGATCCCCAGGGCAGTGCTGACCGGGGAACGTTTAGTCTAGGAGGTAGAAAATGCACAGGAACATAAAAAAAGCAGTACTTTCTCTGATGCTGGCCGGATTGGTAGTATTTCAGGTACTGCCGGTCCAGGCACAGACTCAATGGTATGATGACTCGGACATCGTGCGCGCGGATATCAGTTATGAGGATATGGAATATGTGGGCTATGACCCCGCATATGCTTATACCCTGATAGAGGAGATGAGGACTCTGTCCCAGGAGCCGGGGAACGAGGAACAGATTAACACCAATTATGACCTGATGGGCGTGGAACTGGACAAAATGTACACCCAGCAGGCGTTGAACGAGATCCGTTATTACCGGGATGTGAACAACGAGGAATATGCCAGCATTGACACGGAGTTACAGCAGATTTACCGGGATGTAGTGGATCAGTTTCTGCAGGTGGTGCGGGATGTGTTGGGCACGGAATACAGGGAATCCTTCGGGGCGCATATCGGCGATGAAGAGATGGTGGAGGACTATCTGGATTACGAGGATATGACAGAGGAACTGCAGGCTCTGCTGGATGAGGAGAATGCTCTGGAGCAGCAGTATGACCAGGCCAGCATGGCGGAGTACACCGTGACCGTAAAAGGGCAGAAATGGACGGAGGCATCTTATAACGAGGCCATAGAGGAACTGACCTGGCGGGAGATGCTGGCCATCAGCACGGCGCTGGACAGGGCAAAGAACGAGGCGATATGCCCTATTTTCCTGGATCTGGTAAAGAATCGGAATGCAAGGGCACAGATATACGGTTATGACAATTATGCCGAGTATGCCTACACAGACCTGTACAACAGAGATTATACCATAGAGGAAATCAAGTCGGTGTACGCGGCGGTGAAGGAATACATTGTGCCTGTACTTTCAGAGGTGGAGGAACGCGTCTATGCCGGCAATCTGAATGATTTGCTCTACATGGATTACCTGACGGAGGATTATGTCATAGAGGTGGTAGGCCGGCATATGGGGGATATTGATCCGGCGCTGGCGGAGGTGTACCAGTATATGGTGGACCATCACCTGTACGATATTGATTATGACCCCAACAAGATGAACGTGGGTTATACCACCACTTTGTATGAATACCAGGAACCGTTTATTTTCAATACGCCGGATTACTCTTATTATGATCTGGAGACCATGATTCATGAGTTCGGCCATTACAATGAGGCGTTCCACGCGGGAACCACATTGATTACCGATGTGACCAACATGGATGTGGCAGAGATCCATTCCCAGGGGCTGGAACTTCTGTATCTGGAGTATGCGGATGATGTGTACGGGGAGGGCCTGGGAGATACGGCCCGGCAGATGGTTCTGTACCAGATGTTGTACTCCGTGATAGACGGCTGTCTGTATGACGAGTTCCAGAATGCGGTATTTGCGGCGGATCACGACATGACAGAGGAGGAGGTCAACCAACTGTTCCGCAGGCTTTCGGAGGAGTATGGGTATGTTTATTATGATACGGAGGATGCAGCGTATGACTGGGTGGATGTACCGCACACTTTCTCTTCCCCCATGTACTATGTGAGTTATGGAACTTCCGCTTTGGCGGCATTGGACATCTGGACCATTGCCCAGGAAGACCGTCAGGCGGGGATCGACAAATATATGGAACTGACCACCTACGGGTTGACCACCACCTACTGCGAACTTTTGGAAAAATGCGGACTGAAGAGTATTTTTGAGGAGGAGACGATCCGGGAGATCGCCCAGGCGGTAGCGGATTATTCATCTGCCTTGGCGGCTGGAGAGGATACCAGCGGCAGGGATGAATCCTTTGGCGGGTATGACGAGGATGAGGCGTTCAACAATTCCATGTGGGAGAGGTTCGGCAATGAACTGACAGACGATGCTATATTTGGATCTTCGGGACTGGATATGATAGAAGGGTTTGTGGAGATGCATACGTATATCTTGCTTGGAGCGGAACTGTTGACGGTGATTACGATACTGATTATCATAGGTGTGCTGTCCTCCAAGGAGAAGAAAAAATAGTGTGCGTATGCAGGAATGATGCGGAACTTCAATATAGAAAGGGATGTTTGTATAAATGAGTTGTCTGGGTAATCTTTTATGGTTTATATTTGGCGGCTTTGTAGGCGGCCTTGGCTGGCTTCTGGCCGGGTGTCTGTGGTGTATAACCATCATAGGCGCGCCGATAGGGATACAGTGTTTTAAGTTCGCTACCATGTCCTTTTTCCCTTTTGGGAAGGAAATTCAGTATGGCGGCGGGACGGTGTCCCTGGTAGTGAACATTATCTGGATTTTGATATCCGGGATTCCGCTGGCTCTGCATCATCTGGCCTGGGGCTGTCTGTTTTGTGTTACCGTCATTGGGATTCCCTTTGGGATGCAGCATTTCAAGCTGGCAAAGCTGGCGCTGATGCCCTTTGGGGCCAGT
>Ga0137309_102670_pt1 | contig 10403 bp, 6 predicted proteins | sample NAcewiD2O_June_FD_97179 | JGI IMG/M metagenome (GOLD analysis project Ga0137309, IMG submission 97179) | Mouse cecal microbial communities from Vienna, Austria - N-Acetylneuraminic amended D2O_June | ecosystem: Host-associated > Mammals > Digestive system > Large intestine > Cecum | place...
CTGCTGGCGGGCTTCCATCTGCCGCAGCTCTACACTGGCATCCGCTGCCGCTTCCTTCAGCATTTTTTCAAACCGTTCCCTTGACATAAAGTGGGAACAGGAGCAGGTAGCTAAATAACCGCCCCGGGGCAGCAGCTTCATGGCCCGCAGGTTGATCTCTTTATAGCCCCGGGCGGCTGCGTCAATGGTTTTGCGGCTTTTGGTAAAGGCCGGAGGATCTAAGATAATAAAATCATATTCTCTTTTCCCTTCCAGTTGGGGCAGCAGGTCAAATACATCTGCTGTCTGGAAGGAAATTACAGACGACAAGCCGTTTTGTTCCGCGTTTTCTTTTGCGGAGGCAATAGCAGCTTCTGAAACATCCACAGCATGGACATGGGCAGCCCCGCCCCGGGCTGCGTTCATGGCAAAAGATCCCGTATGGGTAAAACAATCCAGCACCTGACGGCCTTTTGCAAAGCGGCTCACTGCCTGCCGGTTATACTTCTGATCTAAAAAAAAGCCTGTTTTCTGGCCATTTTCAAAATCCACACCATACCGGATGCCATTTTCCCGAATCCATACCAGAGTGGTTCCATCTTCCGGAGGAGCAAACCAGCCTTTTGACTGGGTTAAACCTTCCCGTTCCCGCAAAGCAATGTCATTTCGTTCGTAAATTCCACGGATTGGAATGTCTTCCCGCAATACCCGCAGCAGAATGGGAAACAAAACCGGTTTAAGCTGTTCCATCCCATAAGACAGGGTTTGGGATACCAGTACATCCCCGAACCGGTCCACAGTCAAACCCGGAAAGTGATCCGCTTCCCCGAAAATAACCCGGCAGCATTCCAGATCCGCACCCATAACCGTTTTCCGGTATTCCCAGGCATACCGGACCCGCCGCTCCCAGAAGGCTTCGTCAAACCGGTCGTTGGCATTCCGGGATAAAAGCCGCACCCGGATTTTGGAATGGAAGCTGGTCATGCCTGTTCCCAAGTAATTGCCTTTTGTCCCTGTAATATCGGTTAGACTGCCGTTTTCCATTTCCGGCATTTCTAAAATTTCCGTATCATAAATCCACGGATGGCCCTGGCGGACAGAAGCTTCCGCTTTTTTACTGATTACCGTTTTGAAATAAGGCCGTTCCTGTTTCATAAACCGTTCCCTTCCCCAGATATGTTAAGCTCCGCCCAAGCCCGCCAGGGCTTTGCCCTGGACCTACCGCCCTTTTCAAAGGGCGGCCCTAAACTTTAACTTCATTATAAATTTAATGGGATTTGCTGTTCCGGCCCTGCCTGGGGATTCAGCCAGCAAAGGGTAAAGGTTTCCGTATCCAAAGGCAGGTAAAAGAAAAATTCTCCGGCGGTATATCCTTTTTTACGGATTTCCCCATAATCAAAAGGGGTATAATCCCTTAAGTCCGCCCCGTCCCATTGTGGAAATACCGGATAAAAAATACCGTCCCCAGCCCGGAGGAATAATTTCCCTGGCATGGATTCTGGGGCGGTGTCTTCTAAAAAACCCTGGGCATGGATAAAAACACATAAGCTTTTCCCCTGCTGGGCCGGTCCTAATTTTTCATCCGGCACAATCCCTGTATAGCGGATTTGTAAACCGACTCCGTCTACGCTTTCAAAGGCTTCCTGAAAGGCGGCGCTGGCGAAAGAAGCTATTGGCGGCGTTATTTCCCGGGGGTCCTGGGCAAAACGGGACCCTTGGGAAATTTGTATCAAAGTCTTTCCTAAAAATAAAACGGCAAAGCTGATAGCCAGCAGCATCAAATAAGGCCGGAGCCTGCGCAGCGGGGACTTCCCATAAAAGGGATCGCCGCTGCGCATGGAATCTTCCCGCCGTTCGATCCGGCTGTTATCATAACGGGTATTGCGGTAAGAGTCGTCCTCATATCCCATAAGCCGCCGGGCGCTTTCAGAACGGAAGGGTTTATTTTCAAAATAGCAGTTGGGGCATTTTTCCCCATACAGCTTGAAATCATATTTATAATGGCAGTTATGGCATTCGATTTCCATAAAATTACTCCGCCAGATCTACTTTGATGTGCAGTTCCTGCAAGCTTTTTTCTTCGACTTCTGCCGGGCACTGGGTCATCAGCTCGCTGGAATTTTGAACCTTCGGGAATGCGATTACATCGCGGATGGAGTCTTTTTCCAGCATCAGCATAACCAGACGGTCCAAACCATAGGCCATGCCGCCATGAGGCGGCGCGCCATATTGGAAAGCATCAATTAAAAAGCCGAATTTAGCCTGGGCGCTTTCATTATCAAAGCCTAACGCGCGGAACATTTGAGCCTGTAATTCCGGATCGTTGATACGGATAGATCCGCCGCCTACTTCACAGCCGTTCAGCACCATATCATAGGCCCGGGCATGGCAATTCCCCGGATCGCTTTCCAGCTTATCCAGATCGGACAGCGCCGGATGGGTAAAGGGATGGTGTTTGGCAACATAACGGTTTTCTTCTTCGCTGTACTCAAACAAAGGAAATTCTGTTACCCACAGGAAGTTATAGACGCCTTTTGGGATCAGATCCAGCCGTTTTGCCAGTTCGCACCGCAAAGCCCCTAAGCTGTCATATACCACCTGATTGCTGGGATCGGCTACAATTAAAATCACGTCCCCAGGCTGGGCATCCATTTTGGTGCGGATATTCTGTTTTTCTTCTTCCGTCAGGAATTTTTCATATGAGGAGCTTTCTGCATCCTTTGTCAAACGGGTAAAAGCTAACCCTTTTGCTTGATAGGTTTTTACGAAATCTACCAGCTTGTCGATTTCTTTCCGGGTCAGCTTGTCCGCCGCGCCTTTGGCATTGATAGCCCGGACGCTGCCGGTTTCCAAAGCCCCTGCAAACACTTTAAAGGTACAGTCTTTTAACATTCCGGAAAGATCCTGCAATTCCATGCCGAACCGGGTATCCGGCTTATCAGAGCCAAACCGGTCCATTGCTTCCTGATAAGGCATCCGCAGGAATGGCGTAGGAATGTCCACATCTAAAATTTCTTTAAATGCCCGCTTCATAAAGCCTTCATTGACGGTCATTACATCATCTTCATCAATAAAGGACATTTCCAGGTCGATCTGGGTAAATTCCGGCTGACGGTCTGCCCGCAAATCCTCATCCCGGAAGCACCGGGCAATCTGCATATAACGGTCATAACCGGACAGCATTAAAAGCTGTTTATAAAGCTGGGGGGACTGGGGCAGGGCAAAAAAAGAACCCGGTTTCACACGGCTGGGAACCAAATAATCCCTGGCCCCTTCCGGCGTGGACTTGATCAGGCAGGGGGTTTCTATTTCCAGGAACCCGTTTTCATCAAAATAATCCCGGGCTGTTTTGACAATCTTATGCCGCATCATTAAAGCATGCTGCATTTCCCCCCGGCGCAAATCCAGATAACGGTAGCGCAGGCGGATTTCATCATTGGCTTTTGTACGATCGCTGATTTCAAAAGGCGGTGTTAAGGACTGGTTCAAGATACGCAGTTCCTGTACATAAAGCTCAATTTCCCCGGTGGGAATATCATGGTTTACTGATTCCCGGCGGCGGATAGTGCCTTTTGCCATCAGGACATATTCCGAACGGACTGTCTGGGCTTTTTCCCGCAAAGCCTTTTCTGTGGCGTCGTCAAAAGCAAGCTGGAGAATCCCGGTGCGATCCCGCAGGTCAACAAAAACCAGCATCCCTTTATCCCGGATGCGCTGTACCCATCCGCAGGCAACGGCTTCTTTTCCAATATCTTCCGTGGTAAATAAACCGCAATATTTTGTCCTTCTAAGTCCCTGCATTGTCTCATTCATAGCTGAAACCTCATTCCAAAGTTAAAATTTATGGATTCGGAGAAAAGGCGGCAGATAAAAATTCCACCAGCGGCCCACATTCCAAAGGCAGTTCCGCTGTTTCACCGTCTTCCATCCGTTTTATAATCGCTTTTCCTTCCTGCATCTCCTTTTCCCCGATGATGCAGCTATATTTTGCCCCCAGCTTGTCCGCATATTTCATTTGCGCTTTTACGCTGCGGCCCATTAAATCACATTCCGCATAAAATCCGGCTTCCCGCAGGCCCTTGCAAAGCCATGCCGCTTTTTTGGAAGCTTCCGATCCCATGCTTCCGAAATAAACCGCGCAGGTTTCCCCGGAGGGGAAATTGCAGCCCTGCTGTTCCATGACTAATAAAAGCCGTTCCAAGCCCATAGCAAAGCCTATGGACGGGGTAGGCTGGCCTCCTAACGTTTCAATGAGGCCGTCATAACGGCCCCCGCCGCAGACTGTCCCCTGGGCGCCAATCCCGGAGGATACAAATTCAAATACGGTGCGGGTGTAATAATCCAGCCCACGGACAATGGAAGGGTTTACTGTAAAAGCAATCCCCATCATTTCCAGATGTTCCTGGACTTCCCGGAAATGGGCCGCACATGCCTCACATAAATAATCTGTAATTTTAGGAGCTTCTGCCGCGATTTTCTGGCATACGGGACTTTTACAGTCTAAAATCCGCATGGGATTCGTTTCCAGGCGGCTCTGGCAGGTTTCGCATAATGCTTCCTGATGGCCCGCAAAATAGGCTTTTAATGCCTGGTGATATTTGGGTCGGCATTCCGGACAGCCGATGGAATTTAACTCCAGCGCCAGATCCCGGATGCCTAAACGGTCAAAAATGGCTTTTGCTAAGGCGATAACCTGAGCATCAGCCACAGGAGCTGCGGCCCCGGCCATTTCTACCCCAAACTGGTGGAATTCCCGAAGCCGCCCTGCCTGGGGCTTTTCGTAGCGGAAACAGTTTACAACATAACTGGCTTTCACCGGCAAAGGCCCTGCCAGTAAGCTGTTTTGCAGCATGGCCCGCATAACCCCTGCTGTGCCCTCCGGCCGCAGGGTAATGGAACGGTTCCCTTTGTCACAAAAGGTATACATTTCTTTTTGTACTACGTCTGTTCCATCCCCTACCGAACGGCAGAATAACTCTGTATGTTCAAAAGTCGGAACCCGGATTTCATGAAATCCAAATTTCCCGGCGGTATCCAGGGCTGTCTTTTCAATATACTGCCATTTGCCGCTTTGCTCCGGTAAAATATCCTGTGTCCCCCGTGGGGCATTGGTGATGATCGCCATAACTCCTCCTGAAATTCTCTCTCTATTTTTTTGTAACGGTATAAACCAAAGTCAGCCCGTTTTTCTGGGACGGCAGCGGGTTTTCTACCATGATCGTCCGGGTAATCCGGTACTGATCCGGCATCCGTTTGGCCGGGAAAGGCAATGTCCCTTCCAGGGTTACGGATGCCCCCGGATGCAAAGGAAGTAAATCTTCCTGTCCGGCAGTGGCTTTTGCATCTCCTACCGGGGTCCAAAGCCCTCCTCCTGGCTGCTCTGTCTGGAAGCTCCGGCCTACCAGCAAGGTCTGGCAGCTATGGTTGGTAAATGTCTGGGTGAAAACAGCCATGCCATTTTCATCTTCCCCCTGGACAGAAATTTTCATTTCTACGGTGGCTGCGCTGGCGGCGTTTTCCAGCTTATCCTGGTAAACCGTGAAGCCTTTCGATACGGTTCCTGCCGCATCTCCGGAACGCAGGGACACTTCTGCCATATATTCCCCGGCTTCCAGTTCCAGGGCTGTATCCAATAGCAGCCCGTTATTTTTTGGGGAGATGTCCGTTTTCTTTTCGGGCTCGTCTGTCCACAAGGTTTCCCCGTCAGACACCCGGTAAATCCGTAAAGCACTGGCTGTTACTGTTTTTTCTGTGGTATTCTCTATCCATGCCGCCAAGGGGATTTCTCCCGCCAAGAAACCTGTCTGTTCTAAAATCAATGGAATCTGGTGCAGCTCCGGATTGTCCGGGGTTTCCTGTGCAGGAGCTGCTTCCTGGAAGCTTTCCCCTGCGGTTAATTCTGTATAAAATTCAATGCCAGCTTCCTGATCCTCCCGGGGACAGGCTACGATTGCCCGGCGGACAATCCGGTAATCCCCCCCGCGGCGGGCCTGGGCTGCGGTGACCGGCAAAAGCCCGCTGTCTGTCACAGACTGCCCCGGCAGCAGGATCGGGCCTCCGGCTGCCATATTCGGCACAGTCCCCGGATAGGCAGCTTCCTGCCAAACGCCGCCTCTGCTCTGAAGGACCTGGTAGGCCCCCTCTAATGTAATGGTCTGGCCGCTGGTATTGGTTATAGTCTGGGTAAAGGGAAGCAGCCCTTCTTCCGAAACGGTTACTTCTGTTGTTATCTGCAAGGTTTCCGGGCTGGCCAAGGTTTTTTCCGGAACGGTGCCGGAAAACGTTTCTCCCGCATGGAAAATACCGGAGGCGGTGATCTGGCCTCCGGAGCCTGTTTGCAGCAGGATGGTCACACGATAAGGAATCCCTTCCGGAGCATCATCTAAAATCTGACGGGGAAGGGGCCCGTTGACAGCCAGCTTTCCTTCTAATGTAAAATTTCCTGTATTCTCCCCCCGTACCTGTTCCCATCGGCCATTGCGCTGCCGTTCCACCGTTACGGTATCAGCGCTGCCGGAATAAATGTCCTGGGATGGCACCTGGAGCTGCATGGAAAACCGGGGGGTTCCACCATCATAAAAAACCGTCAATTCTCCTGGGACTTGGCGGGGAGGGCTTAATTCCGGTGTTTCTTCTCTTTCTTCTTGGGATATCCCTTCCGGGACTGTATTTTCCTCTTTGCTGGAGGATTCAGAAGATGCTTCCAAATTTTCTTCCGGACTTTGGGGTTCCTGGCTGGCTGTCGCTTCGGAAGAAGATCCGGGTTCTTCTGGCTGTGAAATATCTGCTGTGCTTTCTGCTGGAGCAGCCGCTGTTTGAGAAGCTGCGGGCTGTTGTTGCGGCGTACACGCGGCCAAGAGCAAAAGACACAACATCAATGGAATATAATTTTTCATGGGTTCCTCTTTTCCGCCCCCGACTTGGGGCAGGGGTTTCCTGGGGAAAGGCTCATCCTTCTTTACCCCCAGGCGCATAGCCCCGCAGCCTTTGTTCCGGAAGCCGCAATTCCTGAACCAAAAGCCATTTTATGGGGAGATGCAGATTTTTTATTTTTTTATCTATTTTTTGATATGGCGGACAAAAAAGTTCTGTTAGCTTTTGCCGGGGAGGGGGTACTTCTCTAATGGTTGGGATTTACGATGTTCCGCCAGTCCAAATCCCCCCGGTCCAGGGCATGGATTAAAGCTTCTGCTGTTGCAATATTGGTCGCTACTGGAATATTATGGACATCACAAAGCCGGAGCAGCCCAGCTTCGTCCGGTTCCCCCGGGTTGCAGCGGATAGGGTCCCGGAAAAATAACAGCAAATCAATTTCATTACAGGCGATCCGTGCCGCGATTTGCTGATCCCCGCCTTGGGACCCGCTCAAGAACCGGAACACGCGAAGGCCGGCTGCTTCCGACACCATTTTCCCTGTTGTACCGGTTGCACACAGATGGTGGCGGCTGAATACGCCACAGTAGGCTATACAGAACTGGGACATCAGCTCTTTTTTTGAATCGTGCGCGATCAGCGCAATGTTCATTGCTTGTTCCTCCTTTTTTTAATTTCCGTATTCAAGACAAATTTAACGCATATCCGCTTTTTCAAACGCAAAATGAAATCATTATGAAGGGATCGGATAACATTTCTATTATAGCACCTACCAGACCAATAAATCAATATATTTTCCGAGGATTCTTTGTGCGAAATTGTCAAAAATGACAGAAATATCATGGGATAATCTGACGGAATTTCCCAGAAGCATTCCCGAAATCAAACGGAATTCAAAAGGAAGGATACAAATAAGCTGGGCACAGACTGTATCAATGAGCCAGTCCAAGTCCGGAACCGGCCGTGTATACAGGAAATCCGGCGGCAGCATATTAATACATAAGCGGATATCATATATGCCCTGCCGGGCCAACAGATCCGAAGCCATCCGCCCGCCCCGGGCACTTGTCCGGTCTGCTGTGGAAATAATAACGGCCCGCTGGGTAAACTGGGAAAATAAAGACAGCATCTCCTGCTGGCCGGGCACTTCTATCAGGATAAAATGATATGTTTCCTCCCAGGCTCGGAACAAATCCCATAAAATCCGGGGTTCTGGCATTTGTAAAAAGCCCTTGGGCGGCGCGCATAAAAAATCAACCCCTCCTGCTGAAAGCAGGGCATCTTCAACGCTGCACCGGCCTTCTAACAAGTCCCCAAAATCATATAATACATTTTCACAGCCCATCATCACATCCAGGGAACGCTGTCCGGCTTCTAAAAGAAGCGTCCGCTTTCCCTCCCGGGCCAAGGCCATCCCTAACATGGCGCAAACCGTAGATTTCCCTACGCCGCCTTTGCCGCCGGTAATCAGGATGCGTTCAGACACAAGCCTTTCCCCCTTTTTTCTTTTTTAGGTTTAAGGCACCAATACCCCATAGGAAAGCAGGGAATCCGACGTGGCACGGTTGGCGTCAAAATAAGCTTCAAAAATTTCCTTTGCTACCGGCGCTCCTGTATACCCATGCCATCCTTTTTCAATGATGACACAAACGGCTATTTCCGGATTGACTGCCGGAGCATAGGCAATAAATGTGGAATTGGGATACTGGGAGGTTTCCGGCGTGCCTGTTTTTGCACAGACATCCACTTCATAAAGCCCCTTGCCAAAAGTCCCCCTTGCCGTACCGCTGGCCCCTTGGGCCGCCATGTACATGCCTTCCCGGACTGCCGCAAAGGCTGCCGGGGAATCAATTTTCCCTATGACTTCCGGTTCATGCTCATAAACCGTTTCATCAAAGGTATAAGAACGGACTGACTTCAAAAAAGTAATCCGGTTCCGGGTTCCGTCATTGGCCAGGGCCGCGCAATAGGAAGCCAGCGAAATAGGGGAAAGCAGGGTATCCAACTGGCCTATGGCCGCCTGGATGGTATCGCCCTGCTGCCAGGGTTCGTCCCGCAGGGCCATTTTCAGATCCCGGTTGGAAATACGCCCCCGGTAATAAGGCAGTTCCGCCCCAATGTCTGTTCCCAAGCCTAAATCCGTTGCATACTGGTAAATCCGGTCAATTCCTAACCGGCGTCCTACTTCGTAAAAATAGATATTGCAGGAATGGGCCAAAGCCTGCATGGCATTCTGGTTACCGTGGGCAGACAAACAGTAACGCTTCCATCCGGAAAGATCATATACCATCCCGCAGAAAACGGATTCATCCCTGGCAATTACTCCTTCTGTCAGGCCCGCTAACGCAACAACCGGTTTAAAAATAGAACCCGGTGTATATGCCCCGTTTAATGCCCGGTCATTTAACGGCTCATGAGGCGTTTTTAACAGGCTTTCATAATCTTTTAAATAAGTGGACAAGTCATAGGTGGGGTAATTGGCGGCAGCTAACACTTCCCCGGTAGGGACATGGATTGCTACCGCAGCTCCGGCACAGGCTTCATGGCCTTTCCCAATGGGATAGTTTACCAGGTCGTTCTGCATGGAAACAATTTTCTTTTCCAGTGCATCCTGGGCCACCTTCTGAATCCGGGAATCAATGGTCAGCATGACGCTTTTTCCAGGAACCTGCTCCTGTTCATTGATAACCTCCAATACCCGCCCTTTGGAATCCTGGAGGATCTGCCGCCGGCCATCGGTTCCTTTCAAATAACGTTCAAAGGCCCTTTCTGCTCCGGAACGGCCGATAATATCTGTCATCTTATATTCCAGGCCGTTGATGACTGCTGTATATGTGCCCCCTTCCTGGGGGATTTTTTCTTCGGCCGCATCCCAGTCCTCTTTATAAAGGATGCCTGTTGTCCCAATCATGTGGGCGCCTATGGTGCCGCTGACATATTGGCGCTGTGGCGTTTCCACAACGTCAACACCAGGCAGTTCAAAACCCCGTTCTTTAATTTTCGGCACCGTTTCAATTTTGATGTTGGAAGCAAAGGTATACGGCGTTGTCATGTCAAAGCCCTGTCGGTCCATTTCATACCGTACCCCTGCAACTTTACGGAAATCGTTGTCATTCATTTCTTCCAAATCGTATTTTTCACGGAGGGCATAAACACAATCCTCCGCTGTGGCATAGGGTTGGAGAGCCAAAATATTTTTTAAAGCTGCTTCTGCCTGTTCGCTGGTTTGCCGGAACTGGAACGGGGCATGGTCTGTTAAAGGCAAGCGGTCCACCCAGTCTTCGTCTGCCTGCTCCATCACCTGGATCAATCGCAATAGCATCTGGTTGATCTCTTTAGGAACCACATAAGCCCTGTCAATCACCACATCCAGCCCTATGGTATTGGTGACCAGCGGGCGGCCGTTCCGGTCAAAAATTTCCCCTCTTGTGGCCTTAATGATCTGATAAGATGGATAGCTGTCATTCAGTTTTTTTTCTAATTCCGCTCCGTCTACAATCTGGAGCTGCATCAGGCGCAGCAAATAAACCATCAGCACCCCGATCAGGGCC
>Ga0137309_102675_pt1 | contig 10400 bp, 8 predicted proteins | sample NAcewiD2O_June_FD_97179 | JGI IMG/M metagenome (GOLD analysis project Ga0137309, IMG submission 97179) | Mouse cecal microbial communities from Vienna, Austria - N-Acetylneuraminic amended D2O_June | ecosystem: Host-associated > Mammals > Digestive system > Large intestine > Cecum | place...
GAGAATGGGCTGCCCTGGGCTGATAGGCTCTTGATTCACGTCAGCCTCTAAAAATGGTATGAACCGGAAAGGATAAGAACATGAAACTGGGAATCTGCACCAATCTGGAAAATGCCGGTCTTCTGGCAGAACTGGGCTTTGACTACATAGAGACCGGCCTGGCCGCTGTGTCTGCCATGAGCCAGGAAGAATTTGCCCAAGCCCAAAACTCCCTGGAGTGCTCTGGCCTGCGCTGTGAGGCCATGAACGGAATGCTTCCAGGGACCCTTCCTGTGGTGGGGGAGGCAGTGGAGCTAAAGCGGGTGGAGGCCTATTTGGACACGGCGTTTGCCCGGGCCCATGCCTTGGGGGCAGAGGTGATTGTATTCGGCTCCGGGGGAAGCCGCCGGGTGCCGGAGGGCTTCCCCTGGCCCAGGGCCTGGCGGCAGCTTAGGGAATACCTTAGCTTGGCTGACAGCTTGGCCGGGGCCTATGACCTGCAAATTGCCATTGAGCCTTTGCGCAGGGAGGAGTGCAATATCCTCAGCCGGGTCAGCGAGGCGGTGGAACTGGCAGCGGTTCTGGAGCTGCCCCATGTGGGTGTGCTGGGTGACACATACCATATGAGGTCAGAAGGTGAGCCCCTGTCCGCTTTGGCTGACGCGGGGGAGCTGCTCTGCCATGTGCATATTGCCTGCCCAGAAGGACGGCGCTTTCCCCGGGAGAAGGATTCGGAGGATTTACGGGAGGGATATCAGGGGCTGTTTCAAGTTCTGGAAGCGGCGGGCTATAACGGCCGCGTCAGCATAGAGGCAGGCGCCCAGCAGCTGGCAGAGGAGGGCGCGGCCAGCCTGCGCCTGCTCCGGGCGCGGATGGGACAGCTGGCGGAGGGGAAACGGACTTGAAAAGCTGTGCCCTGACCCCCGAAAATTTTTCCGGCGTCCTCCCATAAAACGTGAAATAATTTGCCCAATCCATTCTATACTATACACAGACGCAGTATCCGGCAGGGCTTTCTCATCCCCTGCCGGGTGCTGTAAAAACGCAACTTACAGGAGGTCGGTTCAGATGGGCAAAATCAAGGCCGTGCAGTATGGCTGCGGCAAAATGAGTAAGTATACCCTGCGGTACCTGCATGAACACGGGGTGCAGATTGTGGGAGCCATTGACGTGAACCCGGAAGTCGTGGGGATGGATGTGGGCGACTATGCGGAGCTGGGCATGAAGACCGGCGTAATCATCAGCAGTGACGCGGACGCGGTGCTGGACAGCTGTGATTCGGACATTGCCATTGTCACCTTGTTCAGCCTGGTCAGCGACTGCTATGAGCATTTCGTCAAGTGTCTGAGCCGGGGCATCAATGTGATTACCACCTGTGAGGAGGCCACCTACTGCTGGACCACAGACCCGGCCCGGGCCAATGCCCTGGACATGCTGGCCAAGGAGAACAACTGCACCTTTGTGGGCAGCGGCATGGAGGATACCTTCTGGGTGAATATGGTGGGCCTGGTGGCTGGCAGCTGCAATTCCATTCAGAAAATCGAGGGCGCGGTGAGCTATAATGTGGAGGAGTATGGTTTGGCTTTGGCAAAAGCCCATGGCGTAATGCTGACCCCTGAGGAGTTTGAGAAGCAGATTGCCCACCCCGAGGTGCTGGAGCCCTCCTATGTGTGGAACTCCAATGAGGCCCTGGCCGCCAAAATGGGCTGGACCATCAAGAGCCAGACCCAGAAGTGTGTGCCCTATTTCCATGACTCTGATTTGTATTCTGAGACCATGGGCGCTGTCATCCCCAAAGGGAACTGTATTGGCATGGCGGCAGTGGTCACCACCGAAACATTCCAGGGCCCGGTGATTGAGACCCAGTGTATCGGAAAGGTATACGGCCCGGAAGATGGGGATATGTGCGACTGGAAAATCACCGGAGAGCCGGACACAGAGTTCCATGTGGTAAAGCCTGCCACTGTGGAGCACACCTGTGCTACCATCGTGAACCGGATTCCCAGCGTGCTGCTGGCCCCTGCGGGCCTTATCACCATGGACGAGCTGGAGGAGCTCCGGTTCCCCACCTATCCGCTGGAGTTCTACTGCTGAGGATAAAAGGAAATTAGAAAAGCCGCCCTGTGATTCCTGGGCGGCTTTTTGTTTTAAGAATTCCCCCGCTTTTGGCGCTGGGCGGTAAAGATGTTCTGGATAATTCGCTCCTGGTCCTCTTCTGTCAGCTCCAGGAACTGGCAGCCGTATTCAGGGAACCCGTTCTCTCTTTCCACGATTCGCAGAACCTGGCAATACATCACAGACTCCGGCCTGTCCTCTATCAGCTTAACCTTCAGCAGGAATTTGTCCCCCTCATGATATTGGAACTCTGAGCGGATACAGGCTCCGCCCACGCTGATGTTCAGCATCCGGCAGGGTTTCTCCCCCATCTCCAGGCCGCTGAAGGTGACGGCAGTGGCCGGAAGGTCTGTATTCAGCCGGAAGAAAGCCCTGTCGTTTGCGGCCCGGGACACGGTCAGGCCTTCCACCTTCCAGGTATGCTTGGACACCGGAGAGATGGCAGCCTCCATATAGATAGCTTTTCTGGTATGGTCGTTGTATCCTCGAATATGGACAGGGATGGCCTCCTCCTCTGGGGAGAGCTCAGTCTCGGAATACTGGTACAGCTCCGCCTTATCTCCCCGCAATCCCTGCAGCTTTGCCACAAAAAGCAGTTTCCCTTCCTGGTCTGTTACCTCCACCCGCATACCGGAATATACATCCGGCTGGGCCTCTTTTCCCGTTCCCCCAGCCTCTTGAGAGGCTGGCTTTTTCTCCTTCCTGTCAAACAGCCGATGAAATAAGTTCACTCTATCCCTCTTTCTTAAAGTATACGGCCTGGAGGTTCTGCTACTTTTCCCACAGCTGCCGCAGCTGCTCGTCCGCCCAGACCACCTGGTTCCTGCCATGCCTCTTGGCGTCATATAGCATAGTGTCTGCGATTTTTAAGTAAAAATCGTAGGCGCTGCCCATTTCCGGGACAATCGTTACGCCGCCGATGCTGATTGTGACCCATTTGGCCACAGCAGGGTCATGGGGAATGTGCAGGCTCTCCACTGCCTGGCGAATCTTTTTTAGATAGGCAAAGATTTGCTCCGCAGAGTCGCCCAGCAGAATAGCCACAAACTCCTCGCCGCCATAGCGGGCGAGGAAGTCTGTGCTGCGGTGCAAATGGGCGGCCGCTGTCTGGGCCACAGAGGCAATCACCTTGTCCCCGGCAGGGTGGCCAAAGGTGTCATTATACACCTTGAACCTGTCAATGTCGAACATGCAGATAGAGAAGGGGACGTGCAGGCGAATCGCTTCCTTCCATTTTGTGAACACATACTGCTCATACCCTCTCCGGTTGGCAATGCCTGTCAGCTGGTCCGTCATGGACTGCTGCTCAATCTGACGGCGGTACCGGTACAGCTTGATATGGGTGTTGACCCGGGCCTTGACAATGAGAGGGTTAAAGGGCTTAGTGATATAGTCCACAGCGCCCAGAATCAGCCCGCGCTGCTCGTCGGTTACATCGGAGAGGCTGGTAATCAAAATAACCGGGACGCTCTGGGTGATAATCTCCTCCTGCAGCTTTTTCAGCAGGGTGAAGCCATCCATGCCCGGCATCACCACGTCCAGCAGAATCAGGGAAAACCCCCCGCTGCTTGCCTGGCGCAGACCCCCCTCTGCCGTCTGGGCGATGGTAACGTCATACTCATCCTCCAGGATGACTTTCAGATGGGCTGCTTGTACCACACTGTCGTCAACAATTAGAATTTTTTCCATTTATGACACTCTCCTCATCAGGTATGACTGTACAGGCTCCGCGCCGCGGAAAATTTGTATCCTTCCATACTCTCTGTCCTTGAAAACATAGCTCATTTTTATATAAATCCGGCAAAACTTGATACATTAGGAAAAGTCTTCTGCCCAGCACATGCTTGTCTTACTCCGCGGCTTTTCAGGCCCTCAGGCTTCTTATGGGCTCTTTCTTCTGCGGCGGCAAAAGGGAGAATGGCCCTTGAAAGAGGAGGTCCTGCTGTATTATCATATGCGGTTATGTGCAAAAAGTCCGCTGGTAAGCCGCGTAACGGACAATAAAAATAAATGTTTATTTACCAAAACCGAAAGCAGCATACCCATTTTCTAGCCGAGCCGTCTCCGCTTCGGCCTTTCTGGTTTCAAATATCCGCTGAGCCCCACGGTCAAAAACTGAAACACAGTATTCTCTGTCTCCCGTGTATTGGGCAGCAGGCCCTCTACCACATATTTTGCATACATCAAAGTACAGGTCAGCATGTGAAGCCACAATGTATCTTGGTTGACCTGCCGCAGGCTGGGGAAAGTTTCCATAAATGCGCGGACTATATCCCCCAGGGACTGAAAATAGCTGGCATCCCGGGTTTTGTCATATTGGGGAAATGCCGCGCTGTCCCGGAAACGGTAGTAAAAAACAGTCTCGTCCGGATGGGCAACCCAGAAGCGGAAATAGGGGAGCCATAGCTTTTTTACGGCTTTCATAGGGTCAGACAGCACGACCAGCGGGTTAAACTTCAAATGGTCAAAAATAGCGGCAGCCTGCCTGTCCACATAGGTAAAGCACTCGGCCAGCATCTGCTCCTTGCTGTGGAAGTAGCGGTACAGGGCGCCGGGGGAAACCCCGGCCAGTTCGCTGACATTCTGAATGCGCACACCCTCTAAGCCGTATTGACGCACGGCCTTTATGGCTGCGAAGATGATTCGCGTTTTGGTGTCATCCATGCAGAGCAGTCACTTCCCTTTTGGCCCGGTCTGTGGGTGCGGCGATTCTTCTGAGTACATAGTATACACGATTTGGCAGTCCTTGGCAAGTCCTTTTTCAAAAAGAAGAAAAAAGCTCTGCCGGTGGGAGCTGGTGTCTTCATAAGGCCCTGGGGCAGGACAAATGTGGGCATTCCCGCCCCAGGGAATGCCCACAAACCTATCCCTTTCCCTGTGCCGCTGCCGGGAACCGCACTGTCACAGCAGTGCCCTCCCCTGGCGTGCTGCACAGGTTGAGGTTCCCGCGGTGAATCAGCACAGCGTGCTTTACAATAGAAAGCCCCAGCCCTGTGCCTCCCACAGCCTTGGAGCGGCTCTTGTCCACCCGGTAAAACCGCTCAAATACCCGGTCCTGCTCCTCCTGAGGAATGCCGATGCCTGTGTCCCTTACTGTAAGGAGGGGGCCCTGCTTACTGGCCTCCACCTGAACTTCCACTTTGCCTCCCGGCCGGTTGTATTTGATGGCATTATCGCATAGATTGTAGACAATACTGTGCAGAAGCTGGGGGATGGCTTCCATAGGGACAGGCTCTCCTGTCACCAGGACGCTTACGCCCGCGTCCTGAGCCTGAGCCGCAAGGCTGGCAGCCGCCTGCTCCGCAATCTCATGCAAATCCACTGCGCCCCACTGCATTCCGGACGCGCCCCCGTCCAGACGGGAGAGGCTGATAATGTCCTCTACCAGCCCCACCATACGCCGGGCCTCCCGGTACATTTTTTCCGCGAATGCCGGGGTATCCTCAGGTTTGGCCAGGCCATTCTGCAACAGCTCCGCACAGCCGCAGATAGACTGCAGCGGGGTCTTCAGCTCGTGGGACACATTGGCTGTAAACTCCCGGCGAATCCGCTCTGCCTTTTCCAGTTCTGCCTGCTTTTGCTCCAGCGCGGCCTTCTGTGTTTTGAGCTGACGCTGCTGGCTGTCCAGCCGGTGAAGCAGGGGCATTATCTCTTTATACCCTTTTTGGGTGAGGGGCCTGTCCAAGTCCAGCTGGGCCAGGGGCTGTACAATGCGCCGGGAGAGCCGTATGGCAAAGAAGACAGAGAGTCCCAGCGCGGCAAGGAATACAGCGCAGATGGGCTGGGCCATACCCAGGACCAGGGTAAACGCTGAGTGCTGGCCCATAGAGAGCCGGAGCACACTGCCATCGCTCAGCCGCCGGGCCGTGTACAGAGAGCGCTCCATCAGGGTGTCTGAGTACCGCCTGCTCTCCCCCTGGCCAGTGGCTAAGGCCTCCCGAATCTCCTCCCGCTCCAGATGGTTTTCCATCTGGGCGCTGTCGCCCCGGCTGTCAAAGAGCACCTTCCCCCTGCTGTCTATCCAAGTAATGCGGCAGGCCTGTGGGGGAAGGTCCCGGAAGAAGCTGATGCCCTCCAGCTCCGCGCCCTGGACTGCCAAATCCAGCTGCATGTTCAGCTGGGCCTGCTGTATGTCTGAGAAGTATCCGTACAGCACCCCCAGAATCAGCACCCCGCAGGCGAAAAACACTGCCAGCGCCACCAGGCAGATGGATTGGAAAATACGTTTCGTCATAGCGTGTCCTCCAGGCGGTAACCCATGCCCCGCACAGTGGCAATCAGCCGTCCCCACTGGCCCAATTTGGTGCGCAGGGTGCCGATATGCACGTCCACTGTGCGGGTTTCGCCGGTGTAGCCCAGCCCCCAGACCAGCTCCAGCAGCTGGTCCCGGGTGAAGACCCGGCCCGGGTTCTCCAAAAACAGCAGAAGCAGCTGGTATTCCTTCCGGGTCAGCTCTATCCGCCTGCCCTCTGTCCGGACCAGGCAGGCTCCCTTATCCAGCTCCACGCCGCCTAGCCGGAGTACCTGCTCCGGCGCCCGGCGGGCGCTTCTGCGCAGCACGGCCCGCACCCGGGACACCATCTCCATCATGCCAAAGGGCTTGGCAAGATAGTCGTCCGCCCCCAAATCCAGGCCGATGACCTTGTCATACTCTGTGCCTTTGGCAGTGGCCATGATAACAGGGAGCTCCGCCGTGGCCGGGCGGGAGCGCAGAGCTTTCAGCACAGAGATGCCGTCCTCCCCGGGCAGCATAATGTCCAGAAGGATTAGCTCCGGCACCTGCTCTCCCACAGCTGCCCAAAAGGGCTCGCTGTCCGGAAAGCCCCGGACTTCAAAGCCAGAGGCGGCCAGGGTATAGAGCATCAGCTCCCGGATGCTGTCATCGTCTTCCAGGCAGTAAATCACAGGACATCCTCCTTTTTTTGCGCGTAGTTTTCGAGAGAATACTTCTCTTGATAGGCGGCAATTTTGGCCCAGAACCCTGTGCCGCTGTCCCGGACATCCCGCAGAGAGGCGTGGATGTTCATGTTGTTGTGGGCAATGTCAATGACACAGCCTGCAATGTTGGAGCAGTGGTCAGAGACCCGCTCCAGATTGGTGAGAATGTCTGACCACACAAAGCCTGCGCCAATTGAGCAGGCCCCCTGCTGAAGCCGCAGGGTATGGCGGGTGCGCAGCTCCTCCTTGAGGCTGTCAATAACCTGTTCCAGGGGCTCCACCCGTCCGGCTGCTTCCAAATCGTTGTCCAGAAAGGCCCGGAGGGCGTGGCCGAGAATTTCCTCCACTGCCCCTGAGATGACCCGGTATTCCTCCAAAGCCTGGGAGCTCAGGGCAAGGCCCTTGTCCCGCAGTTCCTCCGCTGATTCCAGCAGGTTTACCCCGTGGTCCGCGATGCGCTCAAAATCCCCGATGACTTTTAACAGCTTGGCGGCCTCCGCGCTGTCCGCCCCGCCGGTCTGCAGAGCGCTCAGGCGCACTAAATAGGTGCCGAGGATGTCCTCATACTGGTCAGTGAGCTCTTCCTTCTGCCGGATGGACGCCGCCACAGCCGGGGTACAGGCCCCCAGAGAGGCCAGGCTCTCCCCCAGGGCGGAGACAGCGGCACTGGCCAGTTCACCCGCCACGGCCTGGCACCGCTCCAACGCGATGGAGGGCGTGGCAAGAAGCCGTTCATCCAGCTCCGGCTGGGGTTCAGCCTCCTGGCTGTCCCGAATCAGATGGCAGACCAGCCGCTCCAGCAGGCCGGTGAGGGGGAGCATCAGCAGGGTGCATAACAGGTTAAAGATGGAATGGCATACCGCAATTCCCAGCAAAGAGGCAGGCCCCTGCAGGAAGGCAGGCGCCAGAGCCCACTGGATGAGAGAGAACACCCCCAGCCACACAGCTGCTCCAATCACGTTAAAGGAGAGGTGTACCAGCGCGGCCCGCTTGGCATTTTTGGTGGCCCCCACCGCGGAGAGTACTGCCGTGACACAGGTGCCGATGTTCTGGCCCATAATGATAGGGATGGCCGCCCCATAGGATACCTGCCCTGTAGCGGCCAGGCTCTGCAAAATGCCCACTGAGGCGGAGCTGGACTGGATGACAGCAGTGAGCAGTGCCCCGGCCAGCATACCCAAAAGAGGGTTCTGGAACAGCAGAAACAGCTCCCGGAAAGCGGGAATTTCCCCCAGCCCGGCCACAGCCCCGGACATGGCCTCCATGCCGGTCATCAGGGTGGCAAAGCCCAGCAGCACCATACCAGTGTCCTTCTTTTTGGCGGACTTGCAGAACATGTAGAAGATAATCCCAATTACCGCCAGCACTGGGGTGAAGGAGGCAGGTTTCAGCAGGCGGACAAACAGGTTGCCTCCCTCAATTCCCGCCAGGCTCAGCACCCAGGCAGTGACAGTAGTACCGATATTCGCCCCCATAATCACATGGATGGCCTGCCGCAGGCTCATCAGCCCAGAGTTGACGAACCCCACCACCATCACTGTGGCGGCAGAGGAGCTCTGTATCACTGCCGTAACCCCCAGCCCGGTGAGCAGGCCGGTAAATTTCCCGGTGGTGAGCCTGCCCAGAATATCCCGCAGCCGCCCGCCTGCCCGGCGCTCTAAGGCCTGGCCCATCAGGTTCATGCCGAACAGGAACAGGCAAAGCCCGCCTGCCATACTTAATGCCTGGAAAATGTCCATTCTGTATTACCCCTTTTCCCGCAATTCAAATACAATGACAATAGGAAGCGCGCTTGGAAACCGGCAAAATATGCCCCAAAAAGCGTGTGCAGACACTTATGTGAACACGGCCTAGGCGGCCTTGCCTTAATATGGTTCCCATACAGGAAAAGGTTAACACAGACAGCTCAAATTTGTTATCGGGGTTTTGTAAAATCCAAGTAAAATCTGCTGGACGGATACGAAAAGGGCCGGGAGTTGGCCCGGCCCTTTCATCTATATGGCAGGCGCACTCTGTCACCTGGCCAAGGGGTATCTCTGCCGGGCCTGGGCCGCACAGCCGCTCCAGTATCTCTGGGCATGGCCAGGAAAATCAAGGGTTTCCCCAGTGTGCTCTCACAGAGGAACTGCCCTTTCTGCCCGCTGCCTGCATTATAGCAAAGGCTTGGGGCTGTGTCAAGCAAAGGGCTTCCGGCTCATAGGATAGCCCTATCCGTCATTCGGGAATCAGCCCCAATCTCACAGAAAAACCGCGCATCCTGAATTGTGGGAGTTTATCCCTCAGTCTTGTCATTCGCCAGCACTGCCGCCTCATATTCCCCCAGCACACCAGAGAAGGCCCTCCCGGAAATCAGCTCAGTCTGTCCCTGGAAATCCGGCAGGGAAATCGTGCCGCCCTTTATATGGAAAATCAGGGTGGCAGATTTGCCGTCCAGCCGCCGCTTCATCACCAGCAGCCCTTTGGAGTCCTCAGCGTGCTGGCACACCAGTTCCCCCCCTGTCAGGACAGGCTCCTGATGCCGGAGCAGGATAAGCCGCTGGTACCAGGCCAGCATATTCTGGTTCTGGCGGGTTTTGTCCCACAGCATTCCCCGGCGGCAGTCAGGGTCAGGGCCTCCGTCCATCCCCACCTCATCTCCATAGTAGAGCATGGGCATTCCAGGCAGGAGGAGCTGGAGAGCTGCTGCCAGACGCTGTTTTTTTGGCTCCTGCCCTGCGGTGTGCAGGAACCTGGCAGTATCGTGGGTGTCAATGAAGTTCCATAGATACCCCTCCAGCTCCCGGTGCAGGTTTCCCCGGAGAAACCCCAAATCGCCCAGAAACGCGGACGGGCTCCGGCTCCCGTTGACAATCAAGTCTTGGAGCCCTTGACAGAAGGGATAGTTCATCACGCTGTCCCATTCGTCGCCCCCAAGGAAATCACCGGCATAGTGCCAAATCTCTCCCACAATAAGGGCTTCTGGCTTCGCTGCCTTGATTTCCCGCCGGAACCGTTTCCAGAAAGCATGGCTGATTTCGTCCGCCACGTCCAGCCGCCAGCCGTCAATATCACACTCTTTTATCCAGTAAGCGGCCACGTCAATAATAAAGTCAGCGGTATCCTTGTTATGCAGATTCAGCTTTGGCATCCCGCCTGCATAGCTGAATGTTTTGTAGCTGGGCTTTTCTCCCTGTTTGGCAGTAAGAGGGAAGTTTTTGACATAGTACCAGTCCAGGTATTTTGACTGCTCTTCCTTTTCCCTCAAGTCACGAAATGCGAAAAAGCCGGTGGAAGTGTGGTTGAACACACCGTCTAAAATCACATACATTCCCTGGCCATGGGCCTTGCGGACAAGTTCTTTCAAATCCTCCTTAGTGCCAAAAGAGGAA
>Ga0137309_102381_pt2 | contig 10378 bp, 8 predicted proteins | sample NAcewiD2O_June_FD_97179 | JGI IMG/M metagenome (GOLD analysis project Ga0137309, IMG submission 97179) | Mouse cecal microbial communities from Vienna, Austria - N-Acetylneuraminic amended D2O_June | ecosystem: Host-associated > Mammals > Digestive system > Large intestine > Cecum | place...
TGACTCGCCTTTCTTCTCCCGGCTGATGGCTGGGGTGGAGGCGGAATGCCGGCGCCAAAGCCTGGAGACTGTCACCTGTCATCTGCAAAGGAATGATTCGGAATACAGCGCCCGGCTCACCGAGCTGCTGGAGGACAGCGGCTCTGCGCTGCTGATTTTGGCCACGGAGATGGACGCTGGTGAGGCGGCAAAGTTCCAAAAGGCTTTGGCTCCAGTGGTCATTCTGGACAGCTGGTATGAGGAGCTGGAATTCAGCGCGGTTCTGATTGACAATACAGACGCAGCCTACCAGGCGGTATCCTATCTGATTGGGCAGGGGCATACCCGCATCGGACATCTGCGGGGAAAAATGCGGATAAAGAATTTTTACTACCGCCGCCAAGGATATCTCCGGGCAATGACAGAGCACGGCCTGCAGCCTGACCCCAGGTATACCCTCTCCCTTTCCACAGGCATGGAGTCAGCCTGCGCGGACATGGCCAATCTGCTGCGCCACGGGGCAGACCTGCCCACTGCCTACTTTGCTGATAATGACATGATTGCCCTGGGGGCCATGCGTGCCCTGGCCCAGGCAGGGGTGCGGGTGCCTCAGCAGGTGTCCATTGTGGGGTTTGACGATTTGCCCTTTTGTGCCATATCCAGTCCGCCGCTGACAACAGTGCGGGTATACAACTATGAGATGGGCCAGGCAGCTGTGCGCAGGCTGATGGAGATTGCGGGGGATGGGAACAGCTACCGCACGAAGACTCAGGTGACCAGTTCGTTTATCTGCCGGGACAGCGTCAGAGATATACGGGGCATCTAGGGCTTAGCGTGGCATTCCCCGCCCTGGCCTGCGGGAGGCAATTCATAGGGAGTATCCGTTCCGAGGCGTTTTTCGTGTCCCCCCGCCCGTAGGGCGGGGGGAACACAGATAATTATCTCTGTGGTTTGGACAATCCCCAATTCATACAGAAAGGTGATGCGAGATGAACAAAACAGGAATCAAGCTGGGCTTTGCGCCCACCCGGCGGAGCATATTCAGTGCGCCGGACGCGGTGAAGTACCGGGGGCTGACCGCTCAGCGCTTAAAAGAGCTGGGTGTGGAGTTCGTGGACATTGACGGCATCAACGAGGAGGGCTTGCTGTACAGCGAGGACGACCGGCTGAAGATTTTGGAAAAGTTCAAGGCGGCTGGAGTGGACGGCCTTTTCCTGCCCCACTGCAACTTTGGCACAGAGTACCTGTGCGCCAGGCTGGCCAAAGACTTGAACGTACCAGTACTGCTGTGGGGGCCTTTGGACGAGCGCCCAGAGCCGGACGGGCGGCGGCTGCGGGACACCCAGTGCGGCCTGTTCGCCACAGGCAAGGTGCTGAGAAGATTCCGCGTGCCATTTACATACCTGACCAACTGCCGGCTGGACGACCCGGTGTTTGAGCGTGGAATCCGGGACTTCCTGGCAGTGTGCAATGTGGTGAAAACCTTTCGGAGTATCAAGATTCTGCAAATCGGCCCCCGGCCCTTTGACTTCTGGTCCACCATGTGCAATGAGGGGGAACTGCTGGAAAAGTTCAACATCCAGCTGGCTCCCATCCCTCTGCCAGAGCTCACCGGGGAGGTCAAAAAAGCCATTGCCGAGGGTGAGGAGGTCAGCCGGACCACCGCCTACTGCCGGGAGCATATGGATATCAATGTGACAGACGAGCAGCTGCAGAACGTGGCTGGCCTGGCCGTGGCCATGGAGCGGCTGGTGAAGAAATATCACTGCAGTGCGGCTGCCATCCAGTGCTGGAACGCTTTGCAGGGTGAGCTAGGCATTATGCCCTGCGCGGCCAATGCTCTGCTCAACGATAAGGGCATCCCGGTGGTGTGCGAGACAGACATCCATGGGGCGGTGACCGCCCTGCTGGCTGAGGCCGCTGCCAATGACGGTACCCGGGGCTTTTTCGCGGACTGGACCATCCGCCACCCAGACATAGAGAATGGGGAGCTTCTGCAGCACTGCGGTCCCTGGCCCCTCAGCGTGGCAGGGTGCAGGCCCAGCATTACCTACCCTCTGGCCTTTGACTTCCCGGGGGCTATCACTGCGGAGGCCAAGCACGGTGATTTGACCCTCTGCCGGTTTGACGGAGACAACGGAGAGTACAGCCTGCTGCTGGGCAACGCCAAGGGAGTGGACGGCCCCAAGGGCATGGGAACCTATCTCTGGGTGGAGGTAGAGAATATCAAGCGCCTGGAGGCCAAAATCGTGGAAGGCCCGTATATCCACCACTGTGTGGGTATCCATAAGGATGTGGTGCCTGTGCTGTACGAGGCCTGCAAATATATGGGCATTACGCCAGAGCTGTATGATGAAAACGAGGCGGAAATCAAAGCCTATCTGCGGGGGGAATAACCCCAGCATTTCTCACCCGGCGGGGCGCGAAGAAAAAGGGCGCAGGATTCTTTCAGCTGCCGGAGGCCGGCATTACTCAAAAAAGAAAGCAGGGATATTTTGAACATATACGATTTAGAGCTCCTCAGCTGGGATTTGCGCCAGCAGATTCTGGACATCATTATGGCCGGAGGCGGCGGGCATATCGGTGGAGACATGAGCCTGCTGAACGCCCTGCTGGTGCTCTACGAAAACCATCTGAACATCACGCCTGCGACTGTCAGCGAGCCAGAGCGGGACCGGTTTATTCTCAGCAAGGGGCACGCGATGGAGGCATATTATGCTGTGCTCTGCCACCGGGGATTCCTGGATTTGGCGGACGTGACAGCGGGATTCTCCAAGTTCGGCTCCTCTTACATCGGTCACCCCAACAACAAACTGCCCGGCATTGAGATGAACTCCGGCTCACTGGGCCACGGCCTGCCGGTGTGTGTGGGCATGGCTTTGGCCGCCAAGCGCGGCGGACAGGCATACCGGGTCTACACCATCATGGGGGACGGCGAGCTGGCTGAGGGCTCTGTCTGGGAAGGGGCCATGGCTGCCGGGCACTTCCGCTTAGACAATCTCTGCGCAGTGGTGGACAGGAATAAACTGCAAATTTCCGGCTCCACTGAGGATGTAATGGCCCATGAGCCCTTGGCGGAGCGCTTCGCAGCCTTTGGCTGGGATGTAATAGAAATCAATGGTGACAAAATAGCAGAGGTGGACCAGGCTTACTGCCAGGCAAAGGAAGCCAAAGGAAAACCCAGCGTTATTATTTCCAATACCACCAAGGGGTACGGCTCTCCGCTGATGGAGAACCAGGCAGGCTGGCACCATCATCTGCCCAATCAAGAGGAATACGAGCAGCTCAAGCGGGACTTTGCCGCAGGAAAGGGGCGTGTGCAGCATGAATAAGATTCCCAACCGCCAGGCCATCTGTGAGACCCTCATGGCCCATGCGGAAGCTGACAAGGATATTTTCGTCCTGTGCAGCGACAGCCGGGGCAGTGCGTCCCTGGCATCTTTTGCTGAGAAGTTTCCTGAGCAGTTTGTGGAGGTTGGCATTGCTGAGCAGAACCTGGTGAGCATTGCGGCAGGTCTGGCTGCCTGCGGGAAGAAGGCCTTTGCCGCATCCCCTGCCTGCTTCCTCAGCACCCGGAGCTATGAACAGGCCAAGGTGGACTGCGCCTACTCCAATACCAATGTGAAGCTCATTGGCATTTCCGGCGGCATCAGCTATGGGGCCTTGGGAATGAGCCATCACTCAGCTCAGGATATTGCGGCCATGAGCGCTCTGCCCAATATGCGGGTATATCTTCCCAGTGACAGGCACCAAACCAAATACCTAATCCAGGCCCTCTTAGAAGACGAAAAGCCTGCCTACATCCGAGTAGGGCGCAATCCGGTGGAGGATATCTACACTGACAAGGACTGCCCCTTTACCCTGAATCGGGCTACCTGGCTGCGTGGGCGGGGAGAGCGGGTCAAGGCCGCCCTTATCGCCTGTGGTGAGATGGTGCGCCCTGCCCTGGAGGCCGCGCGGCTTTTGGAGGAGGCCGGTATAGCTGCCAGCGTGCTGGATATGTACTGTGTGAAGCCTTTGGATAAAGAAGCCGTCATTGAGGCAGCGCAGATGGCAGATATTGTGCTCACAGTGGAAGAACACTCTCCATATGGCGGGTTGGGGAGTATGGTCGCTCAGGTGCTGGGGGAATGCTGCCCCAAGCGTGTAAAGTGTCTCTCCTTGCCGGATGCGCCTGTCATTACTGGTACTTCGCCGGAAGTGTTTGCCCACTATGGGCTCACTGGAAAGGGTATCGCGGCCGCAGCGGAGGGACTGGTGAAGTGAAGCATATTCTCAGTATTGACCAGAGTACCTCTGGCACCAAGGCGCTGCTCTTGGACGAAACAGGGGCATTGGCGGGCCGAGCGGATTTGCCCCACCGGCAGATAATTAACCAGCAGGGCTGGGTCAGCCATGACCCCATGGAGATTTATCAGAACACCATTATGGCGACAAGGAATTTACTTAACAGCACAGGGGCTGATTCGACATCTATTGTGGCCATGAGCATCAGCAACCAGCGAGAGACTGCCCTTATTTGGGACAGGGATACTGGCGAACCTGTGGCAGGCGCGGTGGTCTGGCAGTGCGGCAGGGCCCAGCCCATCTGCGAGCGGCTGGAAAGCCACGCTGAAACTATCCGCCAAAAGACAGGCCTGCGGCTGTCCCCCTACTTCCCGGCAGCCAAGTGGGCCTGGATTTTGGAGAATACGCCAGACATTTCAGGGCGCAGCCTATGCGCAGGAACCATCGACAGCTGGCTGGTCTGCAAACTTACCGGTCAGCACAAGACTGACTACTCCAACGCCAGCCGGAGCCAGCTGTTCAACATCAACACCTTGACATGGGATGAATCGCTGTGTCATCTGTTCGGCGTAGACCCTCATATGCTGCCCGAGGTCTGCATGAGCGACAGTTGCTTTGGCGAGACCAACATGGATGGTGTGCTTCCCCATAAAATACCGATATATGGTGTGCTTGGCGATTCTCATGGCGCCCTGTTCGGCCAGGGCTGCGTGGAGCCAGGCATGGGAAAAGCCACTTATGGCACCGGCTCCTCGGTAATGGTGAACGTGGGGCAGCGGCCTGTTTTCAGCGGCAATGGAGTGGTCACCTCCCTGGCCTGGGGCATGGGCGGCAAAGTGGAGTATGTACTTGAGGGCAACATCAACTATACTGGCTCTGTTATCAAATGGGTGGTGGACAGCCTGGGACTGCTGAGCTCCTCCAAAGAAGCCGGCACTGTGGCCGCTGGGGCCAATCCTGAGGATGACACCTATCTGGTCCCGGCCTTTACCGGGCTGGGCGCGCCTCACTGGAAGTCAGACGCCAAAGCCATTCTCTGCGGCATGAGCCGGAGCACTGGCCGGGCGGAAATTGTCAAGGCTGCAGAGGAATCCATTGGCTATCAGATTGCGGACGTAATAGACGCCATGAGGTGTGAAGACGTCAGCTTGACAGGGCTACGGGCAGATGGAGGCCCTACCCGTGACAGCTATCTGATGCAGTTTCAGGCGGATATTCTGGGCTTGTCTGTGGCTGTGCCAGAGCGGGAGGAGCTTTCTGGCATTGGAGCGGGATACTGCGCGGGCATTGCCTGTGGGCTGTACCCATCAGACATTAACACCCGGGCAGAGCGCGTTGTGTATTCGCCCAAGAAGGATAAGGCCTGGCGTGAGAAGCGCCTGGATGGTTGGAAAAACGCAGTTAATATGCTGCTTTAAGGAGGAAAATCATGCAAACCGCAGAAAAATGGGGCATGTTTGAAATCAGCGCCCCAGGCAAAACAGACGGCAACCCCTTTACGGACTACACCTGCACAGCTATTTTCAAGGGTGAGAATGAGATTGTGACAGTGGATGGCTTTTATGACGGTGATGGGATCTACAAGGCCCGGTTCATGCCCAGCTTTGAGGGAGAGTACACCTATGAGATGAATGGCAGTTTTGGGGAGACTGTTACTGGTGAGTTCACTGTCACCCCGCCGCAGGAGGGCAATCACGGCCCTATGCGTGTGGCCAACCAATTCCATTTTGCCTATGAGGATACCACGCCCTACTACTCCGTGGGCACCACCTGCTATGCCTGGGCCCACCAGCCAGAGGAAATCCACCGGCAGACTCTCGAAGAGCTGGACAAGGGTTATTTCAACAAAATGCGCTTCTGCGTGTTCCCTAAGCACTATATCCACAACTTCCGGGACCCAGAGACTTTCCCCTATGAGGGCACGCCAGTGGACAATTCCGGCCTGTGTGAGGAGAATTTTTCCTATCACGTCAGCTTTGAGGGCAATGCCTGGGACTTCACCCGGTTTAACCCGGAGCACTTCCGGCGGATGGAGCGCTGCATTGTGGAGCTGATGGAGCGGGGGATTGAGGCGGACATTATTGTTATGCACCCCTATGACCGCTGGGGCTTTTCTGCCATGACCCCAGAGCAGGACGATTTGTACTGGAAATATGTGGTGGCCCGGTTTGCCGCCTACCGTAATGTATGGTGGAGCCTGGCCAATGAGTATGATTTGCTTTTTGACAAGAAGCTGGAGGACTGGGAGCGGTATGCCAAAATTCTCTGTGAGAAGGACCCTTACAAGCATCTGCGGGGTATTCACAACTGTATGGCCTTCTATGACCACAGCCGCCCCTGGGTCACCCACTGCAGCCTGCAAAGGCAGGACCTTTACAGGCATGTGGAGTATACTGACGAGTACCGCACCCGGTGGGCCAAGCCTATTGTGTGGGATGAAATCAGCTATGAGGGCAACGTGGACATGGGCTGGGGGAACATCTCTGGCCAGGAGCTGACCCGGCGTTTTTGGGAGGCCAGCATCCGGGGCGGCTATGCGGGCCATGGGGAGACCTTTGTGGACGAGGAGAACGACATTCTCTGGTGGAGCCACGGCGGGCCCCTCCATGGGGAGAGCCCTGAGCGAATCCGCTTCCTTCACAAAATCCTGTGTGAGACCCCGGGCTATGGCCTGAAGCGGGGCCAGGGCAGTTTTGACGAAATCGTGGGCGTGCCTGATGGGGTGGACTTCATGGGCCCTGACGGCACCCCTGGCTACGAAATTCATTACTATGGCTTTGGCCGGCCCAGCTTCCGAGACTTCCATAAGTCTCCGGAGGACAAGTGGAAAGTAGAGATTATTGACACCTGGGAAATGACAATTACGGATGGAGGCATCCATAGCGGCAAGTTCCGTGTCCAGCTCCCTGGCAAGGAGTATATGGCAGTAAGACTGACAAGGCAGAGCTAAGCATCAGTGAACACAAAAACAAGGCATGGCCCGGATACGGACCATGCCTTGTCTCTGTAATACAGCCATATCCAATGTACGCCCATCTTAGAGTCTGTCGCCGCGCTACCTGACAGCAAATTTGTAATAAAGGAAACCTGCAAATTCTACAGCTACAGCTTATCCTCGGCCGGGAGTTTTTTGTCCTCTGTCCTGCTGCTGAGAAAAAATGCCGCCCAGCGCCCCAGCGTCCCAACAGGCAGGGCCAGCCATAGAAGCGTATCCCGGCTGAGCCCGCCGCCCAAATACACCGCTGCCATGCAAATCAGCACAGCCTCTGCTGCACACCAAATCCAGGCTTCCAGAGCAGTCTTGGGCCGGGGGAGCAGGGGGGTGAGCACTGCTCCCAGCAGCCCCCAAAATCCCGCGCCCATCACTGGCAGCAGCACCGCCAGCTCTGGGGCGGTCTGTCCTCGGGAGAGGGAGCTCCGGAGCTCTGCCTGCTTTTCTTCCAAGAGCTGGCCCCAAAAGTCGAAGTCAGACCACTTGTTGGGTATCATATCCTCCGGCAGCTGGAAGTGGAAATCTGTCAGCCAGAGCAACAGGAACCAGAGTGCCCCAGCCAGAGCCAGTCCCACCCAGAATCGAATCCGCCCAGTTGGATATGATAGTGCGGCTCTCGCGCTCTGCCCAATGGCGCATAGAAGCAGGACTGCTGCTGGCAGCATGGACAGTCCTTTGCCCAGCCTGGCTGGCAGGGCCGGTTCCTTGAACTCTCCAAGCAGCCCATGGCGCTGGGCGAAGCTCTCCGCGGCCCATTTGGGTGAATCCCCTTCTGGCACTTGGAGGCTCAGGTGGGTGAGGCTTTTGTCCAGCGAGCTGGCCGGTATGAGAACCACAGGCTGACTGCTCTCCACTATCCCGCGCAGGGTGTAGTCTTTTCCGCCAACGCTCACTGTGCTGCCCACTGGCCGGGAGCTTCCAAAGAGTGACATGGCGGTGGAGCAATCTATCAGACAGCTGGCTGTCTCCTGAACAGGCAGGGAGAGCGGGGAGGGGAAGACCAGCTGGGAATTGCCCCAGAGCGTTACTACATCACAGGCAGCAGAGCGCCCCAGCGCTGGATTCAAGGCCATTATCCCACTCTGCTGTCCCCAGAGGGCAAAGGGCACAGGATGTTCTTCCATCTGTTCTTCTTCCTGTATCCGGGCTCCGTCCAGCCCGGACAGGGGGGAGTAGAGATGCAGAACCCGCAGTCTGTCCAAATCCATCTCATCCAATTCCAGCGCCGGAAGCCTGGCCAGGGCCAGGCACAGCACGAAGAAACAACAGGCCCCGCCCCGCAGCCAGAGCGTCCATCTCCCGGATTTCATGAGGCCTCCAGGCGGATTCTGTCGCCCACGCTCACCGGTTTGCTGGAATAGTCTATAAAGCCTTGGCCCCGTTCCAGGGCCCCAGGCTCAATGGCCGCATAGGTCTCGTTTTTTTCCAGGACCACCACGTCTTTCCGGGCTGCGGTGAGCTCTGTGCCCAGGAATCCGGCCTTCTCCTGAACAACCAGCAGGAAGAACTTCCCGCCCTCCTCGTGAAGGGCGCTCAAGGGCACCAAGCAGGGGTAGTTTCCGGACTTTCGCCGTACGTCCAGTTCTGCCGCTGTGCCGGCGGTCAGTGAGCCCCCTGGCAGCCGGAGGCTCACGTCCACCAGCCCATCAGCAGCGCTTGGAGCCACAGACTCTATTCTCAGCCCCTCTATGTTCTTCTGCCTGCCGCCGGGTTTTATAACGGCTTCATCCCCAGGGGCCAGGTATTTCTCCTGCTCCGCAGAGACTTGAGCTGTGAACACACAGCCGTTCTCTTGGCCGGAGAGGAGTATGGCCGTGCCGTCAGGGGTGGGCGAGCCCACGGTAAGGCGTATCTCTGTTACTGTCCCGTCAAACGGGGCCCGGACCAGCCCACCAGCCTCCAGCAGTTCTTCCAGCTCCCTCACCTGCTGAGCCTGGCGCTCCCGTTCCAATTGGGCTTTTTTGCCTGAGCTGTCCTGAGCCCTGGGCCGTTCCGCATCCTCTGCCTGGCGGGCGGCAGTCCGCAGAATGCTCTCTTGGCTCACCGCTGTTTGCTCATAGGCCTCTTGGGCCAGCGTCACGGCATCCTGCAGCTGTTTATACTGGGCCGCGGCATTGCGATAGGCCTCCAACTCCCGCTCAGCCTGCTCTTTGGCGGATTGGGCGGCAGTCACTTTCTCCCGGGCAGCCTCTAAAGGGCTGGGTGTGACTTCTGTCTCAGGCTGGCTCTCCAGCCCGCTGTCCGGCTGGGAGGGCGGCGTAACCTCTAGGCTCTCCATGGCTTCCAGGCGTTCCAGCTCTGCCTGAGCGGCCTGCAGCTCGGAATCCAGCTGTGCGCATTTCGCTTCTAATTCTGCCAAGTCTCCGGCAGGGGGCGGAAATGCGCTCAGCGTAGCTTTGGCCTGCTCCAGGGCCCTTCCAGCCCGGGATAGCTCCTGCTCCGCGTTCTTCTGGGCAGCCGCATAATCCTCACCGGCCCGGGCAATGGACAGGGCCCGCTCTTGGGATTCTATGGCCTCCCGGCTGGCCTGGTCAGAGATGTCCATGTCCTGGCGCTCTAAGGCTTCCCTGGCAGAGGACAGCTTGTCCGACAGGTCTCCGGTGTCCAGAGTGAACAAGGGCTCACCCGCCTCTACCCAGGAGCCGGTGCTGGCTGAGATTCCAGCTACCCGGACGCCTGGCTGGGTGAGGATAGCCTGGGCGGAGAGGGCCTCTGCCTTGCCGAAGCCTGTGATAGTTCGGTCTATGGTCCCATCTGTGGCTTTGGTGAGCCGCACCCGGGGAATAGTCAGTTCATCCGCCGCCCGGGAGAGCAGAGTAAACAGCACCATAAGCGCCAAGAAGCCCGCCAGATACCTGGCGGCTCCCAGGGCGGGATGGGAGCGCCCCGGGGCGGGTGTGGGCGAAGAGGGCATCAGATGTTTGGCCATTATGGACATCCTTTCTATAAAGAATATCTTTAGTTTAGTTAATGCGGTTGCTATAAGCCAGACCAGGGCAAAGAAGGCTCTCTGAGCTCATTCCTTCACCGCGGCGGCTACGATACCCTGCTCCAGCTGCTCCCGGCCCATCAGAAACACCAGGAAAGCGGGTATCAGTGTGACAACCGCTCCGGCGAAGG
>Ga0137309_102679_pt1 | contig 10367 bp, 9 predicted proteins | sample NAcewiD2O_June_FD_97179 | JGI IMG/M metagenome (GOLD analysis project Ga0137309, IMG submission 97179) | Mouse cecal microbial communities from Vienna, Austria - N-Acetylneuraminic amended D2O_June | ecosystem: Host-associated > Mammals > Digestive system > Large intestine > Cecum | place...
GTTAATCCCATAGATACGGCTTAACTCAACCTGCGATTTACCCTCATAGAAATGCTGTTGTATGAGCTTCCGTTCTTCTTCCGACAGCAGTGTGAGGGAAGATTTCAGCTTGTCCAACATCATTCTGCGGACAACGGTTTCCGCAACATTTACCGCTTCATCAGCAATAAACTCAAAGCTGTTGCCGCTGTCATCAGCACTTTCAATCGCTTCTAAAGACAGCAGGCTGTTATCTGCATCGAGCTTTTGCAGATAACGCCACCGTTCTTTGTCTCGATAGAACTCGATGTAGTGTGTCTGCTCCGTCTCAATCAGACAGCCCTGCACGGGGATAAAGAGCTTGTCCTTATAAGCTCCGTCCGTTTCCCTGCGGCGGCAGAAGTCCTCATAAGACAATTCCGTGTAGCCGCCATTTTCCCTGATATAGACCTTTCTTGGTGCATACTTCACCGTAAGTACCTCCAATCTGAATTGAGCAGGCTTCTGCCTGCGACGCTTCTTGACCGTCAGGTCAAGAAGATTGCTGTTTAACAGATGTCAAACTAATCCAGATTGAGAGGCGGGGAACGGCATCCCACGGCAGAAACAGCCTTGCGGCGTGTTTCTGCAAAAAACGACATAAGAAAAACCGCAAAGGCTGTCACACCTTTACGGTTTAAGGAGAGTTTATTTCTATTATGTAGAGATTTGACTTCTACTTGCAGGTTAGAAAGTCCCCATGTGTTGACGAGGATTTTTTTAACAGGTTATCCGTCCATCCTCGGTATGGTATATGTAGATGCAGGTAAAAGCTGCTCGCAAACAATAAAAATCCCTCCAAACGAAAACAGGTCTGGGGGGAAGTTCTTTTCATTAGGGCATGAAGATACAGCCCACCAAAACACCGTTTTTTTTATTTGGTGGGCTTGCCGCTATGTAATAAGAGAGCCGATGAACAATGATTGCTCCACTGTTCATCGGCTCTGCGTCTATGCGTCTGGCTCTTTGATGACGGTCATTTGTAAATCTTTTATCTCAATCAAAACTTCTTGTTTACACTTCGGACAGTATAGGGGATAATTCTTCAAAACAGTATCCCCTCTTATTTTGTTTCGGGTTTTACTGCCGCAGATAGGGCATCGTATCCATTCAATCTTCATATTTGCTGCAATTCACCTTTTTTCAAACGAAAGATTACATCTGCTTGTTTTGCCAGGTCATTGGAGTGGGTTACGATGATGACGCATTTTCCCATTTGATGGGCGCATTCTTTCAAAATATTTGTGATGTCAACTGCGGTATCCTCGTCCAGATTTCCAGTCGGCTCGTCCGCAAGGATAACGCTTGCATCAGAAGCCAATGCACGGGCGATTGCCACTCGCTGCTGCTGACCGCCAGAGAGCTTCAGCACGTTCCGTCTGCTTTCTTCCTCAGTTAGTCCCATACGCTCTAAAACGGGCATCGGCGGCACCTTTGAGGTAAGAGCCACATTTTCTCTCGGTGTCAGATAGTCTATCAGATTGTAGCTCTGGAAGATAAATGCAACGTGATTCTTGCGGTGTGCCGCAAGTCCAGTCTTTTCAATATCCTCACCGTTGTATAAAATCTGTCCGCTCTGAGGGCTGTCCAGACCTCCAAGCAGGGAGAGCAGGGTAGTCTTTCCGCAGCCCGATGAGCCGAGGATTGCATACATTTTGCCTGCCTCTAATTCTGCATTTACATTTTTTAATACGTTTCGCTTATCGTCATAGGAATAGCGGATATTACGAATTTCCATAATGCTCATTGAAAATACCTCCTTAACTCATCTGTGATAAAATTTTTTTAGGCTTCATCTGTATGACTGAAATGGACGCCGCTGAAACGGAAAACGCTATCAGTAACGTACCGAAAATATAGATATATAGTAAATAGTCGGGACTGACAGTTACTTGAACAGATTCCAGGGTTTCCACATTAGAAGTGTCGTATGGAATATACTGTCCTGTTATATCAAGGTACTCGGTGCCATCGTCTGGCAGTTCTATTTCGGGCAGGGGCTGTGATTCAGACACTTGATGGAAAATCAAATCACTCACTCCTTGTGAAATGAGGTTGCTTGTAAAAAAGGATAATCCAAAAGCAACTATCGCTATCATCAGCACTTCTACCGTATACTGCAAAAGAATCCTGCTTTTTGAAATTCCGACAGAGAGCAGGATGCCAGTTTCATGCCGACGCTGCTTTATCCACATGGAAAGAATCAGTACCAAAATACCCACACTCACCGCGACGCATCCGACAATCAGCCAAACAATCAGATTCTGCATAGCTGTCAATGGCGAAGCAACTGCTTCGTATGCGGAGTTATCCATTGTGAGGGTAAAGGAATCCCAGTCTAAATCAAGGGCTTTTATCTGGCTTGCGATTTTTTCCATTTCTCTGGGGTCATCCACATAAAAATCAACGCCGTTATCATACTGTATCACATCCCTCTGCATAATTTCCTGCATTGCCTTATGGTCAATAATCAGACGGTTACGCTTGTCCGTTGATGTAGTGTGGTATGGATTGGTATCTCCCTTATACTCGTAAATGCCAACAACTTTCAGTTTCACATCAGGATAATCACCGTTGTCAAAACAGCACTGTACGGTAATGGTATCACCAAGCTTTAAATTGTTTTTTTCCGCAATTGCCGAACTAATCAAAACAACATGGTCATCATCTTTCTTAATATGCCGTCCTTCTACCAACTGGAACGCTTTTCGGGTAAAGAAATTAAAATACTCTGAATTTGTGACAGATGGAAGCCTGCTGTCATCGATTTCTGCACCAAAACTAATCCCAGATATGAAATCAAAGTCTTTTGCATAAACATCCCCGTCACCTATGCCGTTATATGCTTTCACCCCGTCTATTGACATAATCTTTTGAATATCCCTGTCAGTAATGGGAGTTCCAACATATTCAACCAACATTCCACCTGCCGCCTGCTGATACCGCCAGTTTTTGTTATTGCTCTTATCTAATTCAAGGCGAATGCTCCCGCCTACGGACTGGCGCAGACTTAGGGCAGAATCGTCTGCCGCTTTGTATATGGATAATCCAGTCAGAATAAAGGTGGATATTGTAACCAACACCAAAAACAGGATAAGGGTTTTTGTCTTTTTCCGCATCGTATATAAAAATGCTCTCTTTAATGTACTCATGGCTTTTATCCTCCTGTCAGCTCATTTTTGATAAAATATCTTTTGGTTTCATTCGGGCAACTGGCAAAGCAGCCGTAACCACTGCAAACACGATAATAAGTGTCTCTAAAAGGAATTGCAAAGCTGTCGTTTTTAGGGAAATTGGCATTACAATTACAGTTCCCATATTTTTTAGGGCAGCTTCTACTTGTCCCACGATGAACCGTCCCAACATGGGTGATACAAGAAACACCAAAACAGTAATCATAAAGATTTCACAAATAAGCTGTAGCATAATCTGGGGAGCGGATTCGCCAACGGAAAGGAATATCCCTGCTTCGTGTATCCGATTCTTTATTCTCATTGCAAGCACAAGGGCTACTACGATAAAGCCAACTCCTGCAATTACAGTAATCAGTATTTCCGTAAGCCGTTCCATTGTCTGAATCTGATATGCAACTGCCTTATATTCGGATTCGTTTATGCGGATAAAGTAATCCTCCCATTGGATAGACGCTATCTGCTGTACCTGCTCCACAATGTGATTCAGTTCCTTTGGGTCAGTCACATAGAAAGTTACATTCCCAGAATATCCGAATGGTTTTTGCCCAGACAGTTTCCAGTAAACATCATGGGTTGTGAAAATGGTGTCGTTATCATATTCCATCTTATCGTCACTGGAATACAGCCCCACAATCAAGACCTTAGTTTGCTCCCCGCTGTCACCAGAAGCAGATTCCAAAACAAGCTCACTGCCAACTTGTAAATGATTCTCTGCCGCCAGTTTATCGCTGATAAGTGCTGCGTCCCTGTCATCTTCTGTAATATGCCTGCCCTCCGCTAATTCCAGTATTCCGTTCATAAAATCCGTCTGGTAGGCAGTTTCCGTATTAGCGGAAAGACTGCCGCTTGACATTGCAGAAAGATAGTAGATTCCCTCGGCAGTGACAGAAGTGTGCTGTTCGGCATTGTAAGTCTTTATGCCCTCTACAGTTATCATCTGTTCCACTGTATTAAGGGAAATAGGGATTTTTTCAGCGGTATATCCTGCTTCGTTGTCACGAAAGTCCAGATTGTTGATGTTCCCGCTCATGGTAAAGGACGCACCTATTGTTGCCCGCAGGTTCTCCGCTGCTTTTGCCGTTCCGTCTCGGATGGAAATTCCCACCATGACCGACACGGTTATTAAAAGCAACAGCAGAAAAAGCGTCAAACTCTTTCCCTTTTTTCTAATGACATAAAGTAATGCTCGTTTGTAGACGTTCAAAATAATTCCTCCTTTCGCTTGATACCCATAGATTCTATCCCTCTCATGTGATTGGGGTATCATTCTAATATGAATGGCGTATGAAATTGCAGAAAAAAAGCTGCCTGCTTTCTGCGCAGGCAACTTTCAAGCTATCTAAAATTCTATTGTGAAACGCATTCCGCTGTTATCCTCTATGGCTGCAAACGTGTAAGGAATCTGCAAGGTTTTTAGGATTGTGTCAACAATATATAAGCCCAATCCGTTACCGCCCGTATCTGGGCTGCGTCCGTACTCTGGACGGTAGAACGGTTCAAAGATGTGGGTTAGGTATTTCTGGGGAATCGGGACACATTCGTTTTCCAGAATCAGTTTTTGATTTGCTATATAAATTCTTATGCTGCCTCCCTTGGGGGTATAGGACACGGCGTTCGCCAATAGGTTAGAGATTACTTTTTTTATCATGGGGAGAGGATAACATATCGAAAGCTTTTCGTAAGTATCTGTCTCTATGCAAATCCCTTTCGACTTGGCAATAATCGCATAGGGCGGAAGCACCTGCGGAATCAGTTCGGATAAGTCAATTTCTTCATCCTCTCCGTTCTGTAGCTTTTCAAACTTTGACACGTCAAGAATTTCCCGAATCATTGCCGATAGTTGTTCCATCAGAATTTTGCACTTTGGCAAGTACACGCTATGGTCTTTGTATTTCCCCACATTCAAAATCATATTTTCCAACATGACGTTTACGGCAGTAACGGGGGTTTTTAATTCATGGGAAGCAAAACGAAGCAGGTTTGTTTTTTGTACTTCCATTTCTCCTACCTTGTGGATTTCCTGCTCCAAGTCATGAATTGTCTTTAGCAGATTATCATATAGGCTGTTTACATTATCTGCTAATATTTCAATTTCATCATGGGTATGGATTTCACAATGGATATCCGATGTCAATTCCTGCATCTGCTTTGTTGCACTTGAAATCTGTTTGATTGGTTTCGTGAGCATATGGGAATATGCCAAGGCGGATAGTATGGAAATAAGCGTACATAAAAAGGCAGTAATGGGTAAAATAACAATGACTGTACTGACCGCATCTTCAATCTGCTGTCTTGATACAGTGGCTTTTATATATCCGTTTTTATTTGGCAATATTTTTTCCACATAAAAGAAATCTGTACCGCCTTTGGGATTTTGGGACAGTGATATTTTTATTTTTCCATCTGTTTCTTCCGCAATGATGTTCACCACTTCCGTAGTGTTAGAAAAATTCAAAAGCTCTGATTCACCTGCATTCAGTAAATTCATTTCATAGGTATAGCCGTCATAGCATACTGAAACATCAGCCCACCATTTCCCTGCAAATTCTGTCACTAATGGAAGTCTTTCTGCATCTGGAGTATTCGCCATTTTTTCACACAAGCTGGCTACATCGTTTTCCAATTCGTTCCGCTGACGGAAATTATATACCACTGGAAGCAGACTATAAATGAGCAGATGGGAGACTGCCACAATTACAATCATCAGACTAAATGTATATAAAAAGGTTTTCGGAAAAAGTTTCAGCTTTCTCATACACCCACCTCCAATTTGTATCCAATCCCTTTCACCGTGACAATGCAATCAAGTTCCAGTTTTTTTCGCAGGTTTCTGATGTAGCTGTCAACAATACGGTCTATCACATAAGAATCGTCTCCCCAGACTGCATTTAATATCTGTGACCGTGACAGCACCAGTCCTTTATGGTCGAGTAACAGCTTTAGCAATTCGATTTCTTTGGGGGTTATATCAATTTTTCCGTTCTGGTTGCAGGCGGAGTATCCAGAAAAGTCCACGGTCAACTCGCCATACTTCCAGATATTCGGCTCATCCTTTACGCCTGCCCGACGCAGCAGGGCGGTGATGCGTTTTCCAAGCACCACCATTGAAAACGGTTTTGTCATATAATCGTCTGCCAAACAATCAAAGCTTGATACCTGCGTATATTCGTCCTCTAATGCCGTAAGCATGATGACTGGTATCTGGCTTGTCTTTCGTACCGCATTTAATACCGCAAGCCCCGACATTGTGGGCAGCATAATATCAAGGACGATTAAATCTATCTTGTTCTGTGATAAAATCTCCAAAGCCTCTGTTCCGTCATACGTTGATATAATTTCGTGACCTGCCTCTTGCAGATATTCGGAAAGAGCTTCGTTTGTATCAACATTATCTTCCACAATCAATATCTTTGCCACAAAGACCACCTCCAACTTTATCTTAGCATCTCCATGTGTATGGAGTATGAATTTTTTGCATTTTTTCGGGGAGCTGATTCAAGCTCCTGCACCTATTATAATTATCTTTATTTCGGCAATCAACTGTGCAAATATGAACTTTTATCCCTTGCTTGCGGAGATTAAATCTCCTACGCAAGGGCATTTCTGAAAGCAATCAGGCCGCCATCTTCCGGCGCTTCTATCGTGAGGAAGAAGTACACGAACAACAGGGCGTGGGCATTGGCCTGTATCTGGCCCGTGAGATCGTAACGCGGCAGGGCGGCTATATCAAAGTGGTTTCGGAGCCGGGTAGGGGTTCGGAATTTTCCATTATGCTGCCTACAAAATAGAATGTGGCGGACGGCTATTTCCGGCTGCCCGCCGTAAATTTTTTTGAAATGTCCGAGCGTTGTAACATTTCACCCCGATTTTCAATGAAATTTTTTGGCCGCTGTAACATTTCGCGGACATTTGGGTTTTACAATAGCCTTATCAAATATGGAGGTGATACAACTATGACATGGCCTTTTGAGAACGATACAAGCGCCATTGTAAAGAAATTAGCAAAACGCAATGTATCTTCAAATCGTATTTTTTGCCTTTTTAATGTTTTGACGATTGCACTGGCAATTAGTTTGATTGTGGGAATCTCCTTATTCCAACAAGGCAGCAAAATTAGTGAACAAAAGATTTTGAATCAAATGCAGCAAGCTACCATCGGGGGGCTTACAGCAGAACAGGTAGAAGTTCTGAAAAAAGAACCTGATCTTGAAGATATTGTACCCTATAAGCATAGTGATAGTTTTCTGATGGATGGGATCAAATTTGAAGCGGTTTATATGCCGACTGGTTTTGGAATTATAAAATCCTATGAATTAGTCAGTGGAACCTGTCCAGAACAGTACAATGAAATTGTAATTGATAAAAATGTTCAGTTAGAGCTGGGGTATCAGCTAAATATAGGAGATACTATCACTTTACCAACGGCGGGGAGTAAAACAGAGGATTTCATCATTACTGGTTTTACTGATAATGTGGAAACAGGAACATTTTACTTTTATGTTTCCCCAGCGTATGCAGAACAGGGCGTGTTATTATCTGATATTCCATATAGTGCCTTGATTCGTGTAAATGGCGCCACGGAAATGGGACTTGTTGATTTTGAGAATACAGTATATCGTCTGGCTTCATACCAAGACATAAGTAGGAATCAACTTTATTTTAATAGCAAGTTCTGCTCCTCACTTATTAGTGGATCAGGAATGGGAGGTGTTCTTTTAGCCACTCTTTTTATTGTTTTTTCAAGCGGAATTGTCATATACAGTGTGTTCTACCTTTCGGTATCAAATCAAGTGTCGCAAATTGGACAGCTCAAAACTATTGGCATGACAGAAAAACAAATTAAGCGGATGATTCGTAAAGAGGGGTATCGTTTCTGCCTGTTCGGAATACCTGCCGGTATTACAGTAGGTATCATATTTGCATATTTGTTAGAGCCGAATGGAATAACGATTATCAATGCCATAGCCACAAGTATTTTCGCAATAATATTAGGCATTATCATCGTACAAATTTCCGTATACAAGCCCGCACAAATAGCTTCAAATATTTCTCCTATTGAAGCAACAAAATATGTTGGAAACGCTCCAGAACTAAAAGAAAGTAAAGTACGAAACAGGAAAAATCATATTCGCCTTTCACCGTATTCTTTAGCCGTATTGAGCGAAAAGCAGGATCGAAAAAAACACAATCTGACGATTGCCTCGCTTGCAATCGGCGGGATTTTATTTATGGTTGGAGCCACTTTTATATCATCATGGAATCCAGATTCCTTTGCGAGAATGGGGAATTTGGAAGATGGAGAATATTATATTACGATTAACCACAATACATTAGTCAACCCCAAACCGTATGGTATTTCGGAGTATCAAGTTGATACGCCTTTTTCACAGGAACTCATGGAAGAATTGCAACAAATCCCGGAAGTTAAAGAGATTTATGCTACGGAGAGAACCGCAGCCATTATTGAGTATCACAATGAACAATTAGAAATTCCCATTATTCCGATTACGCCTGATAATCAGGAGGAAATTTTGAAAACGCTTCCTGTTGATTGGACATACGAAACATTGGTGAAACAAAACGCTATGGTTATATTAGGGACAAGCGTACAGAAAGAAGTCTATCATACTTGCCCGTCAATAGGAGACAAAGTGACATTACGATGGTTCGATGGAACTGAACACAGCATAGATATTTTGATTGCCGGTACTTCCGAAAAAAGTTTTTCCTTTTATTCCATTAAATACAGAAATTCGTTGGTGGAACGGATCAAAATGGCATACTGATTTTGAAATGTCCGAGCGTTGTAACATTTCACCCGGATTTTCAATGAAATTTTTTGGGCGCTGTAACATTTTGCGGACATTGGGGTTTTACAATGACCTTATCAGCAAGAGTGAGGAAACGACGCAATGGAATTGCCCCCGACATTGATTTTGAATCTGGTGCTGCTGATCGTCCCGCATTTGCAACAAACAAAGAAAGGATTGAATTTTATGAGCATTTTACAGACGATCGACCTGAAAAAGTATTACGGCACAGAGCCGGACATTACCCACAACAAGTGGTGATTGCCGTTGCGCTGGCGACGCTGATCGTTGGGCTTCCGGCTTCCATATTTGCTTGCAGAAAAATGAGCATTGCCATTTTTGCCGGAAAGCAGACCGCCAGAAGACCCTCAGCAATTAGCAGGGGCGGTATATTTTGAGGAACCTATACACAGCGGAATCAGCTGTCGGAGCTGACTCGTTGCACTTCAAAAAATACACCATCCCACGGAATAATTAGAGTGTTTTCGTCTTTTATATAAAAAGTATCACCAATGCCGCCTGCATTTTCTATTGCCACTACCTGAATAGAATCTTTGAAAATTCCCAGTGTTTCCAGAGTAGTGCCTTGATAGATGGACGAAAAATCATCTGCGGTCAAAGTGCTTTCGAAATATTTGGGGGAATCCAGACGGTGTTGGTCATCATATATGGCATAATCTTTAAAATATTCAAAACGGGTTCCCACCAGTGCAGAGCAATCTTCCTCTGACATGGCACTGTAGGCGCCAAAAGTTGATGAAGTTATCTGCCATGTTCCCAAATAGGGTGAAGAAGTTAAAAATGGGAAACACAAAACAGAAACTATGGAAAAATATTTTGGTAATTGGCATTTTATCCGCAATATTATCTTGTTTTTTTGCTTTTCATACACGGAATCTTGTAAATGCTCTATAAATATGCTATATTTTTGCATAAATCCAATGCAGTGTTTCACATTTCAACGGAGCGTTTCTTGAATATGGTGTTTCCCGTGATATTATAATATCAGAAAGAAGGTGAAAATATTGAACGCCAAAAAACAGGCAGCCTGATTGGGGCTATCAGGAAAGAACAAAATCGCACGCAGCAGGATTTAGAGAATGGATTGGGAGTATCAAGTGCAGCTGTTTCAAAATGGGAACGAGGTATCGGATTTTTACTGAATATACCTATAAAAATATTAACAGTCTACAGCAATGTAAGAAACGGAGGAAAAAATGGTCGATTATTCACAATTTGAGGCAAGTGTAAAATCCGGCATCCATGCAGATGTGAGCCGGATCCGGCAGAAGGATGAAATAATAAAAGCCGTCGTCAAAAAGCGGAGAAGCTCCGCGAGAATCTG